>Ga0222713_10003759_pt1 | contig 15526 bp, 11 predicted proteins | sample C33_649DmetaG_FD_165061 | JGI IMG/M metagenome (GOLD analysis project Ga0222713, IMG submission 165061) | Estuarine water microbial communities from San Francisco Bay, California, United States - C33_649D | ecosystem: Environmental > Aquatic > Marine > Unclassified | place: USA: California...
CCCCCAGGACTATGAAGCGGTTAAAAAGGCCATCGATCAGGCTCAAATTCCCACCCTCGATGCCAAGATTGTCCAATCGCCCTCGACGACGGTTCAACTGGAAGGCAATACGCTTGCACAATTCCTCAAACTCGTCGATGCGATTGAGGATAATGACGATGTGCAACACGTCTGGCATAACGCCGAATACGACGCTCACTAAGAATTAATTCGATTCTTCTTTGAGCTCGGTCATCTGTGCTTGGAGAATCGGTTCAATTTGATCAAGCGCCGTGGCTTCCAAATTATCTTCGCCGAAGTCACTCAATTGAGGAAGATCGACGAGCGAGTTGAGTCCGAAATTTACTAAAAATTTCTGTGTGGTAGCGTACATCATAGGTCGGCCTACAACGGGTTTTCGACCTTTCATCTCAATGAATTCGCGCTCCAGAAGCTTTTCGACTTGGGTTGAACTTGACGTAATACCGCGGATGAGGTTAATTTCCGTAATCGTGATGGGCTGACGGTAGGCAATGATCGCCAGGGTTTCAATTTGAGCGGGCGTGAGGCGTCCGCTACGAATAATGGTGGCGAGTTTTGCCATCAGATCTCTGTAAATTGGAGCCGTGGTCATGCGCCATCCGCCCCCCACTTGAACGAGTTGAACACCCGAAGGGGGCACGAGTCTTTTTTGGAGATCCGCAATCCCTTGCTCCAGAATGCCTTCACTAAAACCCGTCAGTTCAGTAAGACGCTTCATGGTCAAAACTTCTCCGGCCACAGTAAAAATAGCCTGAAGAGCTCCAACGAGATCGCCTCCGTTCTCCCAAAGCGGTACGATGGATGCTTCTTTTTTAGTATCTTTTTTACTCACCGAAAGCTCCCAGTCGCTGACCTACCTTAATCATGCCTGATTTTTTATTGGCTTTCCATCTCGATGCCTTGGGGCCACCCACAAGGACGATGACGGTCGACCCAAACTCAAATTGACCTATTTCATCGCCGGCCTTCGCCTGACGATTGGAGGATTGTTGCCACTCTGGGTTAATGCGAATTTGGCCTACATGAGTGGCGCCCACAAAGACTAAGGCGATCTCTAGGCTCTCAGGAGTTTTGAGACGAAGGACTGATCGTTTATTTTTAAGGTAGAGTTGATCGACGTTCCTCACAGCCTTTTCATTGACGGGCCATAAATCTCCCGCTAACTCCCGAAAGGAGATGACTTGCGCTTCGCACGGCATATGAAAGCGATGATAGTCATAGGGGGCTAAATAAAGCGTCATGAAGGAACCGCCTTCGAAGACTGCAAGATTTGATTCGTTGAGAAGTAATTCTCCTAGGGCATAGGTCTTGCCCTTGGCTTGAAAAAGCATCCCTCGTTCAATGCGCCCTTCGCTGAGGATCGTTCCGTCCACGGGGCTATTGAGATACCCGGAAAGGGGTGCGTCCTGAGGACGAAGACCCGGTTTAAGTTTTCGCGTGAAAAACTCCTGAAGACTTGGGTACTCCTCTAAATTTTTTTCAGCCTCATCGACTTTGACTTGGTAATGGCTGACAAAGAGACCCAAGAGGGGTTGGCGCAAGATGCGAGGTAAGGGAAGCGACGCCAAGCGGCCCGCTAATTGAGATCCCCAAACGCGAGGGTAGAGAGTCATCCATCCCATGGGTTTTTGATGGATCCACCAAATCACAGCAAGCAAAATCAGAACAGATAATAGGCGCTGCATCATCTATGGGATCCTTCGTCTCTGATCATTCTAGCAAGCCAATGGTAAACTAAAAAATCTGAGCGGGAGAGATGGCAGAGTGGTCGAATGCGCCTGACTCGAAATCAGGTTTGCGGGCAACCGTAACGGGGGTTCAAATCCCTCTCTCTCCGCCAAAAAGATTCTCACTTTGTGGTAGTCTAGAAAACTGATTTGAAAATTTGGAGAGATGGCAGAGTGGTCGAATGCGCACGCTTGGAAAGCGTGTGATGGGTCAAACCATCCAGGGGTTCGAATCCCCTTCTCTCCGCCATCGCAAGGGGATATGAAAAAAAAACTGACTTATATTGATCTTTTTTGCGGGGCAGGTGGTTCAACGATAGGCTTTGCAAACGAACACTTTGAGCTCCTACTCGCTAATGATATCGATTCATTAGCACTAGAGACCTTCAAAAATAATCTACCCATTATTCACCCCCGAACAAAATCGAATATTGTTGTTCATGGTGATATCCGAGATCTTTGCAAGAGACTTGGAACTAAAACAGTCAGAGTTCGAGGGATGGGGCATAAAACAATTTCTGTAGCCAAAGCCTCAGAACTTTATAGGAATAAGCCTTCACTAAAGGAGCATTCCTATTTAGATGACTATTTTAAAAACTTAGGACCCGTAGATGTTCTTGTGGGAGGTCCACCATGCCCAGGGTTTTCAATGATCGGCCGACCGAAAAGGGGAACATTGCAAGATAGGTCTAAGGGTTTTATCGATGATCCTAGAAATCAACTATTTAAGTATTTTCTCAGTTTCGCTGAAAGATTAAATCCTAAAATTGTACTAATAGAAAACGTAAAAGGACTATCATCTGCATCTAGCTATAGAGAGCTCATAGAGTACAGTCTCCGAGAAACAGGGGGAAAATACTTCGTTCATTCAGATGTCCTTAATGCAAAGAGCTTTGGTGTTCCTCAAAATCGAGAAAGACTAATAATTATTGGTGTCCGTCGAGATATTGCAAAGAAGCTCAATTTATCTTCAAAGGATTTAAGAGAGCTATTTAATTTCAACAATAGGCTGACTTCACTAAGAGAGGCGCTTGATGGACTGCCCGAAATCAAAGCAAATCCTTACCCAAATAACTATAAAGAAAATAAAGAAATTGATTTTATGGATAAGAAATCTTTTGGTAAGGATAAATCAAATCAATCCTATAAAAAATTGGTGAAACATACCAACTATGCAGACCGAATAAATCGATACCGTACGAAACTGAGGACTCCTGATCATTTATACAATCATAAAGCACGATTCCATAATGATCGTGATAAGAAGATATTCAGCAAACTTAGGCCCGGAAAATACCTTAATGATCCAAAAAATAAGAAAGCACTAGCTCTTATAAAATACGGAATTAAAAAAGGAACTAAGGGTGTCCATTGTGTCTCTGGATTTTCAGATAAATATTTCAAGCTTGATCCAGAAAGACCGTCCAAAACTATCATTGCTCATCTCGAGACTGATGGAAATTCCTATGTTCACTTCCAACAATTGAGAAGTATTACCCCTCGTGAAGCTGCACGTATTCAATCCTTTCCTGATTGGTACCGTTTTTCTGGGTCAACCAGAAGGCAATTCAGACAAATCGGTAATGCAATACCCCCTCTTATGGCACGGGGACTAGCCAAAAGGATTAAGTCGTTATTGCTAAAGCTAGGTGCAAAGTAATGAATCAAGGAACTAAATACACATACGTTGACTTATTCTGCGGTGCGGGTGGAATGACTGAAGGATTTGAGGCATCGAACAAATTTGAAGGCCTAGCCCATATTGATTGGGAAATACCGATGGTACGTACATTACGTCATCGTTTAAAACAAATCCATAATCTAACCGAAGAAGATGCAAAAAGAAAAGTCATACACATGGACCTACAGTTACATGATCAACTTCTATATGGCATAAAAGATGAACATCTAGCAGATACTTATAAGAATAATCATCCTGATTTTATAAAAAATGGGTTAGTTGGTAATGATCATGCTAAGGGGATTTTGGGCAATCGAAAGGTCGACGTAGTAATTGGCGGCCCTTCTTGCCAAGCCTATTCTATAGCAGGTCGAGCACAAGATGAAAATGGTATGAAAAAAGATTATCGTAATTTCCTTTTTGAATCTTTTGTAAAAATTGTTCATGTCCTCAAGCCTAAAATATTTGTATTTGAGAATGTTCCAGGTATTCTTTCTGCTAAACCGAATGATCGGCTAGTTACCGAGTTGATTTATGAAGCTTTTGACTCCATTGGCTATAAAATGCTTAACACTTCAAAAATAAAGAGAGCTTTGTATGATCTTTCTGAATATGGGGTCCCGCAAAAAAGAAAAAGAGTAATTATTATCGGCTGTAAAAAAAATATAAATGGTGAGGATATCATACCACTCGAAAAAATCTATCACGCTCTTGATGAGCAAAAATCCATTTCTAACAAAAAGACAGCAGGAGATGCCATAGGTGACCTCCAACAATTTAGACCATTAGATCTTCCCATTCACCGGGTTTCACATGGACCTTTAAAATCAGATGAATCTAAAAATATTAATAATCATGTTCCGCGCTATCACAATCCTCGGGATATAGAAATTTTTAGGGAATGGCTTGGTAAGAATATGAATCAAAAGAGTAGTGAAGATAAACTTTCCTTCTACAACATGAATAAGAATATTCAAAGAAAAAACACTTTCTCAAAGCATGCAAAATATCGAAATATCATTAAAGATGAGCCATCGCCTACTCTAGTTGCACATCTTCATAAGGATGGGCTTATGTTTATTCATTGGGATATAGATCAAGCTAGAACTTTGACCGTGAGAGAGTGTGCTCGGCTGCAATCATTCCCTGATGACTTCGAATTTTTGGAGTCCTCTGGTCCAAACTATAAGATGATAGGCAATGCCGTACCGCCAAGTTTTGCCAAGATTCTTGCTGATACTTTAATACCATTTATCAATCAGGCCAGTCTAGATGACTAATCATAAAATCAGGTAGTCTATCCATCAAAAAATGTGAATGATGACCTCCTAGATCTTCGAGAAATATATTGATCTTTTTATAAAGAGGATCAATAGTTGATATATGAAATAGGCGGTAATCTTTTGAGCCAAATCGGTTAAAGATTAAAATATCCCCCGGCCCATAAGTAAATTTTGAAGGTGAGACTTTCCGATTTAAATATATCCGATATTCATCGCGAGTTCCAAATCGAACACTATGCCGATCGTTATGGTACACATATGTAATATTTGCCCGAGTTCTTGAATTATAGATAAAGAGATGAATATTTGAACTATCGTTATGTATGAGTTTGTCCAAGCGAGGAAAAAAATGGGCAGCTGCTTTCTTGGAGACATACCAATAAGCGCCTGTCGAAAGAATGCCTTTTCGATAACCCAATTCTTGAGAATTCAGGCGTTTTATATAATATCTGTAATGTACACTATTAGGCTGTGGCATAAATCTTTATATTCTCAGCAGAATGGGCTTTATACCACCGAAAGGGATACAGTTTAATACAGTAAGTAAATTTTAATAATTCTCTAATTGGAATAGTACCTCAACTAAACTGTTACGTTCAAAATAAAAAAAGAGTCTCGTATGCCCGACTTCATCAAAGTACCTCCTCGCGCTGATCACTTTTGGGAAACTATGGCTAAAAGTGGATACACCCTAGATTTAGCTTTATCAGAGTTGATAGATAATGCTATTTCGGCACAAGCAAATAAAATAACAATTCTAAAAAAATGGAAAGGCGCAGATAGCATGATGGGCATCCTAGACAATGGTAAAGGTATGAATTATGAGGAGCTGGTTCATGCTATGACGCCAATGCTAAGAGATCCGAACGACCCTAGGGGCGAGAATGATCTTGGTAGATACTCTCTTGGGCTTAAGAGTGGATCAATGTCCCAAGCCACCCAATTTTATGTATGGACTAAAAAAGGCTCGGAAATCAATGGGATATGCCAAGATCAAAAAGTTATAAAAGCACAAGGCGAGTTTGTGATAGAAAGAAATCCTCAAATTCCAATTGGAGTTGAGAAATGGTTTCATGAACTTGTGAAGCAAGAAAGTGGAACCCTAGTAGTCTGGTGTTCACTGAGGGAATATACAAAAAACAAAGAAGACGATGAAGATGCAAAAAAAAACTTTATGAAGAAGACGGCAGCTGCGGAAGAGCGTTTGGGCATGATCTTTCATCGTTACTTAGATGATCATCGTATTAATTTCACTACAATAACTGGAGGAGAGCCCATTAAATCTTGGAATCCTTTTTCTTTCTCTACAAGTAGATATGCGCACAAGGAACCTCAAGTAGATATCTCGATAGGGCGAGGTAGGCCTATTAATCTCCAATGTTATTTAATCCCCGACTTATCTAAATTAAGTGAAGACGATAAAAAACAAGCAAGCGGACCACTGGGTAACATGATTGACGCGCAGGGAATCTACCTTTATAGAAATGAAAGATTGCTCATTGGGGGTGGATGGTTTGGCTTGGCTGGATGGTATAAGGAACCTAAATATCAATTAGCTAGAATAAGAATTGATTTACCAAACACTGAAGATAGTGATTGGAACCTTGATTTTAAAAAAGGGAAAGCAGAAATACCAAATAAGTATATTGATGAAATAATGAAACATTGCAATAGCTGTCGAAAAATGGCAGCTGAACGATATCACACCAATAAAAGTAGAGGTCCTCGAACTCATAAAAATATAGAGCGAATGTGGATAGACGACTCAGAAGACGAGCAAATCGTCAGATATAAGATAAATAAAAAGAATAAAACCGTAAAAGGACTAGTAGGTCAACTCCTTAGTCCTCAGTATGAAGAGGCTTTGAGTCTTCTTATTGAAATTAGTAAAGAGTTTCCCTACGATGAGTATGAAGAAAGATTGCATGAAATATGGATAAGTAAATATGAAAAACAATGACGAGGATAAAATAGACAAGATTAAACAAAAACAGTTCGTTGATCAAATAGTGAAGAAGGTCAAAATAGATATTGAATACGAATTCGGTGATAATTATGATCCGACTGTCACCGAGCGCGATTCGTTCATAGATAAATGCATAAAGAATCCTCCTAGCATTGTCCCTAAAGGTTACAATCTAGAAAAATTGCGGCAGGAAATTATAGCTAAAACTGAGGAATGGTTTATTAGAGATGATTTTTATGAACCACCCAAAATTCTATCAGACCTTAACGACCATGAGGATTGGTATTTTTCTAGAAAAGATGAAATTGATTGGGATCACTGGCCAAGATACAAAACTAAAATCTTAGAAGATCAAATGGGTTTATCGAAAGCAGTCATTAAAGAAATTGATAAGGTAACTGACTCTGTTCTAGATTTAATAGAGGATCCAAAACGTGATGGAAAATGGGATCGTCGTGGAGCAATCTGCGGGGATATTCAATCAGGGAAAACAGCAACATTCATAGCCCTTATAGCGAAAGCATTCGATGCTGGTTATAAAAGGGTCATTGTATTCTCGGGTCTTCATGGCGGTCTTCGAAATCAAACACAGTTGAGAATCGAAGAAGGGTTAGTTGGATATTCAACAAAAAATGATAAAAAAGAAGAAATTGGAGTGGGAGTCACTAAAAAAAGTCCTATACAACCTCTCACTTCTTTTGGAAAAGATTTTTCTGCAAATCTATCGAACTCTGTCCCAATGGGAGTTCAAAACCTAGAAAAACTCATTGGAGTTGCAAAGAAAAATAAAAGTGTTATCACACACCTCCTTAAATACTTTGGAAAACAAGAGGGTGGTCTTCTTAAAAAGCCCATAAAGCAAAAGCGCGATGAACTCCACAACTTAAGAAAAAAAATACAAGAAGAAGGAGGAGATTTCAAAACTAATCCATCGTATATTAAATTAGACGAGGAACTCAAGACCCTAGAGAGAAAGTATCCCTTTAGATGGCTACCCAATGATATTCCTACGCTCATAATCGATGATGAATGTGATCAGGCTAGTATCAATACTAGTAAACCATCAGAAGATGCAAAAGCAATCAACCGGCTTATTCGCTCAGCACTAACAATAAGTTCAAAAATCGCCTATGTTGGATTCACGGCAACTCCATTTGCTAATATTTATATCCCGCCGACAGTAGGTGAAACAACAGGTACAAGCCAAGAAGAGTTTTATGGACCGGACCTATTTCCTTCGAGTTTTATTATTAACCTTCCCTCTCCTGAGACCTACATTGGTGCAAGAGAAATATTTGGACTTCCTGAGAGCCATATAGATACGAGCAAAGATATAAACAGGCGATCATATACCGATATAGTTATTCGACTATTTGATCATGCAAAAACTACAGACCTTGGGGAAACGATTGGTTGGATGCCGCCGAGGCACAATATGAATCATGAACCAAAATATCTAGATGGATACAACTTTAAATGCAGGGAAGAAGATCCTAAAGAGTTATTAGTGAAACAATTAGCGGAACTAAAAAGCAGAGGCAAAGAAGTAATACCACCTTCACTTGAGGAAGCCATTCGCTGGTTTATTCTAGCGTCTTCCGTAAGAAAGTATCGATCAAATATAGGTACGTTAAACAATAGCATGCTTATTCATGTGTCTAGACACCCAGATGTTCAAGAAAAAGTACAAAAACAAGTAAAATTCTTTATTAATAAGCTGACTGATTCTCTTCTTTATGATGAAGATGAGGAGGAACTTAATTTATTAGAAAAATTATGGGATCAAAAATTCTCATTACAGCTAGAGAGTATTATGAAGAAACAAAAGAAACCCAATCCATTAATAACATGGCAGGATATTAAGCCTATTGTAAAGAATTACTTTAATAGAACTGAACCCATTGAAGTAATTAGACTATCTGGTGATTCGAAGGACTCTCTAATCTATAAAGAAAGAAACGAAAGGAATAAAGATTATACAGTCATCGTTATAGGCGGGAACATACTATCAAGAGGGCTTACCCTTGAGGGTTTGACAGTCAGTTATTATCTTCGAACAAGTAAAACCTATGATGCACTATTACAGATGGGCCGTTGGTTCGGGCACAAAGAAAAATATATAGACGTATGCCGAGTCTACCTTACCGATCAAGTAGCAAATTTATTCAAAGTCGTTGCTTTTGCCCTGCTAGATCTTAGAGACCAGTTTGATCTTATGACGCAAAATAAACAATCACCTAAGGAATTCGGATTAAGAGTTGCACAGCATCACGATAATATTATAAAAATTACTTCACCTGCTAAAATGAGATCGGGAGAAACTTTACTTCAAGAACCTGTGGGCTTAACTCAGTGTCGATTCTATGATATTCGTCAGAACGAATCTAATCTCTCAACCGTTAAAAAGCTTCTATCTTCAATAAATAAATATGGAAAACAACCTGAGCTTTCAGAATCAAGCGGACGTGCAAGCTCAGCGTATTTATGGAGAGATATAAAGCCAAAAGTTGTATTAGACTTTCTAAATAATTATCAACAACCCTTCAAATTCAATACCGTACTAGACCAATCATATCCAGAAGCTCAAGCTAAATTCATTGAAAAAATGGTGAGTAAAAATGAATTAACAAGTTGGAATATCTGCATATTTCATAGACAAGAAATTAATATAACACTAAATGAAATTGGTTACCCAAAGGTTAATGCGCTTATGCGACAAGCAAGAATTAATGGTGAAAAAACCAATAATCTTGACTTCTATGAATTTGATCTCAAAGCCCTTGTCTCCTTCGGTGATTCTACAGTGGATTTTGACCAAGAGCAGTACGAACGAGCATTAGCTCTAACTAAAAAAGATAACAAAACTAGTATTAAGCCTAATAATCAAGCAATATGTAAAGTTAGACCCCCTGAAAGCGGCCTCTTAATGATTTATCCTTTTGTTCCACAGATAGATAACAAGAAAAATAAAGGCCAAATCTGTTATGGATTTGCGATATCTTATCCCTCAAGCCGTAATTCAGAACCTATTAAGTGGAAGATCAATAAAGTACTTGCAGATGCCCTCAAGCGGGATGAAGATCCAGAACACTACAGCGAAGATGACGTTCTCAACGAGGAAGACTCTTCATAATTCAGTGTGTATTATTCAGTGGAGATAAGCGATGTCCTTAAAAGAAGATCTTGAAAAGTTTTATAGTGAAGTAAAAGGGAAGGGCCGCGGGTATAGGCCGAGAAGGTTTATTAGTGAAAATCTAAATTTTGACAATGTAGAAGTTCTTATGAAGACTCGTGAGGATGGAAAATGTGAGATTATTTTTCGCATTCATGGGCTAAAGGGAGAAGTTAGGTTACCAAACGCTTCTTCGTCTATGGAAATATCTCAAAGGTCATCCAGTGAAGAAGGTAAATCTTATCCTGACTATATCGAGATAAATTTTTGTTGCATTGAAAAACATGAGACTGTATTTAGTTTCTTTGCTTTAAGCCTGATTGAAAATATGAGGTGCTCCAATCCTAGAGATACGCTAGATAGCCTACTTGAGACATTTTATAAATGGCGAGAGCTCTTTAAAACAAATAATAACAAACTAACCCTTGACCAAGTCAGGGGATTATGGGCAGAGTTATTTATTTTAAATTACCTGCTTGAAATGACGCAATCTAAGACCCATCCCAAGGTTGTTCTCTCCTCTTGGAAGGGCCCTCAAATGTCCAGATGGGATTTTATTATAGAAAATAAACTAGCCATTGAATCAAAGTCGTGTAAAGACGATGGTGTTGTGCGGATATCAAGTGAGGTTCAATTGAATAATCAGCATAACGGGATTAGCGACCTTCTTTTAGCCGTTATTTCAATTCAAGATAACCATGAAGGCAAAAGTTTAAATGATCTCTATAAAGAAATCAAAGAGAAGCTACATGAGGATAGTCTAATTATGGATTTTCATACATTGCTTTCTTTTGTCCATGTCACTCCCAAGTTACTTGAAGACGAATATGCAGATAAATATTTCACTATACTTGGTCAATCATTTTTTAGGGTATCGGAAGGATTTCCAAGAATTGTAAATACACCACAAGAGATAAGGGCCGTGCGGTATCAGTTACAAACTGACAACGATGTATGTGGAAAATATAAAATATCGCCAAAAGATTTAGAGAAAACTATCCTAGCCTCATTGTCTTTATCCTAGTTTTGGGTTTTACTTTCAAGCCACCTGGTGATGGGTCCCCAAATATGATAAATTTGTTTTTCACTAGGTTCTTTTGCCCAACCACCTCTTTGATAGCCAAAAAGTGATCCTAGGATCTGTTGTGCTAAAATTTCAACATTATTGTCTCGGTCAGTTGACCACTTTATTAATTCAACCCAATCTTTATCTGTAAGATTTTTTATTTCTTCAAGTTTATCTTCGAAAACGTAATTCTCCCAAGGGTTTGAGAGATCATTGTTGATTCCAGGAGTAGGCGTGAGGGTATGTCTATCCATATCTAACTTAATGCTCTCCCAGCACTTTTCTTTTCTTGCCTCCATAGCTGCATTCAGTCGTGGGTCAACCGAATTTAGAAAAGAGGCTTGGACCTTCTCCATCCAATCTTCTATTAATTCATTCCAATCATCATCTAACGATTGGGTATCCCAAATTGCTTCTTCATTTAACCCTGCAGGTATTCTTCTGATTTCTCTTGCTAGGACAGCAACAGTAAAATTTACTATTTGTGATTTATAACCCGGTATTTTTAATTTCCTAGCGGCTTTTTCACAAGTTCTATAGAAAATAGCCCTAGCAACTACTCGCTTAAAGAACGTTATGTTTACCGTCTCCTCAATACTCTTCAAATTCCGTATCTTATTTATAAATTGCGAATGGCTTTTTTGGCCACCTAGATTTGCAATAGTGGGTCGTCCCTCAAAAGCATTCCAATATTTAGCAAGTTGCTCTTTTGTCATTAGTTGTGATTTTGGGAATTTATTTGTGAACTTATTCTTCTCTCGATTCTCCCTACTCATGTACTCGCCCCTCAGCCTTTCGAAGAACCAATAAGTACCTTTTACTGTTTTAGTAGTTAGTGCAAGCTTTTCGACTAGTTTTGTAAATTTTTCAAAAGCTGTCTTATCAACATCAGTTACTTTATTCTGGCTATTTGAATAAAGAGAAACCTCAGCTCGAATCTCATCCCGAATCTCACTCTGTGCCGAGACTATCTTTGCCATGACATGGAGCTTGTCATTGATAACTTTGAGAGCCTTGTCTTTATTGCTAATCATGTGATCTATAGCTTCGTGTATTGTTCTAAGTGTCTGTCCACCATTGACAATACTGCAGCCATTCAACCTGATTAATTTATCCTTTTCGATTTCAAACCCATCAGTAAAAATCGTCAGGCCGTTATTGTAAATAAGAAACGCCTCCGGCTGACTCTTTATTGTATCTCTCATGGTTCTATTTATTTTCCCTTTCGCTCCAAGATAAGCCCGGACATTATCTTGAAGAATTAATCTCCCATATCTTTCATAAATATCGTGCAGTAATGCACCAGGAAGGATGGTCAAAATAACATCTACATCTTTGCTAGCCTTTCTTTGGACTATTTTGCAGCCACCATCGTATTTGGCGAGGTCCACTACAACCGACTGATTATTACCTTCTTCGACTTGCCTCATTTCCGAAATCTTCTTGATATCTATAATAGTGAAAGCTACCGGCAATCTATCACATCGCGAGCCTTCAGGTAATTCGATCGAGTTCTCATTTTTATCGAAGTTCGTTGCTACTTCTGCTTGTGCATTTGTCACGAGATGTATGCGGACTTCTTCGATCAACTCAATTTCTTGACCTTCTGTGTTTTGTGGAAGAAGATTCTGATGGATAAGATTTATAAAACTAAATTCTTTTGTATCATTATCCCATTTTTCATCATAGGTTCCATTTATGACCTCTTGTATAAATTTATATGGCTTTGAAAATAATTTGACTATACTCGAACGATTAATATGGTGGAGGTCTCCTATATTCTTATTAAAAAAAGTTATATAAACATCAAGAATAGAGCCTTCTTCGGAGAATCCGTAGGCATGCATTTCCTCTTGCTTATTGGGTTCCATATAGAGGATTGTATAAGTATCAATTAGTGAGTTTTCAGTCATTTCCTCTAATATGATTTCCGTGAAATTACTTTCATTATTGTAAGATTCTTCACCGTATTCTCCTTCAGTAATCCTAGATTGAACTATTAGCTCTTCGCTAAGTTTAAGGAGTTGATTATTTAAATTCATGTGGGCTCCATTCATTATTTCTAAACGAAAACCTTGGTATTCGATACTCGTATCCTGATGGACTAGCGTGGCCATCTATATCAATCTTCCAATTCCATGCAATCAATAATTCTCCATCTCTCGCTTTGTACTCATCCTCTGATTTATCTACTTTGATTGAATGAATAATAAAAAGAGCCATCATATTCATTTCTTGAGTATTTTGAGCAAGCTGATATTCATGCCTAGATAGGGAAACAATTAGCTCATCTTTAGATTTATCAAATCCGCTTCTTAGGCCCTTCACTTCAACATTTTTAATAAGTTGCCCCTTGTCATTAAATATCTGATAATCACAATGTTTATTATTAATACCTCTGATATCCCCAACCCATTTAAACCGTATGTTATGGGTGTTGAAATACGATTCCACCACTGCATAGGCGCGTTCCTCAACGGCTCTGTTCTGTTCGTAAGCACTCTTCCTCCTCTCCTTTTCTGTTCTTAGGGAACCAACACCCCCTTCCTGATTAATTGAAAACCTAGATGTGCTTAGCCAGTCTGTGACATAGCTTCCACAAATTCCATTCAAAAATGTAGTGATTGCATCTGAGTTGAGTTCAGTAATAGAGTTTTGGTTCTTCGGAGAAGTTCGCCCATCCTTTGTAATAATGTGTTTTTTAACTTCTTTGAATGAGATTTTATAACTTGATATATCTATAGGATCATATTCAGCTTGGTATCCTAAAACCTTTTTAGTAAATGTGCTGTTATCAAATATTTCTTTAGAAAAGACTCTCCGGCAATTTCCACATTTGTATGGGCTTGATGGATTCTTTCGAAACCTAAGCGTATTCTGCCTTTGGCAGGCCGGACATCTCTTGAATTCTTTTATATATTCACCGCTTCTTATTGTGATTATTTTGCCTACAAAAACTATCTCGTTATTTAATCTATATAAACAGGAATCTCCCTCTTTTATCTCCCTGCCCCTAGAAACCGTTGAGTCAAATGCATATAGATTTCCCCTTCTATCGTCGTACTTCTGAATAGCTGCAACGGTATGATCTTTTTCAAATAAAAGCCACATGGTCATTTGGGCACCTACGCTAACATCTTATACTTGCACATTATTCATAAAATCTTGAGCACTACTATAGACCATATGTTCCTGAGTCCGTAGGAGGAATTTTTAAACTATGTACATCTTGTTTATTATACTTGTCTATCTAGTTTATGCATGGCTTACAGATGAAGTCTCGACACCTAAATCCAAACCTAAACCCACACCTAAACCCACACCTAAACCCACACCTAAACCCACACCTAAACCCACACCTAAACCCACACCTAAACCCACACCTAAACCCACACCTAAAAATAATCGCGTTAATTCTAGAAAATTCACCCAAGAAGACAAGATTATTCTTTGCTTAGAGCGAGCAATCAAAAAAAATTTGAATGTGGAGATTCAATACACCAAAAATAATGGCGAGAGGAGTATTCGTACAATCACACCGATTATGATTGAAGATTATGAAGGTTCTAGCGGCTATGCTACAGGTTATATCTGTGTTCGAGCCTATTGTCATCTTCGTCAAGCAAATCGAATCTTTATGATCCATCGAATTGATTACGCTCGTACATCAAGTCGAATCAGTTGAAGATAAATAATATTGAATACTGTTTTTTAAGAATCGCTCAGAGTACTTTTAGGGCTAAGGCGGCGATTAGGGTCGGGATCGCCGCCGCTAGGAGTAACTTTCCCGGATGGACAACTCCCTCATTTAAATATCCCTTAAGAATGGAAGCTCCTGCGGGATTGGGGGCGTTAGCAATCAAGGTTAGCCCTCCCCCGGTCACCGCACCCGATACGAGGGCTACTTTGAATTCAGGACTCAGCCCGGGGACTAGCGAGGCCAAATAGGTAATCGCTGCATTGTCTGTAATAGCCGTCAGCATCATGGCGCCATAGAAGGCGCCTTCGTGATTGAGTTTTAGGATCACTTTTTCAATCCACCATGCTTGTTGCCCCCCCAGAACCTCTAACCCCGCCAGAAAAAAGGCTACGAGTAAGGCTTGACGAAGAATCAGGGGATCCTGATAGTGCGAATAAGCGGTGGTGACGCCAATGAAGAAAAGCAAGAGTCCCATAAAAATCACGGGATGATGAGCGAAGACGATCAGCCCAAGTAAAAATGTCAGATGAATCACAACGAGTGTCAGCGGGACGGTCATGCGCGTCGTTATAGGTTCGCCAAGATGTACAAACTCCCGACGCATGAGAAAAGTTACGATGATAGCGTTGAGGACAACGGCTAAGAGAGCCTTCCATCCAAACGTAAATAGCATAAATCCCAAATCCCATTGCCATGTGGAGGCGACCATCACAATGGGGGGTGCGGCAAAGGGCGTAAGCGTCCCACCAATAGAGATATTCACAAATAAAACTCCAAGCGTGGCATATTTAAAACGCTCACTCACCGATTGAGAGAATACAGAATCCCTCAGCATGAGGGCGGCCAGAGTCATCGCAGCAGGCTCCGTGATGAGGGAACCTAATAAGGGAACCAAGGAAAGTGTGAGAAA
>Ga0222713_10003764_pt1 | contig 15518 bp, 17 predicted proteins | sample C33_649DmetaG_FD_165061 | JGI IMG/M metagenome (GOLD analysis project Ga0222713, IMG submission 165061) | Estuarine water microbial communities from San Francisco Bay, California, United States - C33_649D | ecosystem: Environmental > Aquatic > Marine > Unclassified | place: USA: California...
TCAAAAACAGTGTTTTCCGGCAATAGGATGGGCAATGTTGGGTTTGCCAAGGCATTTGAATAATAAAGTCCTTTTCCATATATATTTTTAGACAAATCAGTCATAAGAATACCATTTAATGATTTAATTAATATGTAATATGAATTGCCATCATTCGAATGTATTACAAATGCATCGTGAATGGCCCAAGTTTTGCCTTGCGGAACCGTAAATTTGGCGTTTGCATTGGTAAAATTAATGAGCTTCGCGCTCTCGTGTGGCACACTTGAAGCAGTATTAATGCCCTGCAATATGCTATCCATTTTTTGCGTTAGTTCGGCAACTTGCTTTATTTGCTTTAGGCCAATTTCTTGAACCTCTGCATATTTTGATTGGCACTCGTTAATAGTGGTTTGTAGTTTGGTTAGCTGCTGCTCTAATTGGTTTTTATCTTGCTTTAATTTGTCATTATTGGCAGTAAGGGCGCTTACAGAATTGTTTAAATCTGTAATCTGGTCTTCTAGTTCCTTTTTAGCTTGCCCTTGACAAAGAAATGAAAAGAAAAATACTAAAATTAAAAGGCTGGTTTTCATAAGTTTAGAATAGATTAATTGTGATTATTTTATTTCGAGTTGCTTGGCATAATTGTTTATTTCGTCTAGGAGTTAATTATCGTATTTTAGGCTAAATCTGGATTTTTGAAAAGTTTTTGCTTTTTTTGTTAACTCGCCAACTGTTAATGCAAGATTAATAAATTTAACAATTACGGTCAAAACTATGACCTAAAGAAGTGAATTCGGGGGCCTAACAACCTCCTCCCCAAGATACCATTACCCCAAATTCATGTATTTCGTATGAAATTTCCATCTCCTCTGGCGGAATGCAACCACCCATATTTCTACAGAGTCTGTCAATATTTTTTTTTACATGTGCAATACTTAAAAGCGGTATATATAGTTCATAGCTAGCCCCTTCGTGCTCTCGCGTTCGGGTATAGACAATACCTTCTTTATAATAAGAGTGTTGAATTTCTCTCCATCCATATATTTCATCTTCCGGATTGACTATAATCCTATATGTATTTTCACAGTTTAAAGTAAATTGCTTTAACCAATCATCAACTTCGGCCATAGAAGTGGTCGCGAGTTTATTAAAAGTTGAATATTTTAATGCATTTTGTGCATTCAATGAAAGAGACGTAGCTAAAAAAAAGTAAAGAAGTGTAAAAAATTTCATGATCTCAAGTTATAAATTGATTCGATTTACCGAGGGTTACTTTATCTAAATAATTAAAAGCGCATGATTATATTCTAGAAATTAACGCCTTGCCGGATGAATTTTACCCTCAAAAACAATACGATCTTTATCATATAGAATCTTGATATTAAAATCTTTTTGGCGGTTCATGGCATAAACCCACTTTAAACCATTTCCTCCATTTGGCCCAGATCCTTTAAAAGATTTGGCGCCATCAAGCGTAATTTCATTTGAATTATATAATTCATCGTCACCCTCTGAACAAATAATTGTGATCTTATCTGATTTACCAGAAACTACTATTTTTTCTAAGTCATCATAACCCGTGATTTGATGTTCTTTTGAGCTTTGAAAGTCCTTAATTTCTTTTAATCTACCCTCATCAAGAGCAAAACCGTCCATGTCGTATTGTACACCGGAACGAACAAAAATTTGCACCCTAATGCTATTGAGCACCGCAGTAATAGAATCTTCATATGCTTGTACTAATCTTAATGAATCTTGCTTTTGTTGCTCAAGCTTGGCGGCATTTATGTCATCATTTTTTGTCACTTCATCTGATGAAGCTTCGCCACATGAATACAAAAATAAGGAGAAAGAAACTGAGGTTAAAAACAATAATTTTTTCATGATCTGCTATTTTTACATTTGTAATGATTAAAAGTAAAAATTTAAGCACAATTGATATGAAAAGAAAGGAGAAACTGCACTTTACCCTAATTCAAAGATGCTTTTTTCCCAACGAATTTGGATTATTTACAGAATAACAATGCCTGTAAATATTACGAAGGATATATAAGTGGTTTTTATTACTTAATAAAACAATGTTGATCAAAACTCTCTACTCCAACTAAAATGTCATTCACGTAAAAACAATTGCCTTCAGATAATTTGGTGATGGTATAACTTGGTCTTCTTTCTTCAATAATTGTATAACTATTTAATCTTGTTTTATTTCCATTGGCTTGTATAAAAACATCGCCAACAGCAATTTTGCCTACAACATTATAATTGTTGTATCTAGATGAAGTAGCTTCAGGATTATAAGAAGACCAGCCCTTGTTGCTTAAATAAAATGGGTGGTCTAATGTTGCGGTAATTGAGTCATGGTCAAAGTGATATTCAATAAAAATATCATGTGGCACGCTTATTATTTCTAATATTTCTGTTGTTTTATTTTTCTTGCTAACAAAGTCGTAAGTTAAAACTCGGTCACCAACTTTAAGACTTGAAATTGGTTTTTTTTCAGATTCATTTACAGAAACTAACATATCTCCGATAAAACAAGCAACGCAATACGTTTTCAATTTCCATTTTATTTTATCAAAATAATAACCCTCTTGTGGACTATATTTCATAGACTCAATAACCCTGTAACATTCGACTTCATCCTCTACCCACTTCATCGCTTCATAAATGAATAACTCATCTGTGGCTTTTGAGAAATTGTATTGATGCTTTTTATCAGTTTCAGATTCATAATCATAATATTCGATTACTCCTTTTTCTTCTATGATTTCTTTATCATTTCCTATATGACTAATCACAAATGGCCAATCTGCATAATAATTAATAATATAGGTTTCGGTACCACAATATGCTTGACAAGAAGACTCACTATATAGGATAATTTCAGGCATTCCTCCCATTACCAATTCCTTAACAATAAATTTGTTTTTGTCGCCAAGCTTTAAAGAAAAATAAAAGTCGTTTATTTTGATTACTGAAGGGGCTCCTTCCTGCAGGTCCCAATTTTCTGATTCCCAGTCAATAGGCTCTTGATAAAGTTCTAGAGAAAGGTTATCTCCGTGGTATTCATATTTTAGATTCATATCTTCGATAGAATTATAGAATTGGTCATTTACATGTACAGCCGTTCTATTTGTGATTTCTTGACCGAAACAAATTGTGGAGAAGATCCAAAGATTGATAAATAGTAATTTTTTCATAATTGTCTTAAGTTAAATTTTTAATTCTTCATCACTAGGTTCAAAAATAATTTTATTCGTTTGTTGTGGCAAGGGTTTTGAATGTTCGTTTTTCAAAAGGATTTCATTAGGAATACCTTCCGGAAAAGCTTCGCATCCCGGACGAAATGGATTTTGGTGTTTGCATTTATAGCAAATCAAATTAATTGTTTCTGTCATATTTCTTATCTTCAATTTTTATGATGCGGTGCGATTTTCTAATGAAAATTAACAGCCACTTAAACAAAAGTAAAAGTAGTTGAATATTTATCTGTTAAGCAAACAGATACATGCTTCCAACAAAAATAAGGGGGAATAAGAATCTCGAAACAACATCGATGCGTTTAGCCAGTAAAACTTTTTCAGGTATTTCAGTTTTGTCTAAATAAAAAGTATACAGCGATTGTGCCATCGCAATGGCAATAAGAAAATAGCAACTATAGAAGACTTTGTCTATGTAAATAATGTAACCAATATCGGGCAGGTCTCCATTTACTGATAACTGAAAGGCTATGGCACTGAGTAGTGAAGTTACGGTAAGCCCTGCTGCGATGTCAATTTTATCTGAGGGAATAAAGAAAACAAAATAAACCAGAAACAAAATAATGGCCAAGGGAACAATTAGTTTGGTTATAAATGGCACAAACGATCTGTTGATGAGCACACTCACATTAATTCTGCTGTATTTTGATTCTGAGGGGAATTCAGGGTCTCCAAAATTTGAATTGTAGAGGCCAGTTTCAATTGTTAATTCCGATTTATCGATGTTAAAGTTGATTGATTTGTTATCAAGTAAGTCGTTTGAAAGACCATAATGACTTGGCGATGACTTTGATGCTTTATATGAATCGGTATCAATCACAAGTCTTAATTCATTTTGTGGAATAAGCGAATTTTCTATGGTAATGTTTAGAACCTGCTCGTCAAATGGATAAGAACTATAATCTGGATTGAAGTAAAAGTCACCTTGATGGTATCCGGTATAGTAATATTTATTAGGGCCAATGGTTTTAATTTCCTGAATTTCTTCACCAAATGAACCTATCGCTGATTGATGGGCATTGATATATTCCAAATTTGAAATTTCCTCATTCGACCACTCCGATGTAGTGGTATCGTTGGTAAATTTAATCCACCAGTAAAACTCAGAATAAAACTTTCCTTCTTTGAAGTCTGGAACAATTTTCTTGATGAATATCCCATATTTAACCTCAATTATTTCGGGTTTGTTCTGTGCTTGCCCATTTAGGGCCATTATGCACCCTAAAGCTAAAATTATATACCGAAGATTTTTCGAATAAAAAGTGGCCATGATTTAAGAAATTGATGTGTACGTATTGATTGATGAAGAAATGCTACTGCAGAGAAAAAAATTACAAGAAAAACAATGAGCATGGTGTATGGCAGCGCCTTCAAACGCAAGTCCAAAGATTCGAGAATATAGTGATTGACAAGGGCATGAAGAATATAAATAAGTAAACTAGATTTGCCGATAACTAAAAAATATGAATTCGATTGAACTCGAGAAAATTCTTTTTTAAGTGATAACAGTGATGCAATCCAAATAAAAGCTACAAGAAGATATTGGAATGAAGGGGGGTAGAAAATTTCGATATACCCCATTCTCACAGGAGTTTGCGCATCATTAAATGTAAAGAAGACTGTTATTGGTAGAAGCAATAAAAACAGCGGTCTGATTTTCAAAAGTAGCGCATCTATTTGGCTTCTGTTCATGCCGTAATATCTTCCTAAAAAGGCAAATGCCATCCATGGAAATAATGGAAACCATCCGTTTATAAGCCCTTGATTTTGAATATCGCTAAAACGAAACATGTCTGTTTCATTCAAGTTTAATTCATTTATTTCGATGTGATATTGCAGAAAATAATGAATAAAAAAGTAGGCCATTAGGGTCAAGCCTAAAAGTAGGTATAGCCGCAAATTAGAATACTGAACCAAACTATTTATAAGCCCAGCTACTGCAATACAGTATAATACATCAAATGTATAGAAAGGTATGATTCCCCAAACAATCGTGTCCACAAAACACGCGCTGCACAATATTGCTAATGACGTTTTCAGATTGGCACGGCCATCTTTAGATAGCGTGCTTGTAAAACCACTTAAAAAAATAAATAAGGGTGCAGCAAGCGACATAATTAGCCGCAGTAAAAAATGTGGTTCAAAATTGGCAGCACAGGGAAAGGCATTCGCAGAAATCATAATTACGATTGCAATTGATCTCATTAAATCGATTTCTGAAAATCTCTTATTTGCCAACTTTTCTATTTAAACAACTAATTTACTCGAATTTTCTGCTGTATTCTAATAAAAAAACTAAGCTTTGATTTGGCCCTCTGGCATAGGCTTATTTGAGATCGAATGTATTTCTTCAATTGCTATTTATTTTTTCAAATACTCTCTCAAAGTTATTACATTCTTTGACTTCTGCTTTGGTGAATTTTTTCATGCCTGCTTTTTCAATTTCTCTCATTTTTTGCTTTAATTTTTTAGCATAATCTTGTTTTTCTTCAGGTAATTCTCTAATTGATTTTGCCTCACCTTTATTTTCAATAATAGCGTCAATACATATTTCCATGGCATCTATATAATCACAGGCTGTATGTAAACTTGACAATTTGATTTCTAAAGGTTTTTGAGAGCAGCTTGATAACATTATTGAAGTAAAAATTACTGCCCCAAAAATCATTAATAACTTTTTCATATTGTTTAATTTTAATTGTTGCCTACTCTTTAATGGAGTTTCGGCATTCTCCGTTGTATTGTGGTTTATACTTAACTATAACTTTTCCCATTTCCCTGTTTCTGATCTATATGGGATGACATGTGTCCATTTGAATCTATCGGGCTGGGATCCAAATAAGGTCCATCGTTCTGATTCTCCAATTTGCCCGCCACAGCCACCGCCTTGATTTTCCAACTCAATAGTATAATCTATGATGCCGTCATTATCAATATCTTTTATTAATAATGGTTTTTTATTTAAATCCCATTCCCAGGATGAAAGAAACATATCGGACTCTTTGGAGTACACATTTAGACTTTTGTCCTCCTCCTCTATGCGGTATGACTCACAAACCTCTTTAAGCAAGCTTTTTTTTAGAATTGGATATAACTGCTCAAAATTTAATTTTTGGTCATTTTGAGAATTTGTGATTTGTGCATTTGCTGCTCCGAACATTAGCAACATTGTTGCCGCTAAAAATAACTTTTTCATTTATTTTAATTTATTAGTTATTTCTAAAATTAAAAAAAACCTGGAATAAAAAAATTAATGCTAACGGTTTGGGGCTTTGCGAAGTTGGGGCATTCAAGGCACAAATGTTCAATTTAGCACAAATGTTCATTAGAATTACCAATGCTTAAATTTAGCACTTCTGCCCCAATTTTGCAAAACCCTTGTTATCGGCTGTTCTTCTTTCGTCCGTGTCCGTTTTTTTGTTGGTTTAGTAGTTTAAAAATACTCCGAAACCAAGTCCCATATCGCTGTCGTAATGTGTTGTTAATCCTATGTTTTTGTTTACAATGTAACGCAAACCTGCCATATATTCTTTGTCGGTATTTACCATAAATGATGCTCTAACTCTTTTTGAAATTGGAATATCTTCTCTCATTAGTTGTACTCTTAAATTCCCATCGTGGTAAATTTCGGTCTGTAAAACTACAAGCATTGGCAAAGTATAGGCAACTCCTAAACTAAACTGGCGTCTGTTGTCTTTGGTGTTGATTTGTCCAAAAAGGTTTTTTTCTCCGTGTACATTTCCCATTGCATCGGTTTCTAATTTTCTGTAACGCCAATCAAAACCGATAAACGGCATTAGCCATTGCATTTTTCCAATGTATCGTCCAATATGCGTTTCAGTTTCGTAGCCGTGATGGTCGTTGTATCCCAAACGCCATTCTGTCCCAATGCTCCAACGTGTGCCTTGAACCATTGCCATTCCATCGTTTCCATTGGTGGCAAAATCGTTTTCAGCCATAAAATGAAATGCTCTATCATCTGCAAATAATTTTCTTTGTGCCAATTTTGGATTTGGAATTAATGGATTTGGTGCTTGATTTTCATAACTAAAAACTCTACCCATTCCGCTCATCATATGGTACAAAATATGACAATGAAAAAACCAATCGCCTTCAACATTGGCGTTAAATTCCAAAGTGTCGGTTTCCATTGGCATAATGTCCACAATGTTTTTTAGTGGTGCATTTTCGCCTTGTCCGTTTAGCAAACGAAAGTCGTGTCCGTGCAAGTGCATTGGATGTCGCATCATTGAGCCATTGTAAAGCACAATTCTAACATTTTCGCCTTTTTTGATAAGGATTTTATCGGTTTCTGAAACTACTTTATTATCTAAACTCCAAACATAGCGGTTCATATTTCCTGTGAGTTCAAACTTTAATTCTTTTACTGGTGCATTTTGTGGCAAAGAAGTATTATTTGGCGATTTCAGCATTGCATAATTCAGCGTAACAATATCTGCCAAAGCATTGGCATTGTAGCGATTTGGGTCGTTTTCGCTTTGTTTGGGTTTGCTTTCGCCTGTAATTTCTGGATACATTACCACATTCATATCCATTTGGTTTAGGCTCATATTCATTCCCATATCGTCAAGGTCGCCATTCATTTTCATCATATCGTTCATCATTTTCATACCTTCAAAATACTTCAATCTTGGTTGGGGCGATTGTAATTGCTTAATGCCATTACCAATATACATTGATGCTGAATTGGTTCGGTCTTCGGTAGTTGCCAAAAACTCAAAAGCCGTATTTTCGGCTGGAATAGTTACAACAATATCGTAAGTTTCAGAAACGGCAATAATTAACCTATCCACTTCCACAGGTTCTACATCGTTGCCATCATTGGCAACTACGGTAATTTTCCCACCTGCATACGTAAGCCAAAAATAGGAAGATGCACCACCATTTGAAATTCTTAAACGAACTTTATCGCCTGCTTTTAATTCCTTGCCGTCAATGCTTTTTAAGTCAGAACTGGGTTTACCGTTCATCAATATTTTTTCATAATACACATCACTTACATCCATTGCCAACATTCTTTTCCATTCGTTTTTGAGTTTGGTTTTAAAATGTCCTGCTTTGATGGCTTCGCCATAACTCTGAACGGAATTTTTTTTCAACGCAGGGTAATCGTTGGCATTGTGCAACATTCTGTGAATGTTTTCAGGTTTTACGTTTGTCCATTCGCTTAAAACTATTGGTAAGGTCGGTAAATCATCAATTCCATTTCTAAATGTTTTATCGTCTGCTTTTTTAAGCATTACAAAGTTGCCATACATTCCAATTTGCTCTTGTAATCCTGAATGTGAATGATACCAATGTGTACCATTTTGTATAATTGGAAATTTATAAATATGGGTAGTGTTTGGCTTAATTGGCATTTGCGTAAGGTTGGGAACACCATCTTCTTTGTTGGGTAAAAACAAACCGTGCCAATGCAAAGAAGTTTCTTCTTTGAGCAAATTATGAACGTGAATTTCCGCTGTGTCGCCTTCGGTAAAAGTCAAAGTTGGCATAGGAATTTGTCCGTTTACCGCAATAGCTCGTTTTTCTTTCCCTGCAAAATTTACCAAAGTATCTTTTACATATAGGTCATAACGTACTACTTTTTGGGCGAATGTATTTGTAGTTGTCAATAGCAATATTGCTATCGGCAACAGTTTTTTATAAATATTTTTTTGATTATCCATTTTAAGAATTTCATCGTTAAAATTATTAATAGGGTAGCCGAAGGCTACCCTATATTTTTACTTAATTGTTTCAACTACTTTACCACAAGTAAGCATTTGAGAGCCGTAATATGGATTTTTAACTGCATTCTCTTTGCTCAGCCAATTGGCACCTTTTCCATCGTTTGCCATTGGGCAAAATTGATAGTAAGTAGGTGTTTCGGTTTTGGAAACTTTGATTAAAGCGTACATATTTTCTGAAAGGGGCATAAAATGGTCTCTTTGGTGTGAGGCATCTTTTGTGTCTGCAATGTGTTCAGCATCAAAAGCCAAATCTTTCATTACTTTCATCCAAACGGTATGTTCTTCGGTGGTTAATTTGTCCATTTTTACGGCATTGATTGCAGTAAGCAACTCCTTTGCTTTGGTAGATGAAGTATTTCCGTCAGTTTTTACCAAGGCATCTTTTACGGCAAAATAATTGTCAAAAACGACTTTGAGTTGTGAAACATCTTGCCTTGTTTCTGTCATAGCCGAATGGTTATGTGTCGAATGGTCTTCTTTCACCTCCGTTTTTGGTGTTTCAACTTTTGCAACTGTTTGTGCTTTTCTTTCGTACTGGCAACAATCAGGCAATTTTGCATACACATCATTTGGGGCAAGAAATTTTTCGCTATCATAACCACTCAATGCTATGCGTTTCAAGATTTCGTCTGGATTGGTTAGCTTTGCATCGTAAGTGATGGTTGCCATTTTGGTGTCCTTATTCCAATCTACTTTGACAACTTTACTCTTATTTCCTGCTTTTTCAATGGTTGTTTCACACATACCACAATTACCGTATATTTTTACGCTTTCGGTTTTAGCGTTTTTGATTTGAGCGTTACACGCTGTGAACGATAGCAATACAGATATTGCCATCAATATTTTTATTGATTTCATTTTTTGAAAATTTAAACTTTGATAAATAATTGATTTTGAAAGCAATGTTTTTGCTTTCGATTAGACAGACCTCTGGTGTCAAGGTAAGAAATTAGCCTATATTAGGCGGTGTCCAAATGGATTTAAAACCATCAGAAAGATAGTTTTCGTTGTAGTAATTTTTTATTTTTTTGCTTTCAGCAAAGTAGGTTTTTACTTTTGTTTCAGTCCAAAATGGTAATGCAAAAGCACAATGATTTGTTGGGCAACTGCAATTTGAATTATTGCATTTTCCGTTACAACTATTTTTGTCTTTGTCGCTTTTAGACTTATGATTTTTGCAACAGTCTTTTTTGCTATTTTTTTCGGTTTCTGATTTTTTGCAACAAGATTTTTCTGTTTTTGTTGATTTTGTTCCACAAGCATAAGTCAGCGTTGGCGTCGCAAAGAAACCAAGTGTCAAGATGATGAGTAATATGTGAAACTTTTTTGTCATTCTCTTTTAAAAACGGTCAAAGTTACAAATTATTTTCTATTTGTTGTACTTCTGTTGAAGTTTGTACGGTCGCTGTTAGAATAGCCGATAACGGTTCTCAACTAGGAGACGCGGGCTTCTCGAATGTGGTTGTTTAGCCCGTGGCTTTTAGTTGATGTTAGTGGTATTTCAATGAATGAATTGCTCTTGCTTCTCATAAGGCAATGCATTGTCGCTATTATGAACAAGTTTAATAAGAAGCGATGAGTCGTTTTTTTCTATTATCAACTGCAGGACGCCATTTCGGTCAGGAAGTGGTTTTCCGTCAGGTGTGATGCTACCAGTCACTTTCCACAAGGCTGAAACTATAATCAACTCCGGAGTCAATTCACGGATATATGCGTTCTTCATTTCAAATTGTGCAAGCTTCATCACATTCTCGAAAGGAAATACGTGTTGTTTTACAATGGCTTCCTTGCCAATGGCTGTCTGACCTACAACATCAGTGAATTCGGCATCGGTTGTAAATAAATTTCCAAATCCATTTACGTCTTTCTTATTCCACGTGAGCATAAATTGATTAAGCAGCTCATGCACTCCAGCAGTTATTTCTTCGTTCAGTCTTGATTTTAGGTTCATTGTATTCTGGTTTAACTATTACCACTAACGGTTTGCGTGTAGGCGATGTTGCCTTGTGTTGTCCCGCATGTGCTGGGGTAAGGCAATATTGCTTACACGCTGTTATGGGTAGGTGTTTAATTGCCATAGTTATAGACACCCATTCTACCTGTCGTTTGTCCTGCATCAGAATCATAACCTTTTTGATAAGAAACAAGATAACCCGCAACTTGCTGAATATTAACAGACTGAATTGCCGAAGGAGCAAGTTTCTGAATTTGTTTTTCTGTTAGCATTATATTAATACTTCCATCCGCATTCTTTGGAATAATCTTATTCAACTGCTCATCCGATAATTTCACATTTATTGAACCATCAGCATTTGTTGGAACCAATTTGTAATTTGAATTTTCATTAAACTTTTGACTGTTATTATCTGCCATTGCAGGTGAAACAGAATGCACCATAAATCCAAAAGATGCCATTAATAAAGATGAACCAATCATCAATTTGTACCAGTTTTCAGAAACGAACTTTTTCATATAATTTAATTTTAAATTGTTACCTACTCTTTAAAGGATTTTCGGCATCCTCCTTTGTATTGTGGTTTAAACTTACCCATAACGGTTTGCGTGTAGGCGATGTTGCCTTGTGTTGCGCTTGCGTCGAGGCAATATTGCTTACACGCTGTTAAAGGCTCGCTCATTTTCATCTCGTTAAGTGAATAAATCCATGGCTAACTTTTCCTGCCATAGTTTTAATTTTATAATAATAAACTCCATCAACCAAATCCTTGCCTGAGGTATTCTTCCCATCCCAATTATTTTGGTAATTCGATGAAGAGAAAACAGCATTTCCCCAACGGTTTAGAACAATTAATTCAGTGTTTTCTGGCAGGTTTTCGATTTCAAAGAGGTCGTTCAGGCCATCCGAATTCGGTGTAATAACATTAGGAATAGTAAAATCGAAATTACAATCCTCCAAATTAATCTCATTAAGAGAAGCATTATCTAACACAAAATAAGGTTCAAAAGTATAACCATTTGAATCTAAGAATGTGAAGTCGTTTGGAGGAGAACATGGGCCGCCGATCATGATAGATTGAATCGAATTTAAAGCGGTGAATTGTAGATTGATTGTTTTCCAAGTTCCATCAGCCTGATAGGAGGCATGGCCAAGTTCAACCCAATCTGCGGATATGGTGGGACAAGTAGCCGTTTGTATAGCCGATTGTGTGCAAATGGAGCTACCGAAAAGGGTAATATCTACGGGTCCAAACCAAATGTTAGTTAACACATTTCCAAAAGATGACATTCCTATTCCATTCAAATTCAATTGCAGGTTATATGAATTTCCAGGTTGTAAGGGTTGAGTCAAACAGTTTTTCAAATATTCTATATAAATTCCATCATCAATGTTCCCATCAAAACCAATCACATCAGGGTTATTTATAATGAAAAATCCTGCAGCAGCCTGTCCATTGGGCAATGGTGTTGGTATATTTGGCCAAAAAGCTCCAGGTGCATTGATGAAAAAATCCGATGAGGCCCATGTTCCAGCTTGCCAGTTGTTAACGCAATAAATTCCGTCTTCCCAGACAACATTTGTATCGACAACCTGTGAAAATTGAGTTGGCAGGCAATTATAATCTTCAAAGGAAGGGTTTGGTAAAAAATTAATCCCGGAGGTAACCGAAGAGATATTTAAGCAATCGCAATCTAAATTGTCGTTAAGATCAATTAATCCATCATTATCATCATCCAATCCATTAGTGCATATCTCTTGGGCTGAGGCATTCAATGTTAGGAAAAGAATAATTACTAATTGTTTCATATTGATTTTTTGTTGTCTTCGAGCTTGCCTTTAACGGTCCGCGGCTTTGCGCAGCGCGGGTTTCAGGGCTCTAATGTATCAAAAGGAACGCAAACTTCCAAGCAACTTGATGACTTTTTGAAACACAGATCCCCGCGTTGCGCAAAACCGCTGTTATAGCCAGTTTTTGTTACTAATTCTTAATTATTTTCGTACTAATTATTTTGTCTTTTGTTTGAAGTGTCAAGAAGTAAATACCAACGCTCAACTCTGAAAAGTCTATTGAAAATTCTTTCCCTTGGAATTGTCTATTGCTTCTAATTTCCTTGCCGTCAAATGTGGTTATACTATAAGAAAAGACGTCACTTCCACTAGTTATTTGAATAAAATTATAGGTAGGATTAGGGTAAAATTTTAATTCATTAAATTCATTCATATATTCGACACTCAATATTGTTGAATTTTCGAAAACACGCACGTGTCCTGACTGGTTTCCTCCTGCATCATTACCGAAAGCACCAATGGATACAGTACTTCCCGAATAATTAATACAAACTGCTGATCCAAATTGGTCAGCCGGGGCTTCGCCAGGGATACTATCTAATTCCAACCAATTTATACCATCAAATTTTAATATTTTAGCATACTCTCCAAGAACAGTTCCAGCAATAATTATATCGCCCGCACTATTTAAATCATTCTCGTCACCAAAGAAATCTGCATCATTACCCCATATTGTATTTCCTTTTTGTATCCAATCCGTTCCATTCCATTCAAATATTTTTAGATAACCCTTTGATGCATTTAGAGTTGCTCTTGCACCAGCGGCAATGATGGTTCCATCATCATTAACAGTTACACCAGCTCCAAAGTTATCTAATTCGGCATCTCCAATCAAATCACTCCCCTTTTGCACCCAACTTGTACCATTCCATTCGTAAACACGAAGCAAGCCATTCATATTGTCAGAACCATCAAAGTTTGTAGCCCCTACTACTAAAACTGTTCCACTTGCATTTAATTGGATTGTTCTTCCAAAGCCGTCTTGAGGTGTTGATGTGCCCATAATATCAGTTCCAAGTTGATTCCATACTGATCCATTCCATTCAAAAACTCTAATGTAAGATGAACCTGGATTTGCTTCTGCGGCAATAGCTACAATGGAACCACTAGCATTTAAACTTATTGATGTACCGTAACTGTCGTCTGATGTTGTGCCATTAAAGGTTGATCCAAGCTGACTCCAATCTGATCCATTCCATTGGAATACTTTGGCATATCCTGCCGTGATAGGGCTTGAAAGGAAAGCGGGTGCACCTAGTGCAATAATGTTCCCACTATCATTAATTGCTACTGATTTCCCGAGATTATCACCGCCAATGTCTCCATTAATAAGACTTCCTTTTTGAGTCCAGCTTGTGCCACTCCATTCAAAAACTCTTGCTTGTCCCGATGCGGTGCCATTAGTACTGTTGTTCCTGGCGCCTACAATAACAATTTCTCCCGAGGCATTTATACCGATAGCGGACCCTGACCTCTCATTAGCTTGTACACCATCAATGTCATTCCCTTTCTGATTCCATTGTCCAAAGCAAATTGTTGGTATCAATGTTAAGATTAAAAGCGTTTTTTTCATTTTATTATTATTATTATTATTATTATTTGATGTTTGTTTAAAATTGGCTATAACTATCTTATACACGCTACAAACCTTCCTCAATCATTCCAATTTGGTGATATTTGCGAAGTATTGTTCAGAATGTGCTCGTAAAATTTATGTACGGTTTGCACAAGTCAAATCTAAATATTAATAACCTTAAACGCAAATTATTAAACGATTAAATCATTCTACAGACAAGTTCCACACTGGCTTCTGTTGGGTTTTAGTATCTTTTGGTAAGCATTCTCTCCATTCATTGAAGAAAGTAACTTAAAATCAAGATAATTGATTGTGTTCATTCCCCCAACCTCAACTTTGGATGCACCAAGTTTCTTACTTCTGACAATCAATTCTCTCAATATTCGGTTGCTTTGATTTTGATCCTTAATCCTCAGGAAAAACACATATTCCACAAATGTCCCTGTCAATGAGGACCTGTAATATCCTCTATCAAATGCATTATAAAACCATTGGAAGTTGGATACACCTAATAACTTTTGATTACCCGATGATAACCGCCGATAAAACCCATTTGACCTATTTTTAAACCTTGTATTGAATATCAAAAGGTTAATTCTCAAGGAGAGACAGATCCAATTACCATCTTCTTTCATTTTTTCTAACATATAAGAATCCCTGCTAAAAGTTTAGTAGAAAGAAGTATTAAGATTGCGGTGCAAACCCTTTTCAAAGAACATTGAAGGTAATATTTTCAGAGAATGTTCACTTATCAATTCCACTAGCCAATTGGGCATTGATTTGGCTTTGGATGTATTGTGTGAATAAAGTTGCAAAGGGGTCAAGGTGATGACCAAATCTGATATTTCATTCATTTGGTTGAATTTCATAAAGAAATTTCCGTTGATCAACTCATCAACCATATTTCGGAATTCAATACCGATTACCTCCGCATCTTTGACAGTAATTTTTCCTATGAACATAAACCTAAATGTTACGAAATAGTCATTTACATCATCACCAGGGTCAATTTCAACCGTATTGGCGTAAAATGAGATTTTGTTATAAAATTTTTTACTCGGGATATTGAAAAGATGGAACTCCAACTCGGGAATCGTATCTATACTCCAACTTTTTAATTCAGAGGATGGAACCTCAAC
>Ga0222713_10003765_pt1 | contig 15517 bp, 17 predicted proteins | sample C33_649DmetaG_FD_165061 | JGI IMG/M metagenome (GOLD analysis project Ga0222713, IMG submission 165061) | Estuarine water microbial communities from San Francisco Bay, California, United States - C33_649D | ecosystem: Environmental > Aquatic > Marine > Unclassified | place: USA: California...
GTAAATCCGATATGAGAAAATGGGAAGTAGAATCTGCTATGAATACTTTACAAAGAGCTAAAGAGATTCAGAATGATAAAAAGCTTATGAATGATGTTAAAAAGATGGCTTCTCAAAAAGTTAAAGAATATAGTAATATTGCTTCAGGTAAAACTAAATAAGTATGGCAAAAAAAAAAATTGTTGAATATAAAGGAACAAAAGCAGAAGAAAGATATTCTACAAAAGCTGCTATGAAAAAACACGAGAAAACTGAAAGTAAAAAAGAAGAAACTCGTGAAAAAAAGTTAATGAGAAAAAAGAAAAAGTAATGGCTACTGTTACTATAGATAGTATAAAACATAAGATTTACAAAAAAACTAATAAAGTAGGTAAAGGTAAACCTGGCGATATTATGGTAAATCATTCCAATAAAAATAAAGGTAAGTGGGATACTATAAATTTAACTGAAAAAGCTGGTGCTAAAACTGTTAAACAAGGATTAGCTGCAACTAAAAAATGGCATAAAAAAAATCCTTATACTACTAAAAAGAAAAAATAATATGGCAATATCTATGAAAACTAAAACTAAAAAAGTTAAAAAGATGGCTATGGGTGGATCAAATTTAAAATCTGTAGACTCTTCTAAAAATCCAGGATTATCTAAACTTCCTACAGCAGTTAGAAATAAAATGGGTTATCAGAAAAAAGGTGGTATTATAAAAGCTAAGAAAAAGTAATATGGCAAAGACAGCTGCTTGGACCCGAAAAGAGGGTAAGTCTAAATCAGGAGGACTTAATGCTAAAGGTGTTGCTTCTTATAGAAGAGAAAACCCAGGTAGCAAACTTAAGATGGCAGTTACTACTAAGCCTTCTAAATTAGATCCTGATAGCAAAGATGCTAAAAGAAGAAAATCATTTTGTGCTAGAATGTCTGGTGTTAAAGGTCCTATGAAAGATGAAAAAGGAAGACCAACAAGAAAAGCATTGTCATTAAGAAAGTGGAACTGTTAAACCAAATAAAAAATAGTTATGAAAAAAATGATGAAGAGTAAAGGTAAAAAACTTGCTAAAGCTAATTATGGTATGGCAGTTACAGGTGATAAAAAGACAACAGTTGCAAATGAAAAAAAAACAACATTTGCAGGTACTAATACACAACCAAGATGGACTGAAGAAACTATTAATAAACAAAAAGCTAAATATCCTTATTTATCTAAAAAAATAGATGAAGCTGTAGATAAACAAAATGTTAGAGATCAAGCTGAAGCTGATGCTGCTATAGCAAGAGCAAATGCAGCTAAGAAAAAAACTACTCCTATTGTTACACAAAAAACTGGTGGAAGTATGTATAAAAAAGGTGGACCAATTAAAAAGAAAAAGAAATAATGGCAAAGAATTGGATTCAAGGAGCTATTAAAAATCCTGGTGCTTTTAAAGCTAAAGCTAAAAAAGCTGGTATGTCTACTTTAGCTTTTGCTAATAAAGTTACAAAAAAAGGATCTAAAGCTAGTACTACAACAAAACGTCAAGCTAATTTAGCTAAGACTCTTAGAAAGATGAATAAAAAATAACTATGAATAACGCTACTATACAGCTTAAAATTAGGCAAAGACTTAATAAACTTGCTAGTAATGACTATGATAATATAGAGTGTTGGCAAGTTGTTGAAGCTTTTAATAAAGGTCAAGTAGAGTGGTGTCGTAGAAATCTTCATGGTACTAATGCAAAACAAGAAGGTGATGAACAATCTAAAAGAAGGATTGATGATCTTCAAAGATTATTAGTACAAGTTCCTGTAACTTTAACTAATAAACTTTTATATTTTGAATCTCCAGATATACCTGGTGATTATTTTGAATATAAAAGAATATCAGTATATGCAACAAATGATTGTTGTGATAAACCAAGAAGAATGGTTGTTTATTTAGCTGAAGAAGCCAATGTAGATGAGCTTCTTAGAGATGTAAATAAAAAACCAAGTTTTGAATGGGCTGAAACTTTTGTTACTTTTACTAATAATAAATTTAGAGTCTATACTAATGATGAGTTTACTGTATCAGAAACAATTTTACATTATTATAGACAACCGGTAAGAATTCAGATATTAAATTGTGTGGATCCATATACTCAAACAGTTAGTAATGTGGATGTTGAATGTGAATTTAAAGATGATATAGTAGAATTGTTTATAGATGAAGCAGTTTCTATTCTTGCTGGTGATTTTGAATCAATCAACCAAATGTTAAGAGCTGATCAATCTGTTGAAACAAATAACTAAAAAAAAATTTGCTTTGAATAAAAAAATTAATTATATTATAAACTATATTTGTATAACCCTTAAAAACTAAATTATGTCTTATTTTAATCACGCTTTCACAAAACGCTTTCTAGGAACTGGTGTTACTAGAAATCTTATTAGTACAGGTGCTGCCCAAAGTATTGGAAATCCTTACTCAACAGATGGATTTATTACTACATCTGGTGTAGCTACTGTTACTTTATCACAACTTCCATCTAATGGTGGGTCTTTACCTGTAATAGGTTATTATGGATTCTTTGATTCTAAAACTTATACAAGTGTAAATGTAAGTAGTGTTACTCCATGTTGTCCACTTATCTTAGCTAGTACTTCGTTACTACGTGATGATAAAATTGGTCCTTTTCATGGAGGATATAAAGAAACTAATAAATCTAAGATTATTAATCCTAAATACATTAGTAAAATTTATCGTGTTGATCCTTGTTTACCACAGCAAACTGCTATTTCTATTGGAAATACTCCTTATACAGATGATCGTATAGCTAGTATTCTTGTTAGTAATGTAGGTGCAGATATTGTTGATGGTACTTATGATAATCTTACTACTACTGGTGGTACTGGTACTGGAGCAATTATTACTGTAGTTGTTTCTGGTGGCGTTGTAATTTTAGCTACATTAGTTAATGGTGGAACTGGATATACTATTGGTGATACTCTTACTTTACTTAATAATCTTCCAACTATTGGAGCTGGTACTCAACCTGAATTTGAAGTAGAATCAGTTACTTTAGCTGCTAATTGCTGCAGAGAATTTTTATGTGATGAAACATATTATTTACGTGTAGATGTAAAAGGTTCTCCTGCTTTACGCGCTTTAAATCATAATGCTTATCAAACAGTTTCTGCTTACACAGGATGCTGTACTGGTACTACTCCAACTGCTATAGATTCTACTTTAGTATTTATTCAGTGGGCTGAACAAATTTCAACAACAGCATATCTTAAAGATTTTGTTTTTGCTGTAGTTTATGATGAATCAGGTATTGCATGGTTTGCTCCAGGAACTACTGTAGATCCAGATGGTACACCTGTTACTCCTCTTCAATGGTGGAATAATTATGTTTCTCCAGGACATGTAGAAGGTGAATGTGCTGGTCTTCGTTTATTTGGAGCTTATGTAGAAACTAAATTTAATAGTTGTTCTTTCCAAATAACAGATTTCTTTGAAAAAGAGCCAGTTAAAATTCTTGCTTCTTTAGTTGATTATACAGGAGATCCTTGTATTTTTGAAGGACTTTGTGTTGTTGAAGAATGTCCAGGTTTACAAGGTAATGGTTTTGGAGAACAAGTTCTTCGTGACTTTATCTTATCTGAGTCATATTTACAAAACTTTTTTCATTCTGATATTCGTATTAGAGAGATTACTCAAGGAGATGATATTTTAAATGCTATTGATAGAGACGCTCTTTATACTCGTTACTATATTCAGCATAATGTACCTCGTTTCAATAATCCAACTGGAGTATTTGATAATGATCAGTATATGTTAGAAATTATTACTGAAAATACTAATACTGCGTTAGAAGATTTTTTTACTAATTGGTTAAAAGGTTGTTCTCCATGCGAAGGTCTTGAAGTATTTTCTTGTGGTACATGTACTGTTCCTCCAATTCAACCAATATTATAATTACTAATATTTAACTGTAAAAAAAGAGAGAAGGAGTGTAACTTCTTCTCTTCTTTTTTTTATAACCACATTAATAAAATTAGCAATGAGTCAACATGTATTAAGTCTTGAAGCACCAGATACAATGAATAAGTCAATTTTAAGACTTATTGATACTAGTGTTTATAATAGTCAAATTCTTGTAAAGTGTCCTTTATTACAGATAACTTTACCAGGATTTTCTACTCCTGCTAATTTTACAGAACAAAGTTTTCAACCTGGGTTTACACTTAATTTAACAGCTTGTGATCTTGGAGTTCAATCTACTGGATGTGGAACTACTTATGTTGATCTTCCAGATGGAATTTATATTATTAGATATAGTGTTTCACCAAATGATTTAGTCTATGTAGAATATAATCATTTACGTATAACATCTGCTTTAAATAAATATAATGGTCTTCTTTGTGATCTTGATGTTGCAGCTTGTGATCCTCCAGTTGAAGTAAAAGATAAACTTAATTCTTTGAGGATAATAAAAATGTATTTAGATGCGGCTAAAGCAAAAGTAGAATTTTGTCATGAGCCTACAAAAGGAATGCAACTTTATAATTATGCAGTAAAACTTTTAGATAAAATGGATTGTTATTCTTGTAGATAAATTATTAAAACCAACAAATATGCAGTGTCCTAATTGTAAAACTCCATGTGTAGGCTGCGCTGGAGCTAAAATTGTAAAAGCTTCAAATGGTGCAACTGTTTGTACAAGATGTATAGGAGCTTATGAACTTAAAATTAAAACAGTTCAATCTACAAATACACAACCAACTAATGTTAATGTTAGTTATACTCCTCCAAAAAAATCATAGATAATGGCTATTCAATCAAAAACATATGCGGTAGGTACTAAAGCTTCAGTAAGAAGATTAGATAATCTTACAGGTTCTTGGATAGATGTAAGTGTTTCAAATACATTTCCAGAAACTTGTAATGTTACTCTTCTAGATGTTGAAACAGTTCCTACCAATGCAAATATTGTTTTTGTTGTTGGTGTAGTAACAAGAAGTTGTATAGATGCTAATATAGAATTAGGTATTTATGTTTCTTATGATGCAGGAGTTACTTGGACAAAACCTAGTGGAAATTATACTAGTCTTAGTTTAATAGCATCTGTAAATATTTGGCAAGAAGTAACTGTAGTAGATATAAATAATATTTTTATATGTGGTTCAGATGGAATTGTATTAAAAAGTATTGATGGTGGTGCTACTTTTAATGTTACTACACAAATACTAACTCCTAATTCATTAAAAGGAGAAGATCTAACATCAATTCATTTTATTACTCCTACAATAGGTGTTGTAGGAAGTATTAACGATAATGTTTACAAAACAATTAATGGTGGTTTAACTTGGACTCATCTTAATGGAGCATTACCAATAAGTGGAACACCAAGCAATTCTATTACTGGTATTCATATTTCATCTGATCAACAAACTATTGTTGCTTTAGGAATTTTTTACATATATGTATCAGTCGATGCAGGTTTAACTTTTACTCAAAAATGGGTTTGGGTTAAATCTGGTATACATTTAACTTGGACTGATGATCTTAATTTATGGGCAACTGGTGCAGAAGATAATAGACTTAGATCAATGGATGGTGGACTTACTTGGTCAATAGTAACTAATTTGAATCCAGGATCTCCGGCTATTTTTGCTGAACACTTTTATTTAGTAAATCAAGGTTTTTTTGCAAGTTCAGTAAATGTATATCAAACTTTTGATGGTTCTTTTACAGGAGTATTATCAGATATTTCTCCAAGTAATATTACTTATGCAATTTGGACTAATTATAAAGAAATTTGTTTTGCATTAGAAGCTACAGATTGTGATCCAGATTCTCCAGTTCAAACTCTTTATGTTACTAATGATCTTTCTGATTATATAGGACAAGTAATAAAGATTTGTCCAGAAGATATTCCAGCATTACCTGGTGGTACAGGTACTGGATTACCTATTTTTCCTGATCCTTTAGATCAAGGTAATCAAGAATTTACTCTTACAAATTGTTGCGATCCTTTAGATGTTATTACTATTCAAAATAATTTTGGATCATATCAACAACAAGTAGTTAGTATTCCAGCTCTTGGAAACAAGTGTTGGTATGTAGAAAAAGAATTACAAGAAGGAGGATCTTATATAGGTTTTATAAATGTATCTGGGGGAACTCTTTATTCAGATTGTACAAATTGTAATACTGATTTTCCTTGTGTAAATTTTCCAGTTTTAGATCAATGTAGATGTTTTGTAATATCTCAATCATTAGAATGTGAAGAAGCTTTTACACTTTTAAATATTTCTACACTTTTTCCAGATTGTGAAGAATGTTTAGGAATAGCTGTTGATTGTTATACATTAACAGATTGTTCTAATCCAAATAATTTCTTTGTAACCAATGATCCTATCATATTAAATTATGTAGATCAAATTGTTACTTTACAAGGGTGCCCTGATATTTGTTACATTGTAACTTTAGGTGGGGTATGTTCAGGAGTAAACTTATTACCTTCACCTATTTTAGAATCTTTTGCTACTTGTGTAGAATGTAATCCAGCTCCACTTCCAACTCCAGTACAACTTAGAAGTAGAATGGTTAAACCCGGTTATGATACACCTGGATGTTCTACTCAATATACTGAAAAGATAAGTTGTAATTTTGCTGAACAAGTGTTTGATGAAATGGCTATTAATAGATATGGTGTAACAATTTGTTGTGACCATGATATAGCTAAATGGGAAATTAAAAAAGATTTATTAGATCTTAAATCAATTTTAGATCCTAATTTTATTATACCTGGTCCAGTTATTTGTACTTGTTATTCTATACAAGCTATTGTAAATACAGTAACTTTTAGATATATAAATTGTGAAGGTTGTGCTACAACAATAACAGTTGCAGAAAATACTACAGAATATGTTTGTTCACAATCAGTTATTGAACCTATTTGTGCTCCATCTAATTCTCAATTTTTAATTGTAAATTCAGAAACATCTTGTACAACAAATGATGATTGTGCTCCTAATTGTTTTTGTTATGCAATTGAGCCAGCTAAAGAAGGTGTTTTCTTTTCTTACTATAACTGTAATAATAGTTATATTGAACAAACAACATTTGTTTCTATAAATATTTGTGCTATTGAAAATACAGTTACAATTATAGAAGGAATAGGTACTATAACAAATGTTGGAGATTGTAGTGCTCCAGAGTGTACTAATTAAATTGTTAATGATTAAAATATTTTGTATATTAATATAAAGAAATTAAGATGAAACCTCTAAATATTGACAACCAAGGATGTAATCCAGTATCATCCAATTGTGTGATCTGGCAAGGTCCGGATATTCCTTGTATTACATTGTGTAAGGGAGATTCTATAAGTGATGTTACTTTTAAACTTGCAACTGAACTTTGTGAAGTATTAGATCAACTTGATATTTCTACTCTTGATTTAAGTTGTTTTAATCCTAATAATTGTGGACCAACAGATTTTCATGCTCTTCTTCAACTTATTATAACTAAAGTTTGTTCTCTTGAAAATACTACAACAGAAACAAGAAGTCCAATAAATTGTCCAGATTGTATAGTTTCAATTGCTCCATGTTTTTATTATGTTAATGGAACTGGTGATACTGTTACTACAATGCAACTTGTAGATTATATTCAAGCAATAGGAAATAAAATCTGTGGATTACTTAATCAAATAACGATTATTAATCAAACTTTACAAAATTATGGAATTAGAATTACAGCTTTAGAAAATGAACCTGATCCTGTATTTGTACTTCCATCTTTTGTTCCTGCTTGTGTCATTACTACTACAACTCCTATTTCAATTGATATTATTCTTCAAGCTCTTGAAACAGCTTTTTGTAATTTACAAGGAGCAACAGGAACTCCAAGTCAAATATTAACTGGTATTTCAGCTCAATGTCCAGATCTTAATAATCAACCTCAATTAAGTGGTCCTGGAGTAATGGGAACTATTCCAGGATGGAATAATACAGTTTTTAATTTATCTCAATCTATAACTAATCTTTGGTTAACTATATGTGATTTAAGAGCTGCTGTAAACAATATTAAACTTACTTGTTGTAATGAAGGATGTCAAGATATTGAAGTTACAATGTCTTCTTATTTAAGTGCTACAACTTTACATATTACTTTTAATGGTACTATACCATTAGGATTTTTAGAGTGTGCTCCAGGTGTTACAACTTTTACTATTTCTGATCAGAGTGGTAATTTTATAGTTAGAACAGGTAATGTTATTGGTAATTTAAATACTCCAGGTGGATTAGCTTATGATACAACTGGTCTTAATATTTTAGATAATCTTACTATTACAGCAACTTTATGTTTAACTAATACATCATTAGGTCAAACTTGTCAATATTATTTAAATCATATTTTAAATAGTACTAATTGTCCTACTATTGTTTATACTCCTAGTTATATAGAAATTAATTATGCTGGTACAGTACCTGCAGGATCTGCTACATATGATGTTAAGTTATATGATGCTCTTGGAATAACATTGTTACAGACTAATTCTATATTCCTTGTAGGACCTGCTCCAATTACTGGATCTTTTACTGGTTTAACTTCTGGTACAAGTTATAGAGTTTTAGTAACAGTTACTACTGGAACTAGTACATATGATTGTCCATGGGTATTATTAGCAACTCCATTAGCTCCTTGTACTCCTCCAACAGGTGTTAGTGGTTCAATAACATTTAATCCTTAATAAAAAATTATGAGTAATTGTAAAAAATGTAAATGTGTAACTAGTCTTTGTGGATGTGAAGATATAGCTTTAACAACTAATTTAAATTGTTTACCGGTTTGTCCTAATCCAGAACCATGTGCTGAAACTTTTAGTGATTGTTGTATTATTCATAACAACGATGCTTTTGTATATATAACAGAAGAAGATGAGTTAACTTTTTCTATTCTTCAAGGAGAAAGACTTTGTGACACCCTACAAAAACTAACTACAACATTATTTGGTAATTGTGAATCTGGTGTACCATATGTTTATGGATTAAAATCAACATCTATAACTAGTTCATCTATTAATGTGATATGGACACCTGTTCCTTTGGCAAGTTTTTATACTGTATATTATTCTACTGTAGCTGGAATGTCATGGAGTAACTTTGGACCAATTACTGCTAGTACATCACCTACATATACTATTACAGGTCTTACTCCTAATACTCCATACTATGTGTATGTAACAGCTACTATTGATGGTAAAGAAAGTTGTAGATCAGTTTCATTAATTATAACAACATTAAACTAATATTATGTCTGCTAATGCTACACTCACAATTAATTTTACATCCCAATATGCTGATGGATGTCATAGAGTTGTTTATTCAAAAAATAATCCTCTTGGTCCATTTACCACTGTAATTGTAAATTGTACACTGGGTATTGGTGTTGCTTGTTCTGAAACTATTTTAGTTACAGTTAATCCTGAAGATTGTACACCAGATATTTATTATGGATATGTACAACCTTGTTGTGAAGAAGCAAGTTCACTTGTTGGTAGAGTACCTTGGGTTGCAATTGTTGCTCCTACAGATTATCAATGTCTTAATTATAATCTTTTATGTGATAATCCAGTTGCACCAGGAGGACCTTGTGCTGCTTTTAATATCACAGATTGTACATCTGCTGTAGTTAATATACCAGCAGTTGCATTAGGTGATTCTATTCAAATATGTGTAGATGCAACAGTCCCTCCTGTAAATGCAGAGTTTACTATAACTGGAGGAACAGCTAGTTGTTTATGTGATTGTACTACTTATGATATAGAAAATACAGATACTGATGCTCACACTTATCAATATTTTGATTGTACTGGTCAATTAGTAGGACCTATTAATATTGTACCTGGTCCTATAAGTACTATTTGTGCTTCTACAGGTACTGTTCAAGTTGATGATCCAACAGTAATTGTTACTGCGATTATATCACCTTGTTCATAAGAATGTCATGGTTAAGTTGGTTTACTGTGGCTGACAGCAATGGGCTCGGGATTTCCTGAGCCTTTTGTGTTTTATAAACTTTAAATCTTTATCTTTAAACTTTCAAAAATTTTTCTTATATTTCTATAGTTATGAGAATTTTCAATCCACCAAATAAAAAAGGTCCCAGATTTAGAGCTAGCCGTCACAGGTTTTTAACTGATAAGTTTTTTGATAATTTTAAAAAAAAGCATCCTGAATACTCTAATCTTACACGTGTAAAGTTTACTGAAATAATAGATACTTTTAATGAAAAACTTTGGATGGGAGTAATTGAGAATAGAGATGGTGTTGAATTTCCAGAAGGTTTAGGTTATGTTTTTGTTGGATCATGTAAGAGTCCTAATAAATTAAATATTGATTTTAAAAAATCTACTGAACTTGGTCAATGTATAGTAAATAGGAATTTAGCTTCTGATGGTTATCTTGCTAAAATATTTTATACTAATTTTGCAAGTAAGTATCATTATACACATAGAAAATTATGGTCTTTTAAAGCTTCAAGAAAATTTAAATTAAAGCTTTCTGAAGTTTATAGAGAAGAATGGCCTAAGTATATTGTTGTAGATAATTTTGCAAAAGTTTCTTCTTTCTTTAAGCATCAAAGTAGAAAGTTTAAAGTTTCTAAAAAGATGGAATATTCAAAAGATTATAATGAATTTGATTTAGATTAATATGGCAACTACAGTAGGCGACAGTATATCTCGAGTACGTAATGTGCTCAAAGCAGTTAAAGAAGATCCTTTTTTAACTGATCGTTTTATTTATAGTATTATCTTGAAATATGGTAAAACTTTATTAAAGCGTCAAGATGATTTAAATCAAATTATGAAATATCAATCACTCTTTGAAGTTCTTCCTTGTGTTGAACTTATTGAAATTGATAAAGTAGAAGCTTGTTGTAGTGGAATTAAATCGAAGTGTAGAATTATGAGAACAAAGGAAAAGATACCACCACCATTAGAAGGTTCTTATGGTCCTTTAATTAGAAATGTTACTTCTATTGATTCATCTATAGAAATGATTTCTACTTATCCAAGTACATATGTGTCATTATCTAATAGTACCAATTTTAAATATAATAAAAGTAAATATTTTTGGTATGTAGATGGTCATTTATATTTTCCAAATATAGATTGGGATGCTGTTAGAATTGAAGCTTTATTTGATGGTGATGTAACACATCTTAAAACAGATGCTGATCCTTGTACTTTAATACAAGATACTTTTTTTAGAATTCCAGATTTTCTTTTTTCTGAAGTTGAGCAATATGCAATAAAAGAAATTTTAACCTCTGGTCAAATACCTGCTGATGGTGCTGATGATAATCAAAATATTTTTAGATAATGAGTTACAATTATACACTTAAATATAAAACTTTTGATCAACTTATTTCAGAAGTTCAATCTGATTTTGAAACTCTTAATTTAGAAGGTTTTATATTAAATCAACAACTTATTAAAGTTGCTAAAAGAATAAATTATGATTTAGGATTAAGAGTATTTCAAACTAAAGAAGCAATATTAGAAGTAGAAAAAGGAAGAGTAAAATTACCTGATGATTTTTATGTTTTAAATTTTGCTTTGATTTGTGATGAGTTTACTGTTAATCAAGGAATACCTCAAGGAACATGGATTGAAGAAAGACCTTTTATTACTCCATATCAAGAAACAAATCCTAATCCTAATCCTTGTACTAATGGTCCTGTAAATTGTTCAACTTGTCAACAGGTTGTTTCAAATTGTAATTGTGTTACACCTGCTGCTTGTAGTACAGGATTAAATACTACAAATCCTTCAGGATACTATGGTGATCCTTGTATAAAACCTAGAGTTTTTCTTAATTGTAAAAATGAAAAATACGAATTAGTTCAAATTGTAAATAGTGGAGAAACTAGAACATATAAAAAATTAATTCAAATAAGAATTATAAATAATCCTCAATCTATTGATTGTGATTGTCCTAATTTATATTGGAATACTCCAGAAAAAGCTTGGATAAAAGATAATTATCTTTATACTAGTTTTGATTGTGGAAAGGTATATATTAATTATCAAGGAATGTTAGAAGATGACGATGGTAATCTTCTTGTTCCAGATCATGATATGCTTAATGAGTATTATGAATATGGTTTAAAACAAAGAATTGTCGAGAATCTCATTATGAATGATGATGAGAGAGCTATGAATAAATTACAACTTATTGAACAAAGATATAGAGCTGCTAGAAATTATGCTTTATCTATTGTTAATACTCCAAATTGGTCAGAGTTTAGACAAGTTTGGGAAATGAATAGAAGAGCTCAATATTCTAAGTACTACGATATGTTTAAAAGTTTTCCTCAATTTAGAAATGATCCAAGAATATTTAGAAGAAGTGTATAATGGCAAATAACTATCAAAATACTTCATCACAAGATCCTAAGAGACTTGATAAAAGTTTAAATGAAGATGCTAGTGATTCTCACTTAAGTCCTAATTCTTGGACTCATGCTAGAAATGCTATAACAAATTCTATAACAGGAGATATAGGAAAAATAGGTAATGAACCAGGAAATCTTTTTTGTAATAAAGCTCCTTATCCAATTATCGGTGTAGTACATCTTACAGCTGATGAGTGGGCAATATATTCAACTGATGATGTAGATTCAGAGATTGGATTCTTTAAAGAGAGCACATGTGAATATAGAAAAATTGTTAATGATAGATGTTTAAATTTTAATAGAGCTAATCTCATTAAAGGAGTTTCAAGATATACTTCAGATTGTTCCTATAAGTTATATTGGGCGGATGCTTTAAATCCAGATAGGATATTGGATATTAATGATATTCCTTATATTCAAATTTGTACTGATGAGATGGGTGTTGATATTGCTACAGCTCCTTCAAGTTATGATCCTATTGGTTGTATTACATGTGTAAATACTCCAAATTTAAATTGTGATAAAATAAGATTAGCTTCCTTAATGACTCCTCCTTGTATAAAAGTTTTAAAAGGAGCTGGTGGAGGAAGTTTACTTAATGGAACTTATATAGTTTCAATAGCTTATTCAGTAAACGGTCAAAAGTTAACTGATTATTTTATGCCCTCTAATCAGCAACCTTTATTTGAACATGATAATATTGCGGGATCAATTGATATATTAATTGAATCTATTGATAGAGTAAATTTTGAAGAATTTGAACTTGTTCTTATATCAGTAATTAATCAACAAACAGTAGCAAGAAAAGTTGGTACTTATAGTACTCGACAAAATTTAATTACTTTAGATGCTATAAGAGATACATGGCCAATAGTTCCTTTATCAGATGTTTCTTTAAGATCTATTGTTTATGAAAAAAGTGATGGAATATTTAATGCTAGTGATTATTTATTAAGAGTTGGTCCAAGAAGTAAATTTGATTTTAACTATCAACCTTTAGCTAATCAAATTGTAGCTAAGTGGACAGCTGTAGAATATCCTGCTTCTTATTATGTAAATGGTGGATCTAATACTGGTTACATGAGAGATGAAGTTTATTCATTTTTTATTAGATGGATTTATGATACAGGAGATAAATCTTCTTCTTATCATATTCCTGGTAGACCAGCTTTTCCTGGAGAAGAAGATACTCAATATAGTGATGCTTTACCAGATGAAATATTACCACCTAAATGGTTAGTACAAAATACTGCTACTCATGAATCTTTTACATCTATTTTTCTTCCTGATGGTGGAGTAGAAGTAGCTAATGGATATATGGGTTATTGGGAATCTACAGAAGAGTATCCAGATAATAATCCTTTGATGTGGAATGCAAGTGCACATCCTTGGTCAGACCCAACAGTTTTTCCTTCAGTTGTTCCTTATCCAGGAACAGATATTGGTGCTAATGGAGATTATGATTTATGTGGAGAAAAAATTAGACATCATAGATTTCCAGATAATTTTATAAATGATATTGGTAATACTTTTTCAGATGGTAGTGCTAATCACTTTAATACTAATTCTCCTTATTTTAATGGTGAAGCTGCTATTAGAATCATGGGAGTAAAGTTTGAAAATATTATACAACCTAAAGATAACGATGGAAATATTATTAGTGGTATTATTGGTTTCGAGATTCTTCGTGGTACTAGGCAGGGGAATCGCAGCGTGTTGGCGAAAGGTATCATCAATAATATGGGCGAATACCAAATAGAAAATTTTACATATCCTGGTTCTAGATTAGGATTATATCCTAACTATCCCTATAATGATGTTAGGCCGGATCCTTTTCTTTCAACTACACAAACTAGAAATGCTCCTTGTTTATTTGGATCAGGTGGTGAACAGAATTATAATGCTCAACAAACTTTTAGACAAGATGTTTTTTCTTTTCACTCTCCAGATACAAATTTTTTTAAACCTTATCTTTCAGGTAAAGAATTAAAAATATATGAAGAGTTTAAAGGAACTGCTGTAGGTAAATTTGAGCTTTCTGAAAAACATCCTAAGCTTAAATTACTTTCTAATAATGGTATAGTATTAGCAACTGTATTAGGTATTGCTCTTGGAACAAAGAAAACAAATGGTGAAAGAAGATATACATGGAAAGGTGGAGATGTACCAGGATTAGTTACAGGAGGAATAGAAGCAGTAACAGGAGGACTTTATGATTTACTTAATCCAGCTACAGTAGCTGCTGTATTAGCAGGAAGAGGAGCAGGTGAAGTATATCAAACAGCTGTTGATGTAGCTAATAATTTAAGTTTAGGTGCTACATTTACAACTCTTGTTGCTAACTTAATTGGTCAATCTTCAAACTTTACATTTAATGCAGGAGTAAATACTGCAGCTTTAGCAAATAATCTTAATCCTGTCGCTGGTTTAGCATATAGAGAATATGAATCTGACTATGGTGATTTAGATTATCAAAATGGTATATTAGCTGTTGTTCAAGGAGCTTTTCAAACTATTTATAATATTACTCAATCTGCAGATGTTACTTTAGATCTTATACGAGCAATGATAAAATTTAGAGATTATGCTCTTAAATATAATTCTCATTGTTTATATGATTTTGCAGTAGCACCTCCAGGACCTAATAGTAGAAGAAAACAAATTTTAAATCAACAATATACAGGTCCTCAATTAACAGATTTTTCATCTAATTTTACTATTAATAATTTATATCGAACTACACATGTTAGTATAGAAATTAATGGTATTTTTCCATTTCCAACTGGAGATAATACAAGACAAAAAGCAAGTGATGTTGCTGGTCTTAGTGATACTGATGATATAACAAATGGTGTTGATGTTTTAAAAGATCCTACTAAATCATCTTTTAAAACTAATTCATCTTGTTATTATGTAGGATACAAACAAAGAATAAGAAATCAATATGGTCAAATAGATTCTATTATACAGGTTCCAGTTTCAGTTTGTCCTGTAGTATATAATCCAGAGTCTGTAACTGGAAGATTAACTACTAGTCAATTATTTAATGGTGATATTTATATAGGTCGATACACAGAAAAAAATACTTTCTTT
>Ga0222713_10003767_pt1 | contig 15514 bp, 26 predicted proteins | sample C33_649DmetaG_FD_165061 | JGI IMG/M metagenome (GOLD analysis project Ga0222713, IMG submission 165061) | Estuarine water microbial communities from San Francisco Bay, California, United States - C33_649D | ecosystem: Environmental > Aquatic > Marine > Unclassified | place: USA: California...
TAGAATATGAAAAAGATAGTAGTAATAGGTGAACTCTGTCATGATGTTTTCATTTATGGAGAATGCAAAAGGTTAAGTCCTGAAGCTCCTGTTCCTGTATTAACACCTATAGAAAAACATGTCTCAAAAGGAATGGCTGGTAATGTTGAAAGAAACATAAAGGCTATTACAAATGAATATGAGATTGATTGTATTCATCAACAAGAAGTAATAGTGAAGACCAGATATGTAGATAAGTCAAGTAATCATATGTTCCTTAGAGTGGACGAAGAGGAATATGAAACTATGTCACAGTTCACTCTAACAGAAAGTAGAAAACAATTAATTAAACAGGCTGATGCCGTAATTGTATCTGACTACAATAAAGGATTTCTTACAGAAGAAATGATTTATGAAATAGCTACACTTGCTAACAAAAGTTTTCTAGATACAAAAAAGAAACTGTCTTCAGAAACAATTCTAGCCTACACATTTGTCAAGCTTAATGAGGAAGAGTTTAACAAGAATCAAACTAGTGAAACAGTGTTGTTATCAAAGATGATTGCTACACTAGGAAACAAAGGGGCAAAGTACATGAACACTCTCTATCCTGTACAAGCAAAAGAAACAATAGATGTATCAGGAGCTGGGGATACATTTATTTCAGCATTTGTTGTAAGATATTTAAAAGATGGAGATATTTCAAACTCTATCACCTTTGCTAACAAGATGTGTTCTATTGTTGTATCTAAACGAGGCGTAAGTACACCATGAAAGTATTAATCACAGGAACTAATGGTTTCATAGGGGGTAACCTGAAGATGCATTTTGACAATCCCCTAGAGATTAACGAAGATGCACTTGCTACAATTGAATGGTTAGAAGAGCACAAACCAGATGCTGTGTTTCATGTAGGAGCATGCTCAAACACTTTAAAAAAAGATGTCAACTACATGATGACTGTCAACTTTGAATCCACAAAGTTATTAACAGACTGGTGCAAATTGAATAGAAAACCCATTGTATATTCTTCTTCTGCTGCGTCTTATGGGATTAATGGTAGCCATCCTTCTAATCTGTATGGATGGAGCAAGTATGTAGCTGAGCAATATGTAATCAGTAATGGTGGTGTAGCTCTTAGATATTTTAATGTATATGGACCAGGTGAAGAGCATAAAGGTATAATGGCATCTATGGCCTATCAGATGATAAAAACAGGAAGTGCTAAACTTTTTCCTGGTGAACCTAAACGTGACTTTGTTTATGTAGAAGATGTGATATCTGCTAATATCTATGCTTTAGCACATTACGATATTCTCTTAGGAAAAAAATATGATGTTGGACTTGGAGTTGCATACAGCTTTGAATATATTGCAAAAGCACTAGGAATTGAATACACCTATCACGATACATCAGTTATACCAGAGGGATATCAATTTTACACATGTAGTAATCCAAAACATTGGATGCCTGGGTGGGCACCTCAACATTCATTAAAAACATCATTAACTATATGCAAAACTTATTGGCAAAAGCTTCTATCAAATCAGGAGAATGGGCAATGTTCATTGGTAGGTGGCAACCTTGGCACAAGGGACATAAATGGTTAATTGATCAGGCTCTTAATGAGAACAAGAAAGTTTTGTTATGTGTAAGAGATGTTCCTGTAGATGAAAGAAATCCTTGGACAGCGCAAGAGATACTTATTAACTTGTCTGTTGAGTTAAAAGACTTAATTGAATCTGGTAAGCTTAGCATTATAAAAATACCTAACATTGAATCAATTAATATTGGTAGAGATGTTGGTTATGATGTAATAGAACATGTTCCCCCAGAAGATGTTAAAGCAATATCTGCAACAGTGATTAGGGAACAGATGAGAAAAGATGGTAAGTTATAAACGACACTTAGCAAAAACTATTAGTTATAGAATAGTTAGCACAACCATTGGCTTCTGTGCAATGTGGTTTGTCACAGGATCAGTATCTGTAAGTGCAGGGTTTAGCATAGTTGAGTTACTATGGAAACCCCTGCAATACTTTATTCATGAGAGGATTTGGTACAAGTGGATTAAGTATGGGCTAGACAAGTGAGTGATCTTCAATCAAACTAATCACATCACTTGCTGTAATACTATTCTGACACTCAAACATTCTATCTGTACCCTTGTGCACAGGACACCAGTTCCAATCTCCTTTGTCAAATCTGTGCTTAGGACTATTCCAGCATCCATGACACACATTTGTTTTGGTCACTCGTATGCATTCAAACTCATGATTGTCTTCTGTGAAGTTCGCAATCATTACAACAGGAACATTTAGTGCCCACGCTAACCATGACAATCCGCTAGATAATCCTATAAAGAATTCACTGGAAGCAATTGCATCCATTGTATTCTGCATTGATCTATCCTCTAGGGGTTCGCAGTTCTCAAATGGGTTGTCCTCTAGTGAAACATTAATCACTCTGTATCCCTTTCTAGTAAGATAATTAATCAGCTCTTGCCATCCTTCTCTAGTCCAGAACTTACAACCAGCTGTTGAGTTAGTGGCTATTGTTACAATCTTACCATCAAATATATTCTCAGGAGTGTACGCTATTCTAGGCTTAATCTCTTTGTATTCTAGTCCTAGAATGTTTGTTGCTGTTTGCTGTAATGGAATGAGGTTTGGTTCCACTGGTTCTTTAGATGAATCATAAAACCACCCTATTGAATACATTGCGAATATATTACCCACTACTGTACCAGGTTCAACAAACTCTATCTCTGGATACACACTCTCAAACAAGAAGTTCTTGAACGTACTAACAACAACATGACACTTGTGCTTGATTCTAAACTCTTCTACATAGGGAATCCAGGCTATGCTATCTCCTAGGGATGAGCTTTCTAGTGATATGTAAACACGCTCACCAGTAAGATCAAGCTTGTAATCACGCACTAGGACATTGTTCTCCCAAATCTTTATATTCCATGCAGTGAACCATTGTCTACTCAGTCTTACCCAATGGTTTGCTTTTATTGTATTGTCATAGAGACAAATTTCGTTTTCATCATAGAACTTTGTTCTGTATTGCTTATTTGATCTACCAGTGATTTCTAGGAATGGTTGCTTGACAAAGTTGATGTTGATATTCATCTTCTGAAGCATCATCTCATTAGTAAGAACAGTGTTGTAGATGAACATCTGAGCCACCTTGAAGTTGAACAATGCTTCACTCAGTGGTTTCTTAGTGGGTGCTTTGATTGATAGAAGTTGATTTAATACATCATCTTCTTTCAAAGGTGTGATCCAATCATCAAACATTCCACAATACTGAGGAAGATCTCTTGCTAGTATTGGTAGACCATGACTAGCTGCTTGACGAACAACTAAAGGATTACACTCCCATGTAGAGTTGAACATGAAGATGTCACATGCTGTCATGAACTTGTCAACATCACTACGTTCTCCCCATACATGCACATTAGCTGGAAGATCAATCATTAATGGTTCCCAATAGTGCTTGAAGTTGATTGCTTGGTTTCCTACAAAGTGAAACTCCATATCAGGAAGTTGTCTGGCTATCTCAACTCCCTCTCCCTGATTCTTTCCTTGTGTCCACAGTCCCACGTTTAGTACATGTTTCTTTTGTGGGTCCATGCCAAGCATAATCTTTTCGTAAAGCTTTTCTGCTTTTGACGGAATTTTATTCTCTATTGGATATTCTAGAACAAACTTTTGAGAAGGCATGTTTGCAAATGTCTCTAGATGATACTTTGTACAGAACACATAAGCATCAGGATGATACTTCTTCTCTATATCAGGCTTGAAATAAACATTGTGACATGTCTCTACAATCTTCCAGGTTCTGTCATTATCATAGAGCTCATTAAGAAGATCTATAGGGAAGTTGTTGACACTATCTTCCACCATCTCTTCTACATGCACAAGATGTATGTTGTGTCTCCTGATGATGTTCATTAGCTCCATCTTATTCTCACCAAGTGTATACACCTTTGTAGCAAGCTTCTTGATTTCATTCTTCTGGACAACGTATTCATCGCTGTGATTGGAATACTCTACAACAATAATCTCTGCATCGAATCCTTCAAGAGCTTGTATTCTCTTTAGCAATACTGATGGCATACCACCTGTTGATAGATGTGGTGCTAGGAATAAAATTTTTAGATTGTTGTGTTGGTTGACAATCTCACGCATTTCTTTCATTTTGTCAACCCGCTTCTCGCCATGCATGACAAGAACATTCTCTTTACATTCAGCAATCTTGTGCCATTCCTTTAGATGGTATGTGTAGCCAAGAAACTTATAATCACCATTGTAATAACTGTTCAGCTCTTCTACAGAACCATTCATGTACAAATATGGCAGTCCATTAACATAGTTGTATTTCCACAACAGAACATTCAACAATGTTTCTTCATGATAGGGGGCATACAGTTCTCTGTTCTTGAGAATCTCTGGATGCTTGGACATATTTTTCCACTCAGCAATAAATGGTAGAGATGGTTGACCAGCTATGAACAGGTTTGTGGTTCTATAATGTTTTCTTACAGATTGATCTATACCAAACAGTTGACATGCATGATGCTCTGTTGTACCTGTCATATCATTCCTGGTCTCACATGCACCTCTACCATCGTAAAACATCCAGTCATAGATACCTTCTGTAGCAAGTACATAAGGCTCTCCATGATACATGTGGAATATTCTGTCTAGGTATTCAGTGGCTATAGAGTCACTATCAACATATACAACAACGTCTGCATGATTGAGCAATGCGTCTTCAATAACTGCTATGCGTTCAGTGAGAATGTTGTAGATGTCTTTCTTCTCACGCTTGATGTAGAAGTTTCCATTCTCATCTTTACTGTAAAGATCTTTTTCAGAGAGCTGGATGTCCCAAGGGACGACAGTAACATTTTTATTTATGTAATAATCACTATCAAAATTACCACCCATCAAATAAACCAACACTGGTACATCACTCACAGCATTGATTGATAGAGCACACTGCTCTAGCGTTGGTAGATACGCTTCTGTCCCATAGAGAACATAAGCTCTTTGCATCTTCTGCATATAGTTATTTCTTTCTTACAAACCAGCTTCCAAAAAATTCATTCGTAATATAAGCATTGTTTCCTGTTTCTTTGCAAAACTCCTCAACAGCAGGATTGACACCAAACACTCCATGATAGATGTCACCACTCCAGATGTGTTTGTCAATACCATTCTCATGAAACGCTTTATCTTCCCACCATTTAATACTTAGATGATCGTGCCCACATAACCAACCACCTGGTTTCACTTTAGGCCACCACTTAGTAATGTCCTCCTTAACAAATTCGTAGGCATGATTGGCATCTATATAGACAAAATCTAGACTTTCGTCAGCAAATATCTCACTAGCAATTGCAGATGTTGCTCTAAGCATTATAGCTCTATCCTCAAAACCCTTGATATTGTTAATGGCATCGTGATATAAACCACTTCCAAAATTAACGTGATTGCTAGCATCAATGTATTCTTCTCCTAGTGGTCTCCAAACATCTACCATGTAGAGTGTACCATTCCAGTTGCTAACTATCTGCCTAGAGAACTCACCTTTGAATGTTCCCACCTCAACACCTTTGCCATGAGGGATTTGTTCGAACACTTCTTTGAAGAATTCGATTCTATTTTTCTCTATATTAATCACTTAGATATTGGTTTTTTGCGAATTAAATATATGAACTTTTGGTAGTTATCAATACATGTCATAAATTTACTACTATTCGCCAGAATTGAATAAAACCGTCCAACAAAAACTCCATAGCACACCTCCAAAGGGTGTGCTTTGTTGTTTCCAAACCACAACAAAATGATTTAATCATGGCAACAGAAGCCTATCAGCAACAGATTAACAACGAATTAAAAAGTATGGACCAGCGTCTTTATGACTTGGAAGAGAAGATGTCTTCCATTGATGGAAAACTGACTCAAGTGGTGGATGCAATTCTTGGCAATCCTCTTACGAAATCAGGTGGTTTTGTGGAGGAGATTAGTACACTTAAAACAAAGATTGAGACGCTTGAAGAAAAGGTGGAGAAACAAGAAGAGTTTAAGAAAAGGGTTGCTTGGACAGTTGGTATAGTTGTTGGTGCATTAATGCTTGTTGATCAGCTTGGTAGAATACTTAATAACTTTACATGATTAAAATAGTAACTAAATTTTTCAAGTATATTGAACCCATGTGGTTGGGTAATGATGGCAAGTTTTCAATACGAAGATTTCTATCATTGCTCTTTGCAATTGACCTTGTAAAAAACTTTCATCATATAGTTATGAATTGGGAAGCAGGTAAATCATACGCAGATGCAGCTCTTCTTCTTGGTATAGAAGCTGGATTGATTGCAGCTCTTCTTTCATTAACAACATATAGTTCTATAGTAAGTAAACCATCTAACACTATTGAATAATGATAATCAATAAGTTAGAGTTTGAATATTCAAAAAATTAATTTAGATTCGAACAACAATGGCAAAAGCAAAAGTTGCAGTAGCAGAAAAGAAAATCTCCTTTGGAAAAAAGAGACTTGGTAAAGCCAAAAATCTAAATACACCAAAGGGTAAGAAGGTAAGTAAATATAGAGGACAAGGAAGATAATCATGGGCATATTCAACAAACAGATAGGCTGGAGCCAAGAATCTAATCTTCTCTGGGAGATTGCTAATCAAGTAAATAAATTGATTGGTGTCACCAGTAAGGTTAGTGGACCTCCTGGTCCTCAAGGTCCACAAGGACCAGCTGGACCAGTGGGTGGTGGTTTGTTTGCCCAGACAGCTAATAGCACTCCTATAACTGGAACTACAGTTGAATCATCTTTGATTAATGGTGGTGTAGGATCTTTGAGCATTCCTGCAAATGGGTTTGCTGTTGGTGATAGTTTCAATGCTGCGTTAAGTGGTGTTATGAATGCTGCTAATAACCAAACTATTCGAATCAGAGTGAAGGCTGGTTCTATTATTCTCTTAGATAGTGGTGTTCAAAGTTTAACAAATAGTATCATTAATGATATTTGGACACTGAATATTGATTTTACAATACGACAAATTGGTGCTGCTGGTGTAGCATCAATTTCTTCTTTTGGAATGTTTTCATATTCTAAAACAAGTAATGGTAGTCATCAAGGTTTTGCAATGAACACAATCAATTCAACAACCTTTGATACAACAATTAGCAACACTCTAGCTGTAACAGTGCAGTGGGGAAGTAACAATGCTGGAAACAGTATATACACAGATGTTTTTGTATTAAATAAAACTTATTGAAATGGGCGTTCCAAATAAACAAATAGGATGGAGTCAGGAGAGTAACCTCCTCTGGCAAATCTCAAAGCAGCTTGATCAGTTGATTAAGGTGACATCTAGTTTAACAACTACTACCACTACAACCACCGCTGCTCCATAAAGAGAAAATTAAAAACCAATAACAACTAAATATGAAGGATCTTAGATTTGTCTGCGTTCAGCCAGATGACACTTATTTTACATGGCAAGTGCATTTATGGTTGGAAAGTCTTAAAGAAATAGGACACTCTGATAAAGCAATTGTTCTTCTTTACATTCCAACAGGAAGAGCAAAGAACACAAAATGGGAACAAATTATCAATTTGTATCCAGAAGCAGAGTTTCACTTCTACCAAGACGAGGGTGATTTAGATAAGTATTTACCTATATACATTCCAATCCTTAGACCTTGGACACTGTGGAAACACTTCAAGGCAAATCCAGATCTTAGCAGCAAAGCAATATTCTACTGCGATTCTGATGTGCTATTCACAAAAGATTTCAATGTAGATGATTATACACAGGATGATGTATGCTATTTGTCAGATACAAACAGCTATATCAATGCTAGATATTTTGAGAGTAAAGAGAAAGACGTTCTTCCAAATAAGTTGGAAGAGTATAAGACTAGAGATATTCTTGGAGAAGTGATGAGTTTAGTTGGTGTAGATAAGCAAATAGCTATTGACAACAACGAACATTCAGGAGGAGCACAATACTTTCTCAAAGATGTTGATGCTACATTCTGGGACAAGGTGATGAATGACTGCATGATGATCAGAGTTTATCTACAGAAGATAAACAAAGAGTTCTTCGAAAGTGAGAATGCAGGATATCAAAGCTGGTGTGCAGATATGTGGGCAGTTCTTTGGAATCTCTGGTTCAGAGGACAACAAACAAAAGTGATTAAAGAAATGAATTTCTCTTGGGCAACTGATCCAATTGAAAGACTAGAAGAAAATACCCTGTTTCATAATGCAGGGATTGTATCAACCCACAATGGAACATATCACTGTTTCTACAAAGGGAAATATCACAATGGTGGAGATCCAACAAAAGATCCACATCTAGATGCAATCCTTAACGATGAAACATCACAAAAATATTGCACATGGTTCTATGCAAATAAAATTAAAGAACTAAAAAATAAATATAACCTAAACTATTAACCGTAAAAAATTATGGGAGGCGACAACAGAAAAGATCTGAAAGCTTACGTTCGTTATGATGGTAGCGGACGTGTGGTAGCAGGTAGCTTAATCCTTAGGAGAAAGATGCCTAAAGTGGGTAAATGGGTAGAGATTCCAGCTTATGAGTGCTGCAATCCTACAACAACTACAACAACTACGAGCACAAGCACAAGTACAACAACGACTACTACTACAGTAGCACCTACAACTACAACCACCACTACTTCACCAGGATAATCATGGCAAGTAATAGAAGAACTTTGAAAGCATACGTTCGATACGATGGATCAGGACGTGTTATTCCTGGTAGCTTGATTCTTAATAGATTTAAGCCAAAGGTGGGCAATTGGAAAGAAACTCAAGCATATCTATGCTGCAATGAAGCTCCTCTTCCTTCAAATTGTATTGAGTTTGTGGTAGACACTACAGAGGGTACATTCTTTGCATTTAGTTTTAACACTACAGGACCTATCAACTTCACTGTTGATTGGGGTGATGGTACAACACATGTTGATGCGGGAGCTGGTGGATTCTATTCAGAAACACATACATATCCTGAATCTAATCAACAATACACTGTTAGAGTGTGCTTTGATGATATCAATAGTGTTATTGAATTTAACTCTTCACCTGACTAAAACTAAATAACTATGGCACAAATTGTATCAATAACAGGATTACAGAATCTTGTAAACCTACAAGGAATTTATATAGATTGGAATGCTTTTCAATCTGTTAATTTGTCCAATCTTCCTAATCTAGTAGAGGTTGATATCAGCGACTGTGATGTTCCTGGAACTAACACTAGCAGTTTAACATCTGTTAACTTTTCAGGATCTACAGCTATTCAGCAACTTCGTCTTGATGATAGTGATTTCTCAGGAGGAGTTCCTAATCTATCAGCACTCACTGCTCTTCAAACTTTAGACTTAGATCAGTGTAATATTTCTGGTATATTAGATCTTTCTGGACTTACATCTTTGATTAATTTAGACGTTTCTGGAAATCTAGCAATGACATCAGTGGTAATAGCTGATTCACAACCTATTACAGACTTTAATGGAATTGAGTGTGCTTTAACAGAAACAGCTGTAGATGACATTCTTGTTGTATTAAGCAACAATGGTCAGGCAGGTGGAAATGTTGATCTTTCTGAGGGAACAAGCGCTCCTCCAAGTGCTACAGGACTAGCTGCAAAAGCTGTTCTTGAGGGTAATGGATGGGTAGTGAATGTAAATTAATAAACTAAAAATGGCAAAATCCCTATTTCCAGAGGATATGATTAGCAAAAGCAGTGGACAAGGAGCTATGACTCTAGAGTCCATTGCTTCTAAGCTAACTCACTTCCACGAGCAACTACATTTGTTGCACTGGCAAACTACAAGTTATGCAGAGCATCAAGCACTTGGTGGATTGTATGATTATGTCCATGACTTTAAAGATGGTGTGATTGAGAAACTAATGGGGTATACAGGTAAAAGACCTACTTCCATGAAGATTGATTCAATCATGACCACATCAGCTGAGGCTGTTGTTTCAGAATTAATGGCATTTGCATCATCATTAAAATCTTACGCTGAAATAAATTCATATCATGACATTGCAAATCTTGCAGATTCTTTGTCTGGTGAAGCAGCTAAAACTAAATATTTACTAACTTTATCTTAATGGATATAGTAAAGAAGTTCTTTCCAGAGATCATGCAGGATAACGACATGGTCTACTTTGCAAGGTTAGAAGGAATGATTGACTCAATCGATGAGCTTTCTTCTTTGCAAATCACAAAGAACTCCAACTCATATCAATTTAGACTTGCTCCAAGTCATCCTAAGTATATAGGAATGCTACTTGATGAGGTGTTGAAGTTTCATAACATATATGGAATCAGACTAAACTTATCAAAGAGTATTAAGACAACAGGCACAATATCATTTGAAATCATTTTATAAACCAATACAATTATGTCTTACGATCCAACACAGAAGTACATCTGGTCTCCAGATGAGAAAATTGAATTAACTGGTCAGGAATTTGCAATGGTGGTAAATGCTGTAAGAAGCATTCTTAACCTTCCAGAAGCTCCAGCAATCATCCTTGCTGACAAGGCTAATTCAGCTCTTGACAGCATTATGGCTAAGAGTGTTGAGCAAGGTAAAATCAAACCTGCCCCTACACAATTAACTATTCACAACGATGAAGAAGGAAATGATTAAAAGAGCTGATGGCTCAGTTTCACAACGTGGCTTGTGGGATAATATTAGAGCAAATAAAGGCAGTGGGAAAAAACCCACTGCTTCTATGCTCGAGCGAGAAAGGGAGATTAAATCTAAAGCTAAAAAGAAAGCTAAAAAGAAATAGATATGAAAAAGAAAATGCAAGCTGGTGGAGTTGTTAAAACTCAACCAAAGCGTGTAGGTCCTGTTGATCCTGATGGTGCTTGGACTAAAGTACAAGAAAGAAACTTGCCTCCAGTTAATGCAAAAACTAAAGTAAGTCTTGCTCCAGATAAAGAACTTGGTGCTACCAAGATGATGAAAAAGGGTGGTGAGATAGAAAAAGCTAAAGGTGGTAAGTGGATTCAGAAGGCTATTAAAAAGCCAGGAGCTCTACGTGCACAACTTGGTGCTAAGAAGGGAGAACCTATTCCTGCTAGTAAACTTGCTGCTGCTGCTAAAAAGGGTGGTAAACTAGGTCAAAGAGCTCGTCTTGCTCAGACCTTAAAGAAGATGAATAAAAAGTAATGAACAAAGTTAAAAGCTTTGATATGGGTCAGTACATCCTTGTTATAGGCAAAGATGCCACTGACATATTTAAGTTTTACAATGTTGACAAAATGCATGGTCTCAATCTCAAAGATGCTATAGCAGAAGAGATTGATAAGACTAAGGGTAATGGTGTCTACATCTATGGGTTGACAAATTATGATCCAGAAGATAAAAAGCTAATAGCTAAAGATCCTTATAAACCCTTCCTGTTTTTGAACATGGGCACGTTTAAAAGATATAGTGCTGATGAACAGAAGACTGCGATAATGCATGAAACTATGCACATGGCTCTTCTTCTATATAAATGGGATGCAGAAAAAAAGTCAGAAGAAATAATAACAATGGCTGAAGATGAAGCCAATGAGATTATTAGAAAATTGAAGTCGTTAAATTTGATAAAGAAAAAATGAAAACAACTCCTGTCCCAAATGGTCCTCTTGTAAAAAAGAAAGGACCATTTAAGGGTTCTACACTAAAGAATGGTGGAAAGGTAAAGGTGAAAGCTGGTGGAGAAAACCATGTAGTGTATAAAGCTACAAAGGATGCAGGTAAAGCTAAGAAGGGTGATATAATGGTGAATCATCCTACAATGGATAAAGGTAAATGGGACACCATTAATCTCACCAAGATAGGTAGAGCTAAGACAGTTAAACAAGGTGTTGCTTCTACAAAGAAGTGGCACAAAGATAATCCTGATTATAAATACAAAGGCAATGGCAAAAAGTAGCGCACAACAAGCAGCAATAGCTGTCTCAATGAAGAAAGCTGGCAAGAAACCTAAGTCTATGAAAGACGGAGGATCTACACCAGCTTGGACACGTTCTGAGGGAAAAGATCCCAAAGGTGGCCTTAATCGTAAGGGTGTAGCAAGTTATAGAGCTGCTAACCCTGGAAGTAAATTGAAGATGGCTGTAACAACGCCTCCCTCTAAGCTTAAGCCTGACAGCAAAGCTGCTAAAAGACGTAAGTCTTTCTGTGCTAGAATGTCTGGTGTGAAGGGACCTATGAGAAAGCCAAATGGCAAACCCACAAGAAAAGCTTTAGCACTCAGAAAGTGGAACTGCTAGCCATCATATTGTATATCATTTTTTTAGTTATGTGCTCTAAGCATGTACGTTACAACATCAACTTTTTAAATACAACTAAATCTAAACCACAGTTTTTTAAGTGGTCGATAAACCAAAAAACTAAAGCCCCCCAGCATGATATTTAAATTAGAAAAGATTCTAAGGAATGTCCATTCTTTAGAGTTAACAGGAGAAAAACTAGCTATTCTGTCAGATTTACATTGGGACAATCCAAGGTGTGATAGAGAAAAACTCAAAGAACATTTAGATTATTGCAAAGCAAACAATATACCCATCCTGATCAACGGAGACCTATTCTGCCTTATGCAGGGTAGAGGAGACCGTAGAAGTAACAAATCAGACATTAGACCAGAGCACAACAACGCTAAGTATCTAGACTCTATAATTGAGACAGCTGTAGAATGGTTTAGTCCATACGCACATCTGTTAACAGTGATTGGATATGGTAATCATGAAACAACGATAATTAAGTTTCAAGAGACAGATGTTCTACAAAGATTCGTTGACTTGTTAAACTACAAGAACAAAACAAATGTTCAGACAGGCGGTTATGGTGGATGGTTATCTATAAGAATTTCTTGCCATCACTCAAGCATTATTAAACACTTAAAATACTTTCATGGATCTGGTGGAGGAGGAATCGTAACGAAAGGTGCAATTAATCTTACACGAGCCCTTGAAATGTATGAAAACATGGATATATTCGTGCTAGGTCACATTCATGAGAACTGGTGCAGAAATGATGTCAGAGATGTCCTAAAGTTCAATCGTGGTAAACGTATTTACGAACTAGAGCAGAAAGAAATACATCACTGTATTGCTGGCACATACAAAGAAGAATATGGTGATGGCTCACATGGATGGCATATTGAGCGTGGTGCTCCTCCAAAAGTTACAGGTGGTAGAATATTAATCTTCACACCAAAAAGAACTTACGAAGGAACAGCAAAGAACTACGATGTTTACATAGATTCAATTAAGTTTCCGCTATGAAAGCAATATTAGAGTTTGATTTACCTGAAGATACTAGAGAATTTCAGGCTTCTGTAAATGGAAGAAACTATCAAAGTGCTATATGGGAATATGATCAGTGGCTACGTTCAGAGATGAAATATAAAGAATTATCTGATGAGACGTACAAAGCGTATGAAACTTGTAGAAAAGAATTAAGAGATATACTTGCACAAGACAATATTCAAATTGAATGATGATGAAAAAGTTACTTGATGACGAAAGAATACGAATTGCAATTTTAGCTTTTGCAGCTGGTATTATTTTAGCTTTTATTATATATCCAAAGCCTGAAGCTGAAGAGATTTACAAGTTTACAACCAAGACAGAAATAGATACAGCATTCGTTGAAATACTAGATACTGTATACATCCCTAAAAAAGAAATCAAAACCAAAGTTGTTAGGGATACAGTCCTTGTTGACTACAAACCTTCTATAAAGAAGTTTGAAGCATCCAAGTCTTTTGAGTACGGAGAGACAACTGTGTCTGGCGAAGTGCTAGGAGATGTCTTGAATTTGGATATAAAGAACAAGTTTGCAATTCCTGTAGTGACAAACACCATCACTAACACAGAGACTAAAACCATAATTAAGAAGAGCAAAGGAGTATATCTAGGCGCAAACATCAGCTCTCTATTACAACCAGGCGCAACTGCTTCCTACGTAGATGACAAATACATCTTTCAATATCAATATCAACCTGTGACAAAAATACACACGTTAGGCGTTAGTAAAAAGTTATTCTAAAGGTTAATGAAGTCTTGTGTTTTGTAAACTTAAAAGTTACGAGGGTAAAAAGTTGTAAAATTTACCCTCGTAATTCGAAAAACTTCCGTAATTGTCACGATTTTTTTACAGGATTTGTCAAGATAAACTCTTCAACATCTCAATCATTCTAGGATGAGGATAGATGTCAATCTTGTCCTTACGTACAGAGTTGTGTGTGAACACACCTGCTTCTCCTTTTAATGCTCTAGGTGTAATGTCCCAGATGTCTTCGCAGTAGTCTAGAGGAATACCATATCGTTTGTTCCATAATAACAGCAACTGTTTTACAGATTCAATCTGAGCGTCCGTGTAATCATGGAAGTATTGGAATCCCTTGTAAGGTTTGTCAAGTTTAATGATACCTTGAGTCATCTCCTTGCCAACATAGTTGTAAAACTTACCATTGGCCTCACGGAGATTACCCCAGTTACAAATCTCAATGCCTATACTAATCTTGTCTAGCTGCTGAAAAGGAATCTTACGACTGCTGAATGTAGCCTTCTGTAGACCTAGGTGATATGCCCAATACTTAGAGCTGAATCCCTGTACAATCTGTCCATCAATACATCCTTTACCAATACCTGAGATGGATACACATGTGGCCACTCTATCAGTGTTTGATGCCCACCAGCCAAATGTTCCCACACCATTAGGGCTTCCTGCTGTGTGGTGTAAATAAATTTGTTTCTTTGGAGTTTCCTCTGCTATGTATTGGCTAGAGGGGAAATCAATTTGTAAGATGTTCATAATTTTTTAATTGATAAGGTTAAAGATATTTTACATAAACTGCCAAATTGTAAATTCTACTTTACATTTGGCAACTTATAGCAAATAGTGCCAAAATATAATCCAGTTTTTTGCACAACAAAAGTCCAGTTTTTTGCACAACAAACTGGACATTTTTGTCGCATTATATTATGATTTTTGCGACAAATCGTACCCCATAAGGTACATTACAGAGATAAATCACATTATAGTGCTATTATAGGGTATAATTTTTAATCTTTTCCCAGTTGTGGGAACCATCCAGTTCATCAAAACTTTGCTCACGGTTTGCATGAATTTTTAACAAAACTAGATAGCCAATTAGGTCATTTACAACATCTTCGTCATCTCTGTCTAGAGAACCATTCTTGATTCTTTTGAGCTTGTCATCAATGCGAACCAGTAGTCCTTCTTTTGCGGACAACTTACTAAACACTCCTAGTGGTTCTAGTGCTGAGTTGCCATACTTTCTATTCTTACTAATCAAAAGATGTTCAATCTCATGAAGAATGTCCATCACTTGTCTATCAAAATTTGTTTCACTCATTAGTATTGGTTTTTATTTCTATAAAGTCTTCCCATTTCAAGACATCCTTTTCTGTAATGTTGTTCCACCT
>Ga0222713_10003771_pt1 | contig 15508 bp, 13 predicted proteins | sample C33_649DmetaG_FD_165061 | JGI IMG/M metagenome (GOLD analysis project Ga0222713, IMG submission 165061) | Estuarine water microbial communities from San Francisco Bay, California, United States - C33_649D | ecosystem: Environmental > Aquatic > Marine > Unclassified | place: USA: California...
ATCCGGTTTCAGCTTTTGGCGGAGTAGTAGCGGCAAATCGTAAAGTGGATCTTGCAATGGCAACTCCACTTTGCGATGTTTTCACTGAAGTATTGATTGCTCCTGATTATGACGAGGACGCCTTAGAGCTTCTCATGAAAAAACCTTCAATTCGTATTCTCAAGTGTGCGAGACCTTTAGCCGTGCCCTTTGAATTACGTCCCGTATCAGGCGGAATTCTTCTTCAAGAGCCTGACTTAATTAATGCACCAGGTGATTCACCAATAAATTGGAAGCAAGTTAGTGGTGGATCAGTTGATGAACAAACTATGAAAGATCTCGAGTTTGCATGGCGAAGTGTTAGAAGTGTTAAAAGCAATGCAATTTTATTGGCAAAAATGACCGCATCAGTTGGAATTGGTATGGGTCAAGTGAACCGTGTTGATTCTGCGAAATTAGCTGTAGATGGAGCAGGTGAGAGAGTAAAAGGCTCTGTTGCTGCAAGTGATGCTTTCTTTCCATTTGCTGATGGACTCCAGATTTTGATTGACGCTGGAGTGGTTGCAATAGTGCAACCAGGTGGAAGCGTGCGTGATGAAGAGGTGATTGCAGCAGCAAAAAAGGCTGGCATTGCGATGTTCTTCACAGGCGTACGCCATTTCTCTCACGCCTAAACGGCTATTAGGATGAGCGCTATGAGCGCACAAATTCTGGATGGAAAAGCTTTAGCTGCAAAAATCAAAGGTGAATTGGCTATTCGTATAACTGAACTCAAATCACGCGGAATCACTCCAGGTCTTGGAACAGTCCTTGTAGGTGATGATCCAGGATCGCATTCATACGTTGGTGGAAAACATCGCGACTGCCAAGAAATTGGAATCAATTCAATTCGTGTGGATCTACCAGATAGTGCAAGTGAAGCCGATGTTATGGCGGCAATCAAAGATTTGAATTCATCTCCTGAATGCACTGGTTACATCGTGCAACTTCCACTGCCAAAAGGAATTAACACTCAAAGAGTTCTAGAAGCTATTGATCCATCAAAGGATGCTGATGGTTTGCACCCAATGAACTTAGGCCGTTTAGTTTCAGGTTATGACGCACCACTACCTTGCACACCTCATGGAATTGTTGAACTCTTAACTCATTATGGAATTAGTACCAAAGGCGCCGAAGTAACTGTCATTGGACGTGGATTAACTGTTGGCCGACCTCTTGGCTTGCTGCTTACTCGTAAGCAAGAAAATGCGACTGTAACTTTGACTCATACTGGAACAAAAGATTTATCAATGCATACCAAGAACGCCGACATCATTATTGCTGCAATTGGGCAAGCGCATTTCTTGAAAGCTTCAATGATTAAGGCAGGTGCTGTAGTAATTGATGTTGGTATTTCACGTACTGATAAAGGACTGCTTGGTGATGTTGATCCATCTGTGATGGATGTTGCCTCATGGGTTGCGCCAATGCCAGGTGGAGTAGGACCAATGACTCGTGCGATGTTAGTTAAGAATGTTGTTGATGCATGCCGATAAATGATCGTCTCTTAACTCTTGCCAGCAATGTAGCAATCCTGATTGGGATTGCATTAGGCATTTTTGGAGTAGTGCGAGGTGCGTCACTTTTCATCGCTGCTGGAACCGCAGGGATGGCCATTAAGGCTCGGAATAAACGTAAATTCGACTTTTATTTCCCATTACTAATAGCTATAGCCCTCTTTGCTTTGGCAATTGCTCTTCCTCGCTGAGGGTAGAGTTGGGCGTATTGAGCGAACATAAGGAGTACGCCATGGGCGGAAAAGTCACAGTAGTCGGTGCAGGTTTTTATGGTTCAACAACTGCGCTTCGTTTAGCCGAGTACAACATCTTTGACACCGTCGTTTTAACTGACATTCTTGAAGGCAAGCCTGAAGGTCTAGCCCTTGATATGAACCAATCTCGTTCAATTGAAGGTTTTGAGACAAAAATTATTGGAGCAACTACTTCACCTGAAGGTGCCGGTTATGAAGCAACAGCTAACTCTGATGTAGTTGTCATTACTGCAGGACTTCCACGAAAGCCTGGCATGAGCCGTATGGATCTCATCGGAGTTAACGCAGGAATCGTTCGCGGAGTGGCAGAAAATATCGCTAAGCATTCACCTAATGCAGTAATTATCGTGGTTTCAAATCCACTGGATGAAATGACTGCCCTTGCACAGATTGCAACAAAGTTTCCAAAAAACCGAGTTATGGGTCAGGCAGGTATGCTCGATACTGCCCGCTTTACCAACTTTGTTGCAGAAAAGCTGGGTGTTAAAGTTGGTTCAGTAAAGACTCTCACTCTGGGTTCACACGGGGACACGATGGTTCCAGTGCCAAGTCGTTGCACAGTAGATGGCAAAGCCCTAAGTGATTTGCTATCACAAGTTGAAATCGATGAACTGGTTGATCGCACACGTAATGGTGGGGCTGAAGTGGTAGCACTTCTTAAGACAGGATCTGCTTACTACGCACCATCTGCAGCAGCTGCCAGAATGGCAAAGGCTGTTATTGAAGATTCTGGTGCGGTAATGCCAGTGTGTGCATGGGTTGATGGCGAATATGGAATTTCAGGTGTCTATCTAGGCGTCGAAGCCCAGATTGGCCGCAGTGGAATCAAGAAAGTTGTTGAAAGCAAGTTGACCGATTCTGAAGTTGAAGCCCTAAAGGCAGCAGCTGAAGCGGTTCGTGCAAAACAAGCAGACGTACAAACACTCTAAGGGAGCGCATTACATGGCCAAGATCAAAGTTGAAGGCACTGTTGTTGAACTAGATGGTGACGAGATGACTCGCATCATGTGGCAGTTCATCAAAGACTCATTAATCCTTCCTTATTTGGACGTCAATCTTGAGTACTACGACCTTGGTATGGAAAACCGTGATGCCACAGATGATCAAGTAACTATTGATTCAGCTCATGCAATTCAAAAGCATGGCGTCGGAATCAAGTGCGCAACTATTACACCAGATGAAGCTCGCGTTGAAGAGTTTGGCCTTAAGAAGATGTGGAAGTCTCCTAATGGAACTGTCCGTAATATCTTGGGTGGTGTAATTTTTCGTGAGCCAATCATTATTAGCAATGTTCCACGCTTAGTTCCACATTGGACTAAGCCAATTGTAATTGGTCGCCACGCATTTGGTGATCAGTACCGTGCAACAGATTTCAAGGTTCCTGGTCCAGGCAAGCTAACAATGTCATTTGTTCCCCATGATGGATCTGCTCCAATCGAACATACAGTTTATGACTTCAAGTCATCAGGTGTTGCCATGGGTATGTATAACTTGGATGAATCAATCCGTGATTTTGCTCGTGCATCTTTGAACTACGGACTAATTCGCAAGTATCCAGTTTATCTCTCAACTAAGAACACAATTTTGAAGGCCTACGATGGTCGATTCAAAGATATCTTTGAAGAGATTTACCAAGTAGAGTTCAAGAGCGCATTTGATGCTGCAGGCATTTGGTATGAGCATCGTCTCATCGATGACATGGTTGCTATGTCGCTTCGTATGGAAGGTGGCTATGTCTGGGCATGTAAGAACTATGACGGCGACGTTCAATCAGACACCGTTGCACAAGGTTATGGATCACTTGGATTAATGACTTCAGTTTTGATGACACCTGATGGAAAGGTGGTTGAATCTGAGGCTGCACACGGCACTGTTACTCGTCACTATCGTGATCATCAAAAGGGTAAGGCGACTTCCACAAATCCAATTGCATCAATCTTTGCGTGGACCCGTGGCCTTGCACACCGTGCCAAGCTAGATAACAACGCCGATCTTGCAAAGTTCTGCGACGTTCTTGAGCGCGTTTGTATTGAGACTGTTGAACAAGGCAAGATGACTAAGGACTTGTCACTCTTAATTTCAAATGATGCGCCGTATCAAACTACACAGGAGTTCTTGAACTCAATCGATGAAAACTTAAAAAAAGCTATGGGATAAAAATTTAATAAAAAAACCCGCCGTATAGATACGGCGGGTTATTTTATTTAATAGCTTAAATACGCTCCCCAGTTGTTGAGTTGAACAAGTGAACTGCGCTTGGATTTGCAGTGACAGTGATTGTTTGACCAGCCTTTGGAGGATTCTTTGGATCCCAGCGAACAATGATCTGTGCGCCTTCATCAGTTGAGTTAGCGAACTTAACATTTGTATCAGCTGGCTTTCCATAAACGAAAGCATCTGAGCCAAGTTCTTCAACTACTTCAACCAAAACGTGGAAACCATCAGTTGATGGTGTGAAGCCTTCTGGGCGAACACCGACAGTTACTTCATTGCCAGCTGATGCTGGTACTGCGATACCAAGATTTCCAAGCATCGCTTTGCCACCCACGATTGGGGCGTTAAGCAAGTTCATGGCAGGAGAACCAATAAAGCCTGCAACGAATGCATTAGCTGGATTGTCATAGAGATTACGAGGTGTGTCTACTTGCTGGAGCAAGCCATCCTTAAGCACTGCAACACGATCACCCATAGTCATAGCTTCAACCTGGTCGTGTGTTACATAAACAGTTGTGATTCCTAAGCGACGCTGCAATGCAGCGATCTGTGTACGAGTTGCTACGCGCAACTTCGCATCAAGGTTTGAGAGAGGTTCGTCCATAAGGAAAACCTGAGGTTCGCGAACAATTGCGCGGCCCATAGCAACGCGCTGACGCTGTCCACCTGAAAGAGCTTTTGGCTTGCGCTCTAGGTATGGCTCAAGGTCAAGCAACTTAGCTGCTTCAAGAACGCGACGTTCACGTTCTTCTTTTGGAGTTCCAGCGATCTTTAGTGCGAAGCCCATATTTTCTGCAACTGTCATGTGTGGGTATAAGGCATATGACTGGAATACCATCGCAATATCGCGATCTTTTGGTGCAACGTTTGTAACGTCGCGATCGCCGATCAAGATTCTTCCGTTATCGACTTCTTCAAGTCCTGCCAACATACGAAGGGAAGTTGACTTACCGCAACCCGATGGTCCGACCAAAACTAAAAACTCACCGTCATTGACAGTGAGATTTAATTTATCGACAGCAGGTGCGGTAGTTCCTGGATAGATGCGTGATGCGGCTTCGAAGACTACTGATGCCATGAGATTGCTCTCCTTCTCCGGGCAGGTACGTGCCCGACGGTCCGTGGATGAAGGTGATGGTCCGGGTGGACCAACGCACCGAAGGTTACGCGCTAAGGCACAATTTTGCTAGGCCGGCCTTTATAGCCTTGCCGTATAGTTAGGCACCTAATGGAGACTCACTCGGTCGGTACGTTACTTACAGATTTAGCCCTGATCGCTGGGCTTATTGTTCTGGCCTCATTCTTCGTAGCAGCTGAAATCGCCCTCATCTCACTTCGAGATAGCCAAGTCCGAGAAATTGCGACCCGTGGCAAACGTGGCGCTCGCGTCGCAGCCCTAGCCGCGCACCCCAACCGTTTGCTGGCTGCGGTTCAAATTGGTGTAACAGTTAGCGGCTTTCTCTCTGCTGCCCTTGGCGCTGATCAACTAGGTGACTACGTCATTCCTTGGCTGGAGTCTCTAGGCATTTCCAACATCTGGAGTACGACTATTTCACTTCTTGGTGTCACCTTGGTGATTGCTTACTTCTCTTTAGTTTTTGGCGAGTTAGTGCCAAAGAGAGTGGCTCTATTTAAAGCAGAGGAAATTGCAATGGCAACGGCTGGAATCATTAATGTCGTTGCAAACATTTTCCGCCCATTGATATGGCTACTTTCAAGATCTACAGACTTTGTTTTGCGCATATTTGGCATCGATCCCAAAGAGGCACGAAGCCAAATCTCTGAAGAAGAGTTATTAGATCTTGTCTCTGGCCATGCCGCATTAAGCGATGAAGAGCGAGACATTGTTGAAGAAGTCTTTAACGCCTCCGAGCGCCAAATCCATGAAGTTATGGTTCCACGTACAGAAGTTGATTTCATGGATGTTTCATTAACCGTTGGCAAGGCCATTGATTTAGCAGTAGATAAAGCCCATTCTCGTTATCCAGTAATTCGGGGTTCTTCCGATGAAGTAATTGGCTTTATTCATGTGCGCGATTTACTTGATACTTCTTTGGCAACCAAAGAAACAAAGATAATTGAAATAGTTCGATCCATAATTTTTTTACCTGGAACAAAAGGAATTCTGCCCGCACTTTCTGAGATGCGCAAACAAGGCCAGCACGTCGCAATCGTTCTTGACGAATACGGTGGTACTGATGGCATTGTGACCTTGGAAGATTTAGTGGAGTGCTTAATCGGTGATATCCGAGATGAATTTGACGAAGATGAGTTAGAAGTTGCCATTGAGTCACGAACCGGAGACTTTGAAGTCGATGGGCTCATTTCGATTGAGGATTTAATAGAGCAGACAGGCTTAGAAATTCCCGATGGTCCATATGAAACAGCTAGTGGCTTCGTTATGCATCACTTAGGTCGAATTCCTAAGGACCATGACGTAGTAGTGGTCGATGGAGTGCGAGTTACAGTGCTTTCTATGGAGGGCAAGCGCGCTGGCCAGCTATTAATCTCTCGTAACGCATGATGTGTGAAAGAATTAGCGCATGAGCGTCAAGCGAGTTTTATCTGGAATCCAGCCAACTAGTGATTCTTTCCACCTGGGTAACTACTTAGGCGCCGTTAAGCAGTGGGTAGATTTACAAGAAGGCCATGATGCTTTTTATTGCATTGTGGATTTGCATGCACTCACTGGCGAAATCGAACCAGCCCTATTGCGCAAGCGGACATTAGCTTCTGCTGCGCAGTTAATTGCTCTAGGAATTTCACCCGAAAAGTCAACGCTATTTGTTCAGTCACAAGTTCCCCAACACAATCAATTGGGTTGGCTCATGGAATGCATGGCTGGTTTTGGTGAAGCAAGTCGCATGACGCAGTTTAAAGATAAATCTGCAAAGGGTGGATCTGATTCTGCCCGAGTTGGACTTTTTACATATCCAATGTTGCAGGCAGCAGATATTTTGTTGTATCAGGCAAACTTGGTGCCAGTTGGTGAAGATCAGCGCCAGCACATTGAGTTAACACGTGACTTAGCAGGACGCTTTAATACTCGCTTTGGTCAAACTTTTACAATCCCAGAAAACTTTATTTTAAAAACCGCAGCTAAAATCCAAGACCTACAAGATCCATCGGCCAAGATGAGTAAATCATCTGGCTCTGCTGCAGGTGTTTTGGAGTTAATGGACACCCCAGAATCAAATGCTAAGAAGATTAAGAGTGCGGCAACAGATGCTGGGCGTGAAGTGAAATTTGATGAAAAAGAAAAGCCTGGAATTAGTAATTTACTGACGATTCACAGTGCGCTCTCGGGCAAAACAATCCCAGCCTTAGAAGCAGAATTTGATGGCAAGGGTTATGGCGACTTTAAAGGGGCTGTGGCTGAGGTTGTTGTTGAATATTTCCGACCGATTCGCGCTAAGGCAGTTGATTTATTGAGCGATGAGAAGCACTTGCTTGATATCTTGCATGACGGGGCAACAAAAGCCCGTGTAGTGGCGTCACAAACCCTTGAAAAGGCCTATGAAAACCTGGGGACCGTTAAGTAATCCAGCACTAGCAGTATCAACTCCAGGTTGAGACTTATCCAAAACGTTACATGCCTTGCGCCTAAATCTGCTGGCGTGTGTTGAGTTTATTCATGCATAACTACTAGGCTCCCTTACACACAGAGCTCCTATGTCAGCGTTTAGTTGGTGTAGGAGAGCCCCTTGAAGGAGGAAAATTGAAGAAAGTATTTCGTCTCGTAGCAGTTATCGCTGCAGCAGCTATTGCAGCAACTGCATTTGTTGCACCATCAGCTACTGCAGCATCAAAGGTAAAAGTTGGACTTGCTTATGACATCGGTGGCCGCGGAGACAAGTCTTTCAATGACTCTGCCGCAGCTGGTCTTGATCTTGCAAAGAAGAAGTTTGGTGTTAGCGCAAGAGAAGTTACTGTCACAGTAGGTTCTGACTCAGAGCGCGAAGACAAGCTCCGCTTGCTAGCTAAGGCTGGATATAATCCAATCATCGCAGTTGGTTTCTTGTATGCGGGTCCAATCAAGGCCGTTGCATCAGATTATCCAAATGTTTCATTTGGAATTATCGATGATTCATCAGTAGATCTACTAAACGTTGCAGGTCTTGTATTTGCTGAAGAGCAGGGCTCATACCTAGCAGGTGTTGCTGCAGCTCTTGCATCAAAGTCAGGAAAGATCGGTTACATCGGTGGAGTACGTATTCCACTACTACAGAAGTTTGAGGCTGGATTCGTTGCGGGTGTTAAGGCAACAAAGAAGTCAGCAACCGTTGACGTCAAGTACGTCACAGAGCCACCTGACTTTGGTGGTTTCAATGACCCAGCAAAAGCAAAAGTTATTGCTAAGGGAATGATCGATAAGGGTATCGATGTTATTTACTCAGCTGCAGGTGGATCAGGTGCGGGTAACTTCGCAGCTGCTACAGATGCGGCAAAGGCTGGCAAGAAGGTTTGGACTATCGGAGTTGACTCAGATCAGTACCTAACAGCTTCAGCTGCTGAGAAGAAGAACATGCTTACATCAATGATTAAGCGCGTTGACCGTGCCGTTTACGACGTGATTGCAACAGCTGTTGCAGGCTCATCTGTAAACGATGTTCTTGATGAATCAGGTATCTATGGTCGTCAGTACAACTTGGCGTTGGATGGCGTTGGAGTTTCATACTCTGGCGGATACATCACCAAGTACAAGGCTGCAATCGATAAGGCTGCAGCAGCGATTAAGTCTGGCAAGATCAAGGTTCCAACCAAGCCATAATCGCTTACTAAATAGTGGTATTTGGCCCAACAATGGAGTTAAATCTCCTTGTTGGGCCAAATGCTTTTAACAATCAACTCAAAGGAGAGTAAATAAGTGTCTGTAGCTGTTGAACTGCGACACATCTCCAAGCGCTTCCCAGGCGTAATCGCAAATAAAGATGTTTCGATGAAAGTTGAAACAGGGACAGTCCACGCCCTAGTTGGTGAAAACGGTGCAGGTAAATCCACCGTTATGAAGATTTTGTATGGCATGCAACGCCCAGACGGTGGCGAGATTTTCGTTAATGGTAAGCAAGTGCATTTTAAGAACCCAAATGATGCTATCGATACTGGTATTGGCATGGTTCACCAACACTTCATGTTAGCTGATAATTTTACAGTACTTGAAAACATCATTTTAGGCTCTGAGCCTACACATGGAGCAACTATTGATTTTTCTGGCGCTCGCAAAAAAGTTGTCGAAATGGCAGAGCAGTATGGTTTAGAAGTAGATCCTGATGTCTTAGTAGAACAGTTGGGTGTTGGACAGCGTCAACGCGTTGAGATTTTGAAAGTTTTATTCCGAGGTGCAAATATCTTGATTTTTGATGAGCCCACTGCTGTTCTCGTTCCTCAGGAAGTAGACGACCTCTTCCAAGCTTTAGAGGGGCTTCGTTCAAAAGGTATGGCAGTGATCTTCATTTCTCACAAGCTCGATGAAGTTTTACGTGTTGCCGATGAAGTCACAGTGGTTCGGCAAGGATCCACTGTTGCCCAAGTCAAAGCAAAAGAGGTAACAGCCCGTCAGTTGGCAGAACTTATGGTTGGAAGTGAGCTTCCAAAACCATCAACTCTTGGACACACACGTCGAAATGAAGTCACTTTGGCGCTTAAGGAAGTTTCAATTGCAACTGCAACTGGTAGCCGAGATTTAATTTCAAATATAACTTTTAATCTACATGCAGGAGAAGTTGTTGGAATTGCCGGTGTTGAAGGAAATGGCCAGGCCGAGCTTGTTGAAGCAATCATGGGATTACGTGATTACACAGGTTCAATTGAATTTAACGGTTCTAATATTGATGAATTAAGCGTGGCCGATCGTCATGATTTAGGCATCGGGCTTATCCCAGAGGATCGTCAACGACAAGCTCTCATGATGACTTCGCCATTATGGGAGAACAGAATTCTTGGCCACCAACGCAGCAAGCCCGTAATGCGCGGATTTGTAATTGATAAAAAGGCCACTATCGAGAGCACTCGAACAATTATGCAAGATTTTGATGTGCGTGCACCCGGACCGGATACTTTGGCGGCTGCACTATCTGGAGGTAATCAACAAAAGTTTATTGTTGGTCGCGAAATGAGCAAAGCACCAGCTTTATTGGTGGCCTCACATCCAACACGCGGTGTTGATGTTGGCGCACAAGGTGCGATTTGGGACGTTCTTCGCAAAGCCCGAGAAAAAGGAATGGCAATTGTTTTAATTTCAGCTGACTTAGAAGAGTTAATTGGAATGTCCGACCGTTTGCTGGTTATGTTACGTGGAACAATTACCGCTGAACTAGATCCAGCAAAAACTACACCAGAGCAGCTCGGCTCAGCAATGACAGGTGCAGCATGAGTAATACGCTCTCAAGAAGGTTCACACCCAGCAAAGTTGCTTTAGCAATAGCCGCTCCGCTTGCCGCAGCAATCTTCTCCATTCTCATCTCAAGTCTTGCTGTTATTGCAAGTAAGAAATCTCCAGTAGAAGCATTTAAAACCATGTGGGAGTTTGGAACTCAAGCTGGTTCCTTAATGGAAGTACTTAATACTGCTACTCCATATTACATTGCAGCTATTGCAATCGCTGTAACTTTTAGAGCAGGTTTGTTCAATATTGGTGTTGAGGGCCAACTACGACTTGGAGCCTTATTTAGTTGTTATATCGGAGCGATGTTTGTTCTTCCTCCGGTACTTCATGTTGCAGCAGTCTTTATAGTTGCAATGACATTTGGTGGGTTATGGGCTGCAATTGCTGCTTACTTAAAAGTAAAGCGTGGCGTTAACGAAGTTATCTCAACTATTATGTTGAATAGTTTGGCTGGTGGTTTATCTGCTTACCTACTTTCTAAACACTTTGCTTTAGTGGAGGAAGGCTCAAATAACCTTCAAACCAAAGAACTTCCGGTATCCGCTCAAATTCCAGATTTAATGCCATTGCTTCGCAAAATAGGTGTTGAAGATCAACCGGGTGGTGGCGTATACGGAATGTTTTTTGTTGCAGTCGTGCTGGGATTTATTTTCTGGTTTGTTGTTAATCGCACACGATTTGGGTTTGAACTTCGTGCTTCAGGTTTAAACCCAATTGCCGCTCGTGTGAGTGGAGTGAACTCGAAGAAAATGACCTTCATCGCTCTTGTAATTTCTGGTGCAATTGCAGGTCTTTCGGGTCTGCCTGAAGTCTTAGGGCAAACCCATTCCTACAACCTAGGCTTTCGTGCGGGTATTGGTTTCTCTGCAATTGCTGTTGCACTTCTAGGCCGTAACTCTGCCGGCGGGATGGCGGTAAGTGCTCTTCTTTTTGGTTTCCTAGAAGTGAGCTCCAGAGCTTTAGAGCTTATCGATATCGCACCTGAAACCTATGTGATTATGCAGGGATCAATTCTTTTGAGTTCAGTGGTCGCATATGAAGTTGTCAGACGTTTTAAGCTGACTCTGCAAAGTAAAGAGCTAGCAAAGGTGGTGCAGGCATGAAAGTAATAAAGATTTTGCGCTACGCAACAATGCTAGTTTTTGTATTAGCCTCAATCCGCGTTATTACAGGTGCATCGGATATAACAAGTTCAGGTACCGCATCTGCAGCCTTACTTCTATCTGTTCCAATAGTTCTTGCTGCGCTGGGTGGGTTATTTTCTGAGCGCGCAGGTGTGGTCAACATTGGGCTTGAAGGAATGATGATCATGGGTGCTTGGGCAGGTGGATACATTGGTTCCCAACATGGCCCTTGGGCTGGTTTATTAGCTGCGATTATTTTTGGTTCAATCGGAGCATTGGTTCATGCAATTGCAACAGTAACTTTTGGCGTTGACCATGTAGTTTCCGGAGTTGCAATAAATATTATTGCTGCAGGTTTGGTTCGTTATTTATCTACTTTGCTCTATCAAGGTGGATCATGGCCAGGTCCATCCCAATCACCTGGAATTGAAACAATCTCAGTCAATGGTTTACCGGTGCTTTCTGGCGGTCACTATTTTGGCTGGAAGAGCCCAGACCTATTGGGATCTGTGGCTAATTTGAATTGGTTCTTTATCTCAGATATGGCTGCAATTCTTCGTGGACTAACCGGTGATGTTTCATATGTAACTGTGGTAGCCATCTCTTTTGTTCCGCTTGCTTACTTCCTCTTATGGCGCACTTCCTTTGGCCTGCGTCTTCGTAGTGCAGGGGAAGCGCCAGTTGCCGCAGAATCACTGGGTGTAAATGTCTACGCAATGAAGTATGCAGGAGTTCTAATATCAGGTGGATTTGCAGGACTAGGTGGAGGATTCTTGGCAATAGTGGCTGCAAGTAACTATCAGGAGAACCAGGTTGCTGGTCGCGGATATATTGGTTTAGCGGCGCTGCTCTTTGGAAATTATCGGCCTGGTGGATTATTAGCAGGTGCAAGCCTCTTTGGTTTTGCAGATGCACTGCAACTTCGGGATTCAGCTGCAATTCATGCATTGCTACTGTTTATTGTTGTGATTTTGGCCTTTGTTGCCTTTAGAAAGTTTAAGAACGGTAAGCAGTTAAGTGCGATTTTAAGTCTTGCATCAGCAGGATTTACACTTTGGTTCTTCTTTGCAGTCGATGAGTTACCTGGTCAATTAGTAACTATGACCCCTTACATTGCAACAATTTTAGTGATGGCATTGGCATCTCAGAGACTACGAATGCCAGCTGCTGATGGAATTCCATATCGCCGCGGCGGATTGAGATGATTGCCATAGATTGGGATGCGTTACACACTGCTGCAGTTGCAGCAATGAAAACGGCATATGCTCCATATTCTAAGTTTCCTGTTGGTGTGGCAGCTCTAGTTGATGATGGACGCATAGTTTCTGGATGCAATGTTGAAAATGCCAGTTATGGTTTAGGACTTTGTGCAGAGTGTGGTTTAGTTTCAAATCTGATTGCAACGGGTGGAGGTCGTTTAGTTGCGATCTCATGCGTTGATGGACAGGGAAATCACTTGGCCCCATGTGGGCGTTGTCGCCAACTGTTGTTTGAACATGGTGGATCGAATGCACTCTTGATGACCGATGATGGACCTCAGACAATGGCTGAAATGTTGCCTTGGGCTTTTGGTCCTGATGATTTAGACCGCAACGAGCGCTAAATGTCGCAGGTTGAGGCTTTCTCAGCAGCCGAAATTATCGCTGCAAAACGTGATCGACATGCATTAACTGATCCACAAATTGATTGGGTGATTGAGGCATACACCCGCGGCGCAGTAGCCGATGAACAAATGTCTGCATTATTAATGGCAATCTTGCTTAACGGCATGGAATCTCGTGAAATTTCTCGTTGGACTGATGCAATGATCAATAGCGGTGAGCGCATGAACTGGTCAGCATTGTCGCGACCAACAGTGGATAAGCACTCAACAGGTGGTGTGGGAGACAAAATTACATTGCCTCTAGCGCCTCTAGTTGCTGCTTGTGGTGCTGCTGTTCCACAACTTTCTGGTCGAGGTCTTGGCCACACAGGAGGAACCCTAGATAAATTGGAATCTATTCCTGGTTGGCGAGCCTCACTATCAAATGAAGAGATGCTAAAAGTTTTGCAAGATTGTGGAGCAGTAATTTGTGCAGCAGGAGCAGGGCTGGCTCCGGCAGATAAAAAGTTATATGCACTACGTGATGTGACAGCAACGGTAGAAGCAATTCCATTGATTGCATCATCGATTATGAGTAAGAAGATTGCTGAAGGAACGAGTGCACTAGTACTTGATGTTAAGACTGGCGCTGGTGCATTTATGAGTGATCCGCAAAAGGCAAAAGAGTTAGCTCATGTAATGGTGGGTCTTGGAAAACGTGCTGGCGTTAAAACAATTGCACTTGTCACGGCTATGGATATTCCATTAGGACTAACTGCAGGAAATGCCTTAGAGGTTCGTGAATCAGTTGAAGTTTTAGCAGGTGGTGGTCCGTCAGATATCGTTGAGCTCACTGTTCTTCTTGCACGAGAGATGTTAGAAACAGTTGGAATTACAAAAGTTGATCCAGCTGATATGTTGAAAAATGGAAAAGCCATGGATGTATGGCGCCAGATGATCAGCGCCCAAGGTGGAGATCCAGATGCAAAACTTCCAACTGCAAAAGAGAATTTAACTGTTACAGCTCAATCAAGTGGAACTATTCTTTCAATGGATGCAATGAAAGTGGGACTTGCTGCTTGGCGCTTAGGTGCAGGTCGATCACGCCAAGGCGAATCAGTTCAGGCTGGGGCTGGGATAGAAATTCACGCAAAGCCAGGCGATATCGTGGCCGCAGGAGCACCGCTCTACACATTGCACACCGATACGCCAGCAGCTTTTGCCCGTGCGCAAGAATCACTAACTAATTCAGTAACTATCGGCGATTTACCAAAAAATGGAAAAATCGATAGATTGCCACTAGTAGTCGAGCGAATTACGGATTGAGAGCTTTAAGGTGAGCCTAACTAGTAAACCATCACTAGCCCAGATTAAGCGCGTCCCAAAAGTACTGCTACATGATCACTTAGATGGCGGATTACGGCCTCAAACAATTATTGATATTGCACAAGAAATTGGTTACACCTCACTTCCAACTCATGATGCTCTTGAGCTTGCAACATGGTTCCGTGAATCTTGTGATTCAGGTTCATTAGTTCGCTATCTAGAAACTTTTTCTCACACTATTGCAGTCATGCAGCGACGCGAAGACATTATTCGAGTTGCTCGAGAGTGCGCATTAGATTTAGCACGCGATGGTGTTGTTTATGCTGAAGTTCGCGGTGCACCAGAACTCTTTACTGAAAAAGGTTTGTCAATGGCCGATGTTGTTGATGCAACAATTGAAGGATATAAACAAGGAATGGCAGAGGCTAAAGCCGAAGGCCATGAGATTCAGGTCTTCTCGTTGCTATGTGGCATGCGCCAAAATAAACTCTCTCAGGAAGTTGCAGAGTTAGTGGTTAAATATCGCGATAAAGGAGTGGTTGGCTTTGATATCGCTGGTCCAGAAGATGGTTTTCCACCAAGCGATCAAAAAGAGACTTTTGACTATCTACGCAAAGAAGATGCTCACTTCACAATCCATGCAGGTGAGGCATACGGACTTCCTTCAATTTGGGAGGCAATTCAACTCTGTGGTGCTGAGCGCTTAGGTCATGGCGTTCGAATCATCGATGACATAGATTTCTCAGGCCCTGAACCAAAGTTAGGTCAACTAGCATCCTATGTTCGCGATCGCAGAATTCCACTTGAACTATGCCCAACTTCTAATCTTCAAACAGGGGCGGCAAAGAGTTATGCCGAGCACCCAATCGGAGCCTTGGCCCGCTTGCGCTTTAGAGTCACACTCAATACAGATAATCGATTAATGAGCCAAACTTCTATGTCATTTGAGATGGAAGAAGCAGTAAAAGCTTTTGGTTGGGATTTTGCAGAACTACAGCGCATCACCATTAATGCGATGAAAAGCGCATTTATTCCATATCCAGAGCGTTTAAAGATTATTGATGGGGTCATCAAACCTGGCTATGCGA
>Ga0222713_10003773_pt1 | contig 15500 bp, 5 predicted proteins | sample C33_649DmetaG_FD_165061 | JGI IMG/M metagenome (GOLD analysis project Ga0222713, IMG submission 165061) | Estuarine water microbial communities from San Francisco Bay, California, United States - C33_649D | ecosystem: Environmental > Aquatic > Marine > Unclassified | place: USA: California...
GTCATCCTTCCACAAAAAGCGGTTGTCAGCAAAGACGAAACCGTCAAAGTTCTGGCATCTCAAAACGTAATCGCATCATTCGGGAAAGGCAACGACGCAAATATGTTTGACTATGTACGTGGCGCAGTAGAAGACGCGTCTTTAAACAAGCGAGCAATCACCGTCCCCACTCAGTGTGGCTGGCAGGAAGATGGCTCATTCGTCTACAACAATCGGGTGTTTACCCCAGACGGACGGGAGACCACCATCCCCATGCCCGGGCTGGAGAACATCAACCGCAATACCAACCATGCGGGGGACCTCCAGTGCTGGCGCAAGCCGTGGGACTTGCTGGTACAGCGCGATATGAACACCATGCTGGCGTTATCTCTGGACAGTTTCGGCGCGTCTCTCATGAAATTTACAGGCTATGACGGCTTTGTCTGGCACATCGGTTCTACCGAGTCCGGTACTGGTAAGTCATTAACTCTGGAGCTAAAAGCTGGCGTCTGGGGGCACCCGATCAAGTTCCGTACCAGTCGCGGCACCTCTGCCGTAGCCATGCAAAACCGCTTGGGGTTACTCAACAGCATGCCTCTACTGATCGACGAGATCACGAGCAAGAGCCGCAAGGATATGGAGTGGGCACCGGAATTTATCTTCGACGTTTCAGAAGCGCAGGGTAAGGAACGCATGGAGAGCGGCGCTAACAAAGAACGCCTGAACAACAGTACTTGGTCGACAAGCTGCACCATGACCTCCAACGTCCATTTATCAGACTATATGTCTGGTGCGCGGCAACACAGTTCCAACGGGGAATTGCTGCGTATGCTGGAGTGGACGCCTAATGTGGCGCTGGAATGGTCGGACAGCGACCGTGGGATTCTTAAAAACATACGCCTGAACTACGGCGTGGCAGGCGAAACGTGGGTGCGGTGGATAGTTACTCACCAAGATGTTGTGAAAGAAGTCATGGCTAAGGTACACGCCAAGCTCAAAGATGTCATGCACTTTGTGGACGATGAGCGCTACTGGCATGCCGCCGCTACAACTACGGTGTCTGCGGCTATCCTTACTGGCCCCAAGTATGCAAACCTGCTGAACGTCCCAGTTAAGGGGATTGTCGAAGCCCTGCACAACCTAGTTAAGAACGCTCGTGGCGTCTTGCGTAAGAACGTGCGCACCGCTGAGGATGTCCTGAACGCCTACACCCGTGAGAACTACGGCAATTTCATTGTCATCCGCAAGGGTAACGACAAAGGCTTTGTGGCTGGCTGGGGCAGTGGGGAGACGATTGATGCGTCAACTACCCGTAGCAAAGTACTGGGGCGTGTTGAGCACGAGACCAGTGCCGGTGGCTATATTGAATACTTCTTGGAAGAACAGCTTTTGAAACAGCACTGCGTGGCGATGAGCTTTGGCTACTCAGACTTCAAGAAGCAGATCGAAGAGACGTTTAAAGGCAGCGTTCACTACATCAAGAAAGACATGCTGGCGCGGACCAAAGGCCCGAACATGCGCGTCAACGTCATGCACATTACTCGCAAGATGGAAGAACTAAATGCTGATTCACTACCCGTGGCAGACTTTGGGGAAGAATGAGGGGTTCTTTGTCCCCGGGCTAGACGTACAGAAGATCAGGGAGCGCGGACTCAAAGCCGCGCTCCCATTTCGATATAGGATAAAAGCCACCCCCGGCATCAAGGGCGGCAAGCTGGGCGTCTGGTTTATACGTTTGCCGTAGCGTCGCGGATGGTAGTCGCAAAGCGAGTCTTAAGCATACGGATTTCATCAAGCCGTTTACGTTTATCCGCAGGCGATAAGTTGGACGCCCGAACCGCCGTTTCCATCTGCGTGAGTTCGCGAATTGTTTGCGTATAGCTACCCGCAACTTCAGACATCAGGAACTCTTTGCCTTTGGTCTCAACTAACGCTTTAGCGCGGTCAATCTCGCCCCGGTTGATGTAGTCATTAACCGTCTTCTCGACCTCTTGGTACTCGTTCATCTGCTCAAACACGGCGTTAATAATGCCTCCCGCGTCATTCGGCTGAAACATTCCCCCAATCACAGGCATCTCAGACAACCGTTGGTATGCTTTTTCAGGAGACCCCGTCGCTTTAAACGGTGCGCTAATGGCTTGGATAAACGCTAGCCCCAGTGTCCCAGTGTAGCCACGGATAAGTTGGTCCAACTTGATTGGAGACAGCCCGGCAGTTCTACCTAAAAACTTAGACAGCTCTGTAGTTTGTTCACGGAACTGCGCTTCAGGCAACAGCCCTCTTTCTCGCGCGGACAGCGTGTCGCGGCCTGTGTAGAACGACTTGCCGAGCCCGTACTCGATAGCGGGTTTCATTACCTGCGGGATTCCGTAGCTTGAGCCGCCGGGAATGGTGTTCAACAGAATCTGCTTAAACGCTTTAGCCGCCTCTGTTCCGCCTTGCTTAGTAGTCAGCGAATTGTAGATAGCCTCTGGCAGCGCTTTGAAGATGTAGCCGATCTCAAACGGGATGGGTAAACGCAAGGGTTCGTCTACACCGGGGATGCGAATAAACCAGTTGCCGTATTTTTGATCTGGCGTGGCATTTTTGTAGGCCTCGTCGTCCTCCATCATCATGGCGTAAACAACCGATCCTGCGGCAATCATAGCCCCACGCTTCAACAGTTTTTCTTGAACTTTCAGACGTTCGTTAAACGGCATCTTGCCCGTCATGGACTTGTACAAAACATTCAAGCCTTGAATCTGAGCGTTAAAGAACGGTATCAAAGCGTTTGCCATGTGCACGCTTGGGGACGCGCCGCGTTTGTTAAAGTTCATGGACTCCAACGACATCAGTGTGGCTTCCATTTCTGACAAACCCTGCTTAATGTAGCTGTTGTACTGCGCGCGACGTGTGAGCGCATCTGCTTCCATCGTGACGGATTCAGCAGTTTTAACAAGCTGGGCCCATCCGCCTTTGCCATCAGCAATATCGCGCATGACTTTTTGGATGTCTTCTTGACCGCCTGTAAAAATCTGCCCGCCAACAATACCGCGCTGTTCAAGCGTAGCTTTGGCAGGACCACCGATCTCTTTCAATGCGCCTATAACGGGCGTGAAATCGGCTCCGGTCAACAACGGTGCTGCAACCGAATCTCGGAACAACTGGCGTGCCGCGTATACAGGACTTAGTGTAATTGCGCGGCGCAAGAATCTAGCAGGAATAGCCGCCAGCCTCAGTACTGTTGGCAACTGCGTAGGGATACCCTCCATGCCTTTGACCAACAGATCGGACGGTATGTCTTTATCCACAGCTTCTGTGTTGATAAGCGCATACAGAGTCTTGCCTTTGTCTTTGAACTGGACTACATCCGTGCCAGCTATTTGGCTAGCTGTTATTTTGGCAGCACCAATTTCTTGTAGTTCGTAAACAGCATTTTTTGTAGCTAGGTTACGCAACGCCATGTCAACCAACATGTTTGTGTTCTGGATAGAACTAGTCATGAAGTTCAAGATAGGCTCGTTACCACCCACAAGTTCTTTTAAGTAGGGCTGGTCGACAATATTGCCAATACGAATTGGCGTTTCCCCGCCAAGCAACAACTCGACTACGCCGTTTCGCTCGCGGTAGTAGGGCACATAGTCTTCGGTTGCCAACAGAGTATCAGCAGTGTCTTTGGACAAAGCGCCGGTAGCTTCAGCAAAACGCACGAGGCCTTTGTTGTACTCGTTGTATTCGTTTTGGGCTTCTTTAAAGACGCCTTCAAGTTCTTCGTTTGCGCTGATCTCTCGCATTGCCGCTTTGATGTCAGCTTCTAAAACAGCGTCGCCAAAGTTTAGTTTGTTAAACCCGACACGCTCGGCTCGTTTAGCTGCAAGGTACAGCGTAAACATCTGACTCGCAGTGTCAACATCCCCGACAATACCTTTAGCAGATTTCAAAATATCCGCCACATTTTTCAGACTTGCGCCGGGTTCGCTTTCAATAACGTATTCTGTTCTGCCGTCTTCGCGCGTTTTTTTATTAAGTTGAATAACGCCGTTGACTGCCGACTGAGACACAAAGTTCATTCGCTGGTCATACATGCGCAGGTAGTACATCATCTGCATACCTTTTAGGCTGTCCATGTACTTGGCAATACGTTCCAGCGGAGCAAACCGATCCACATACTTTGTCTCAAAGCCTAAGCCGGTACTGCTCTCTTTAATAGTGTCTGCCCAACCCCGTTGATTAGCAACAATTCGCTTCGATACGTCTGATGCAACACTAAACGCAGGGTTAGCTACACGCGGCAGTGTAGGACGAGACAACCGCATATCCGCTTCCGTCGGGCGAGGCACACGAGTCATCAAACGATCTACCGCCGCAATAGCAGCTTCGCTCATGTTTTTCGGTACATCAATACCCAACAGCCGCATCAGCGCGCTCTTGAAGGAGCCCCACATGTGTTTCAGAGTCCAAGGCTTAGACTCCATGTACACCCGCAACGCTGGATTAGTTAATGCCTCCGCTGCAAACTCGCTCAGGTTTGCCATCAACTCCGGCATTGTGAAGTCGGGGTCGCTCATTAACGCGTCATACAGCGCTTGTAACTCGCGTTTAGCCGCCAATTGTTCGGCTGTTAACGTATCTTCAGGCGCAGACAAAACCCGCTCAGTCGCGGAGTGAACACCCTCGTGCAGCACTGTCTGTTCAGTTTGCCCCGTGGCTTTATCAATATAGATATTGAAACCGTCAGACGACGCCGTACCAAACGCTGCCTGTCCGTCGTCCGCTTTTAAGTCTTCAACAAGCGTAATTTTGGTGTTGCCCAGCAAAAGTTTAAGCCGTTCAGCAACTGCTTTGTTGATAGGGTCGGTAGTACTTTTAGCCAACTGATCCATCACTACGGCAACGTTCGATTCAGTCTCAATCTCTTCTTCTAGCGGGGTGCCCGCTGCGCGAGTAGCTGCAAGTTGTGGCAACAGTTCAGGATTTTCTGCAGCATCTACGATGTCTTGCAGTTGTTTCTGTTTAGCCGCGCGGGTCATCTTGCGGGCTTCTTTACGCACCGCCTTGGCTTCTTTCTCCGCTTCTTTAAACTCAGAAATAAAAGCCTTCTGCTCCACACCGGCTTTAGCTAACTGGTTTTTAATACGCTCTTTAGCTTTCAGAGCTTTCTCTTTAGCTTTAGCTTGCCGTGCTTTTCCGTCCGCAGTCTTCGACGGATTGTTCTTTATGTAATCAAGTTGATTTTGAATCTGCTGCAGTGAAGTCTTAAGCTGCGCAATTTTTTCAAGCGGGACTGGTTTTCCTTGAACAACTTCGGCCTGTTCCGATATGGTCAAATCTTTAGGCTTCTGTTTAACAGCGCCTTTCTTATAAACGACAGGCCCCATACGGCGAGGTTTTAATTTAAACGCTTTCTCAATACCGAACTTTTTGCGCAGGTCGTTTAGCATCGCATCGGCAACTGCCGTTTGCTTGGCTTCAAATTCTTCCATTGCCGCAATACTGGCACGGTTTTCTTTATCAATTTTTACTAACGGCGCGTTGTTTAAAATTTCGTAAATTTTGTTTTGCGCGTTTTCAATTTCTAAAATCTTGTCTTCTAACTGTCGCTGAAGACGGGCGCGCTCGGCTGGAGTGCCGTCTTTTACAGCTTCCCCGTACTGAGTACGAATTTTTTTGTACTCGGATTCCAGCTTGCCGATCATGCCGCGTCGGGCGGAAACTTGTTTAACAACTTCGGGATCAGCCGTGTTTCGATAGACAACCGTCGTATCACCAAGAGAAACGTTGGGGTTTTCGGCAATCCACTCTTCGACAGTCTGTGTAGCAGGGCGTCGGACCGGCTCGTAAACGGCGGGTGGTTGTGCGTTAACCGCCCTGAGCGCAGCGCGTTCAGAATCAATTGCGGCTTTGAGGTTATCTTCAGCCCGGTCAATTGCCGCTTGGGCTTTCTCGCCTTCGCGCACGATAGCATTTGTAACAGTGTCCGCCGCCTGATCCTGAAGAGTGCGTTCGTAGGTTTTACGCGCAGCGTTCAGCGCTTTTTCGGTACGGTTAAACGCGGCCTGCGCAGGACCTAGTTGGTTTGTGTACAGGTTAAACGCAAAAATAAATTTTTTATTGTTTGGGTCTTTTAGCTGCAAACGCGAAGTCGTGTTTAGTGCTTCTTGAATCTCCGTAAGCTGTTTTGTGTTCTGAGCGTGCAGAGACTCAAGGTCTTGTACCATTGTCCGCAAAGCGGTACGTGCAAAGTTTTTGTTTTTAGTCGCTTCTCTAGCAAGCGCAAGAGCTTCTTGGCTCTTGTTTACAGTGTTTTCCAGTGCACGTTTGGCAGCTTCCACAGGGGTTTTTGCCTTGCCTGCCAGCATTTTGTTTTGGAAAACCTCCGCCTCTTTGGCTTTCTTCTCAGCGTTGGCAGCAATGGTTTCTGCGCGTTTGGCTCGGAATGCGGCTGCTTTATTGTCTTCCGCAACTTTAGCCCGCAGCGAAGAAGCTGTGTGGCTATCTAAGAACTTAATAAAACGGGTTGCCGTTGTGCGGAAAGTCCCACGCTCATCATCCCCAACAAACATTTCAGTTTGTGCAAGCGTGTCGCTTTGAGCAGCTTGACGCCGCATACCTAGCTCTTGTTGCAGTTGCGCAGGGATTTCTAACGCTAGTCCTGACTCAACGCGGCTGGCCTGTTCTAAAGCCAAATCCTTAGCGTCGTCAGACAACCGGGGGAACATTTGCTGGATTTCTTCCAGTGCAGCTACGTCTTTATCGGATTTAGCACGAGAAATTGCCGCCGCGAATCTAGCCTGCGCAGTGCGCTCTGTTGGGAACTGCACACGCAAAGAGTCTTTATCAACCCCGCGCTTGGGAGGTGGTGGCTCTTTAAAGACAGGTGCCTGAATACCCGCTACCTTATCAATAGCGTCGCGCATCTGCCCGCGCAACGATTTAGCCGCCGCCTGATAGTTGTTAAACACCCGCTGGCCTTTGGGCTTAACAGTTTCTTTCGCGCTTCTGAGCGTTAACGTGCCACGGGTAACTGCCCGTTCGGTTGTTACGGGGGTAAAAAATACGGATGCCCCACGTTCAACAAGTTCGTTTAGTGTTTTATTGATGCGTCCGAGAGCCGCGACTTTCTCGTTAGTTGAAAGCGCGGGTTTACCTGCCTGCGCACGGCGGGCATCCATCTCAGTCAACGCAATCCCGGCTGCATTTTCTTGCAGCTTCCGCGCGATTAATTTAAGTAGTTCAACTCGGCGGGGGGAAAGTTCTGTCGAAGACTCCCTAACGCGTTCTACAAAGTCTGCAAGACGATCGTAAGCCGCAACTTGTGCGCGAGACAGACGCGTAACTCTATTAGCAGCAATCGCGGCAGGAGACAACCGCCCCTCAACACCGGCAGTTTTGGCAGCAACACCGACAGGCATGACGCCGCCAGTATCAGACGTTTCCGGTTCGCCGATAGCTGCCAGTTTTGCTTTTATTTCTTTTTGCTGCGCTTGGTTGTTTGTGATTTCGGCATAAGCTAGCTGCCCGCGCAACACATCACCGCGTTCTGTTTGAGTTCCTGCCCCCTCAATGAAGCGTCCGGCAGGGGCTGGACCGCCTTCAGAAACTGCCAAACTCTCAACTAAATCGTCAACAAAACCGGATACTTGCCCCTCGCCAATAGAAGACGTGTGTGCAGGATTGCTGGCAATCCGACGAAGCGCCATAACTTCGGGAGCAAGGCGACGATCGCGGTCTGCTTCTTCCGTAGCAGTAATTCGTGCAGCTTCCGCGCCAGCCAGTGCCTCTTGTTCTTGGCTTTCAATTTCTGACAAACCACGGGGCAGCGGGCGCGTAGCAGCTTCAGCAGCACGAGCGCGGCGGGGGTCATTCTCCAGTTCGCGCGGAGCCATTTGCTCGTCCGTAAAGGACATTTGCGTGGTGCCAAACTGTTGAAGTTCTGTGCTGACGGCGGCTTTTTCTGCCTCCAACCGCTTAATATCTGCAATCGTTTTACGTGCTTTTTCAGGATCAAACATAGACCCCGACTCACCCATAGCCTTTAACTCATTTTCTTTTTTGGCTAAGGTCTCATTAGTTTTTCTTAGTTTTTTAACAAGTTCCGCACGTTGAACAGTAACATCTTTGAACCCGCCAAGCGCATCAAGCTCGGTTGTAACAGCCGCAAGTTCGTTGTTGTACAGCTCGGCCTCTTTGTCAAGACGATCAAATGCCTCAAAATCCCGTGAACTCGTAGCAACACGCTGTTGTTCTTGAATATTAGTTAGCCGTGCAGACAGCGCTTGCTGTTGTTCGTACAGGTCCGCAGCGCGAGCTTGGGTGTCCAGCTCAGGCATTGGCGTAGTGGTTTCAACTGGTTGAATACCGGGAAGCGTGCCTTGCGGTGACTCAAAATCCGGGGCGGCTTCAGTCTCTTGAGGGATATAAAGCTGCGACTGACGAATAACTTCTTGCGCGGCTTTTTGCTGTGCTTGCAGGCTACGGGCAGCTTTAGCTTTGTTGTATAACGGGACTAACTCAGTAAGCTGCTTTTTGAGTGCGGTTAAATTGTCCGTGACTTCTTTACGCCGAATACCGACCGCAGGGTCGTCGCTCTTTTTTGGAAGTGTTTTTAATTCTTCACGCAAGGCTCTGGACTGAGCCAACAGGCCTTCGTATTTTTCAGCGCTTTCAAGTAAGTACGCTGGGTCTCGTTCAAGTCGCGCCTGTTCAATCTTAGCTTGTTCCGCTTCCTGTCTGGACCGCTCTTCTTCCTCAATACGGTCAAGACGCTTCTGTTTAGCAATCTGCGCGTCTTCTCTAGCCACTTCTGCTTTGGCTGCGCCGCGTTCAATTGCCCGACCAATAGGGGCACCGGCTCCTGCTAACGCAGCACCGGCAATAAACGTTTCAAAGTACTCGGCCCGCGCTTTTTCGTCCGTAATGTCAAGTCCGGCTTGCAGGCGTTCAAGGGCTTGCTGGGCAGTTTCGGTAAGTCCCTCACGTCCCATAGCTTTACCGGTTTTAACGGTGTAGTCCATGAGTGTCTGTAAGGTAGCCTGTTTAGCTATCTGCCGCGCGGTTTCTTGAGACACGTCAATACCGGCCTTGCCTAGAATTTTGCCGACACCCGGCATCATCAAAGACGCCGCAGTATCTAACCCGGCTTGTGGTAATGCAGCAAGGGCGGCGGACCCGAGGTCTGTCTGCTCAAGGGACTTACCTTCTTCAATTTGTCGGGCAAGGTTTGTGCCAATAAACTGTGGGTAGTTAGCGGCAAACGCTGCTGCACCACCGGCTAGTAACGCGGCGGAGCCAGTCAATGGTGAAGCCGCAACAGCGCCAGCCGCAAGAACGGGCGCTGCCATATACGGCAGGGAACCGCCAAGAGTCTCTTTAAATTTCAGGAAAGGGGACTCGGTCCAGCCGTCTTCGGTGGGGGTAAAGCGTTGGGCTGCTTCGGCTTCGCGTTCTTTTTGATACCGCGCAGCTTCTGCCGTATCTATTAACCCTAACTTACCGGCTGTAAGAGCGGCTTCGCCTTTAAGTCGTTCAACCCCAGCAGATGCGGCAGCAATAAGACCCGAGGTGTCTTCTTTTGATTTTGGGGGAGCGGCGGCAGGGGGTTCTTCTGCCCCCTCCTGAGCCATAAGTTCTCGCGCTATCTGAGCCAGTCTCCTAGCAGCCGCTTCATCACCTGCTGCATCTGCGTTACGGAGGGCTTGAAGGACTTGGCTCAGTTCCATGATGTACCTTATTGCGAGGAGTATCTTCCAATCAAATCTAGATCGGCGGGGCTAATTGTATTTCTAGCCATTATAGGAGAAATCCCCAAATTGCTGTAGATTTTCTCGCGTAGCTGTTTTTCATACGTAATAGCTGCATTTGGGTCGCTTAGACCCGCCATTTGTCCTGCTCTACTGCCAAGCCAATCTTTCAGGCCCTGCTGAATAAGTTTCTCGGCTTCCGCACGATCATTTTTCTCTTTGGCCCCCCGCTCAATAGCATCAGCATACGAACCGTAGTACCGACTTTGCTCTTCTTTAAATTTAGCCTCCGTCGCGGCTTTGGCCCGTTCGCGTTTGCTCTCAAGGGTTTTGAGTCCCGACTTGCCTAAAGCAGTCAAAAACTGTGGCGAATCGGTCGCCATGAGGTTCAAGCCCAATGTAAGCCAGTCTTCATCCGAAAAGCCCAACTTCGATGCTTTTTTGCCTGTTTCTTCGGCGGTTGCTTTTTTAGCCGCATCCGTAACAAGTTTTTTAGCCGCGTCGTCCATGTCAGGGCCCATACCAAACTCGTCTGGATAAGGCTCAAATGCCGGTTTCTCAGGCAGGGCTGGGAATTCTTTTGGTAATTGATTAGCCGCCGTTCCAACCGCTGATAATTTTGGCCCTGCCGCCGCTGCGTTACGGTTAAGGTCTCTAAGAGCAACTGCATCCGTCTTGCGTGCCGCACGACTTTGCTCAAGAGCGTTTGCTGTTTTTGCAGCAGTAGTGGCGGCTTTTTCTGCCCCTTTCACATCGCGTTCTAAAGCAGCAATACCCTTTGCGCCTGTTCTGGGTTTGGGGATAGGTACGGCTCCTGCCCGTTCTTCCGCCAGTTTGAGGGCGGCTATCCCCGTGCTCGGTGGTGGTGGTGGTGCGTCAGGAGCCGCCAAACGTGGAACAGCAACTTTAGCCTCGGCAGCGGCTGCTGCTTCTGCGGCGGCGGTAGCTCTAGCCGCTTGTCCTTTTGGAACACGTCTCGGGGTAGCGCCAGCCATGCCGGGAATAATAGGAGGCAACCGCGCAGCATCCGCCGCTTCAGCAATACCCTCAACGGTTTCTTGACCTGCCCCAGTACGAGGTGCGTACGTAACAGCGCCGACTTGGTCCGCCATTGGGTCAGACTCACCGTAAAGATATTCTTGCCCACCTTTACGCAATAGTCCTGTTAACGGCGAAGCCGCACCCGTAATCATCGACAGCCCAGCTTCTGCCGCGCCTGTAATCCGCTCAGGAATTGTCCGTGTCGGTGCCTGATATTTAGGCGGTTGCTCGACATCTCCGCCGGGTATTTGTTTTAACAAGTCCTCTAATGGCGGCTTTTGACCTGCAGCAGTCGGCGCAGGGGTAGGCTCGGCAACAACTTTATTTAAATAATCAGAGGTTTCTTGCGGGAGTTTGGATGGGTCCAGCTTGCCGTTGTTTGCAGCAAGATGTTTATCTAAATTACCTAAGCCCCAGTTGTAGGCTGCTGCGGCTTTAGCCGGGTCATTGCCATAGCGTTTTTGCAATCTAGCAAAGTAGCCCAAAGATGCGTCAATGTTCTTATAGGGGTCTGTGCGGTCTTTGGGATCAAGCCCCATGTCTTTAGCCGCATCTTCCCCAAGCTGCCCCAAACCAACATACTGCTTGCCTTTAACCACAGAAACAGCATCAGGCCGGAAACTTGACTCTGTTTTAAATAAACGCAAGGCCATCTCAGGGTTAATACCCATTTCTTGAGCACGTTTGACAATATACCTTCTGTATTGCTCAACGTCAGAAGCGCCGGTACTGCCCCCGGGAGCAAACGACACGATGCCGCCTTCTGCAAAGTCCATCTCCCCCGCAGGCAACTGACCAATACCCACATCCTCGGGCAACTGTTGCTGGGGCATAGGTTGCGGAGCCATTTGAGCGACGACTTGGTCGACAACCTTGGGCGGTTGCTGCATCCCACCTTGTGCACCCTGCGCGGCTGCGCGGATTTCTTGACGACGGGTAGACTCCGACATTGCCAACGACACAATATAAGGGTCGTTCTTGTTCATCATGGCGTACTGCTGTAACGCCTGATCTGGGAGTGTAGCTAGCTTGGCGGTGATTTGGTTGACGTTAATCATGCTGTTCCTCAAGCCATTTTAGAGATTGCTAAGTCAGCTAAACCTGATCCTACTGAGCCGCCCTGCGCGTAGTTAAGTGTGCCGCCTGCAGCTTTGCCCATCAGCCCACTTAGGCCGTATGCAGCGGACCCCAAACCTGCCAATTGAGCCATGGTGCTGGGGGCAGGTGAATAAATATTTTGTGCCTGAGATGTGACACCACTAGCCCCACGCAGACCGGAGCCGAGGATGTCGGTGTAGAAGCCTAATTGTTTGTACGGATACTGTTGCTGCGTCAGGAAGTCTTGGTACTGCTGATCCAACTTAGACTGGGCGAGCGCTTGTTGCTGTCCGCCATACTGAGCCTGCAGTTTGTTGATGTCCATGCCCTGTGTAAAGCCTTGCTGACCCAACGTGCCTAACTGACCAGCACCCTGAATGGCAGTCTGCAGACCTTGCAACCCCAAACCAGCGCCGTACTGACGGGCTTGTTCAGCCAACTGCTGCTCGGTATTAAACTGTTGCTGGGCTTGGTTAAACGCTTGGTTCAGACCCTGCGCTTGAATGTCGCCCTTTTGGATTGCTAGGTTACGGGCAGCTTCCGCATCCATAACAGCTTGGCGTGACCCCCCAAAAGCACCAGCTTTAACTGCCCCTGCACTTCGGCTAGTACCTGCAATATCGGCTTGGCGCTGGGCTTCGCGCTGCTGGATGTCCACCACGTTCTGCATGAACGGGTTCATGTACTGACCTGCAGCTTGTCCTGTGAACTGACCGGGCTGGAAACCTTGGTAGTTAACGTTGCCTGCGTTCATAGCCGCAGCGCCAGCAATACCACCGCCTAGAGTAGTAAGCGTAGAGGGCGTCATAGCCCCCGCACCCTGCATTGCTTGGGTAGTTAGACCGCTAAAGTCTGCTGTACGTTGGCCTGTGTAGGCTTGGTACGGCTGTTGAGCTAAAGCCTGAGCTTGAGGAAAAATGCCTTTTTCGCCAGTAAAGTAGCCCTGCGCCCAGTCAGGAATCGTACTTGTTGTGGACGTTTGGGTAATATTTTGGTCTGCCATAACTTTTCCTTACGCCTTTACGACTTTAGCAGGATTAACTTTACGCTGCTGCGTAGTTTTACCGTGGGCTTGCTGACGGATTTTATCCATCATAGCGTACAGCTTCTTAGCACCTTTGCGCATATCCCCACCGCCAATCTTAGCGACTGTCTTGGGATCAATGTACGCTTCACCGTCGGCTACACGAGCGGGTTGTTTGCCGTCAATAGTTGTGGCGATAGAGTCGCTTAAACCGTCGCCATTACCCTTGATGGGGTTGATTGCACCCAGCTTGGCCTGCAGTGTACGAAGACCTGCATCGGTACTGCCGTTACCCAAAGCACTGACAACGTCGGCAGGGACAACAAACCCACCCTTAGACATGCCACCAGCGGCAAGAGCTAGGAGACCGCCGTCTTTCCACCCCTCAGAGCCGGGGTCTATGCCTCCGACGCCTGCGGTGTCACCACTAACAGACGCCGCTTGCCCCGCATCTCCCGAAATAGCAACTGCATCACCACCACCACCACCAACACCACTATCGCCACCGCCTCCACCTCCAACGGGGCTGCCGGGACCTCCAAAGTCTACAAGACCTATTGGAGTTATTGATTTGCCAGTGGCGGGGTCAACACCCCTCGCTAAAGACGCTGCTGCTGCTGCGTTTCCTGCTGCATCGTTGGCTTCTGCTACCGAAATCATAGCGTCCATTACTTCCGCTGGTGGGTTTATATTTTGAGCATACTCTTTGTCCTCACGGGACATTTGGTTAAAAGGAACTGCATAGCTTTTTGTAGGTGGATTAAAAAAGTTCCCTATTGTTTTAATTGCTGTTACACCGGGTGTAAGCAACTCTAACAACTTAGCAGGTATTTCCTTTCGACTTTGAACTTGCTCTGCCAGAATTTGCGCGCGTACGGCTTCGGGAGACATTGTTTTAGCGAGTTCCGCTTCCCGCTGGGCCCAGTAGTTAGGGCCCGTAGGCATATCCCCACCACCGCCACTACTAGATAGTCCAGCAATACCTGCACCGCCGCCAGCGCCGGGAGTAGGTGCAACAGGGGTCTCGGCTTCATAAATCTTACGGTACGTGCCTGTGGCAGCGTCGAACTCAAGGCGGTACTTCTTGCCGTTCTCATCTGTAAAGACATCACTCTGACCACCAGTTCCCGGGGTAGTAGATATCGGGGATGTTGGGGTCGACTGGTAAGGCTCGCGTCCTTCGTAGCCAGAAACACCACCGGGTAAACCCGTAGGAGTCGCTTGCTGTCCAAAATACATTTTGGAGAACTCTTCGGGCGTCATGGGCTTGTAGCTACTACGGTACGGAGAGTAATCTGACAACCCGCCATCGGCTAGGGAAACGATACCGCCTTCTGCTTTGCGAACGCCGGGCATCTGTGTAGCAGTCTGAACAGGGGAAAAGTACTGGTTCAAATACTCTTCGTTCGACAGAATAGCGCGTTTGCCCCCAGTAATAGGAGCGCCGCCCTGCGCATAGCCCATAACACCCCCTTCAGCGGCATAGGTAGTTTCCCCAGTCTTAACGTAGCCGGGGCCTGTAAACCACTGCTGCTCGCTGGTATCGTAAGGATCACGACGGGGCTGTGCTACTTGTCTGCGATACTCCAACTGCGCCACGGTTGTAGGCGTGCGTTTCTCAGGCATCTTAGTAGCCGTCTGTTGGGACAGCATAGCAGGAAGACCTGCTGCGCCAATCGCACTTGCCGTTTTACCAAAACCGCCCATAGTGTCCATAAAAGCGGCTGGATTAGATAGCGCAGACTTAGCGCCTTCTTTTAATAGTTGAGACTTGGTAGCTTCTTGTATGGCACTTTCTCGCGCGGCATTAGCGACTGCGCCAGCGCCTGCCTTTCCAATTCTAGCCGCATCAGCGGCGGCGCTTGCAGCGGCTTGTCCACCAACTGCTGCTTGCCCGGCACCAAGAATGCCTTCGCCCAATGATGCACCGCCCCAAGCCCCAAGCCCGGCTTTAAAACCCTCACCCAAATCACCCTTTAGTATTCCAACGCCAGCACCAACAGCCAAACCAGCACCAGCCGAACTCATAAGGCCGAAGCCCGCCGGACCAAGCGCAAAACCTGCAATGGCAGGCAAGATATCCTTCAAAATCCCAGCTTCGGGTAAACCCGTAGACGGGTTGATAGTCAATGAACCGCCGTGCGCCATAGCAAGCGCCTGCAGACCCTGCACTTCACCGGGGGTCATGTGAACCAGTTGCGTGTCTTGATTACGTCCTTGGGACTGGACAGCACGGGCAATCGGGTGTAGGTTGTTCATAGCTGTATTTTAGTATGTCAAAGTACAAATGGGAAGTTATTGCTGGACCTGCGTAACGATCAAGTTAGCCGCTGGAGAGCCGGGGGCAAATGCAGTTGCCGGAGCCGCAATAATACTTAAAGAGGTATCCGTCGTTGCAAACATGATCTCAATGTAGTCATTTGCCGCCAAAGAAACCGCTTCTGAAATAAGCACAGGGCTATAGCCGTTGTTTAAGTTCAAGCTCACAATCCGTGAAGACTGAGTGATGTCCACCCCGTTCTTGCGTATCCAAGCGTAAGCGTCTTTTTGGGCAGCGTTGGTGCTTGTGTATTGCAGCGTACATGAGATGTCGTAGTACCCAGACTGCGAGGCAACAATCCGAGAGGTTGGCGACCCGA
>Ga0222713_10003774_pt1 | contig 15497 bp, 15 predicted proteins | sample C33_649DmetaG_FD_165061 | JGI IMG/M metagenome (GOLD analysis project Ga0222713, IMG submission 165061) | Estuarine water microbial communities from San Francisco Bay, California, United States - C33_649D | ecosystem: Environmental > Aquatic > Marine > Unclassified | place: USA: California...
GGTATACGTTGAATTCTCAGACGAAACCAACGTTACTGATATCGCTCAGCTGATCAGAGGTTTGAGATACGTTACTGTTGTAAACAACAAAACAGATAAAGAAGATCTAGAACCTAGAGGATTACTTCAATTAAAAGTAATTAGCTTAAAACCAGGACAAGAAACTTTTGAATTGATTAAAAAAGAAGCTTTAGCAACTATTCCTACTTTAAAGAAATTCAAATACAGTACCAAACAATTACAAAAAATTGAGGAAATATAAATGGCTTTATTTGGAAGACAGAGAGATGTATTATTGATCAATAGTATCAACCGTGAGTTATTACCCGATATTATAACTCAGCAGGTAGGTTATTACAAAGTTACTCTCGGAGCTTCACAAACAAACATTTACGGAGAAGCTATCGATAAATTTGTTAGCGAACCAGCCCTTCTAAACTGTCTAATCACTAGAGGAGATCAGTCCTGGTCTGCAGCTAATGGCTTCGGTCCGGATTTAGATAGGACAATTTCATTTGCTTTTTTCTTAGAGGACTTAAAAGACCTGCAAATCCTTCCAGAAGTAGGCGATGTTATTTTTTGGTATGAAAATTACTATGAAGTAGATTCAGTAGTTGATAACCAATACTTTGTAGGTAAGATACCAGAATACTCCTACTCAGATGGACTAAATAATTACGGTTCTTCAATTAGTATAATTTGTTCAACTCACCTTATACCTGCTGATAAACTAGGTATAACTAAAGAAAGAATGTAATGGCAGATAAGATTAGAAAACCAGTACCAAAGAATCAGAGAGAGATTGCTATTTCTCAGCAGACTCCTATGATGGATGATCCTAATGCTGCTATTGTACCATTACCAGTCTTCCAGAATCCTACTAACCCGGCAACAGCTAAGAATTTTAGAGCAAATCAAATCTCTGTAAAAGGAGATACTGATAAGCCATACACAGTCGGTATTGAGGATATTGATGAAGCTGTTGTATATTATTTTAATAATGTAATTAAACCTCAAGTATACCAGAACGGTACCATGCTTCAAGTTCCTGTAATTTACGGAAACCCTGAAAGATGGAAAGCAGTTCAGAAAGATGGTTATTATAGAGATAAGAATGATAAGATTATGTGTCCTATCATTATGTTTAAGAACTCATCAGTAGAAAAAGACTTTACTGTTGCAAATAAATTAGATGCTAACAATCCTCTAAACTATGCAGTAGTAGGTCAAAAATACCAGAAAGGTGGAGCATACAGCAATTTCGACGTTTTAAATAATAGAAAACCTGTAATTAGCTACCAGGCAGTAGTAATTCCTGATTATGTTACTCTAAACTACGAATGTGTTATTTGGACTTACTACAGAGAGCAAATGAACAAAATCGTTGAAGCAATTAACTATGCTTCTGATGCTTACTGGGGTGATCCTAATAGATTTAAATTTAGAGCAAGGATTGATACCTATACTGACAACACTACAGTAAACCAGGGAGAAGAACGTTTAGTAAGAACTTCTTTTAATATTAAGTTAAGAGGGTATATCATCCCAGATGCAATCGCTAAAGATTTAACAGCAACTAAGAGGATTTTGTCTGCTGGAAAGGTTTCATTTAGTGTAGAAACCGAGTCTACATTCTAACAAATACTGCTAAACCTAGCGTATTCTATAAGCACTTTTTGAACACCTTCTTACTATTTATATTAGAACTATTAAATCAATCAAAACAAAATGGCAGAAACTTTAATATCCCCAGGGGTACTCGCTAGAGAAAACGATCAATCGTTTATCACCCAGCAACCAGTTACGGTGGGAGCAGCTATCATCGGACCTACAGTAAAAGGTCCCGTAGAAGTACCTACTATAGTTACATCCTATAGTCAGTACCAAAGTATTTTTGGTAGTACTTTTACAAGCGCTAGCAACGTATACACCTACTTCACTTCAATTGCAGCTTACAACTACTTCAATAACGGAGGAGAAACCTTGTTAGTAGCAAGAGTAGTATCCGGTTCTTTCAACCCTGCAACTTCACCTGTAAGTGGTTCTAACACTTCTGGTTCTGTAGTATTTGAAACTCTATCTGAAGGTGTCCTAATGAATAGCTCATCTTCTCTAGATTCAAACGGTGCTCTTGCAAGCGGAAGCATCGATAACATCAGATGGCAGATTGTTAACTCAAACACTTCTTCAGGTACTTTTGACTTGTTAGTAAGAAGAGGAGATGATACTACTAACTCACCTATCGTATTAGAAACTTGGACTAACTTGTCGTTAGATCCTATGACTACTAACTACGTAGCTAAAGTAATTGGTGATCAAACTTTCAACTATGCTAGTTCAGGTACTAGCTACTACTTGGAAATCACTGGATCTTATCCTGTAAAATCTAAGTACTTAAGAGTTAAGTCTGTACTATCACCAACTCCTGGATATTTTGATAATTCTGGAACTGCAAAAACTCAGTATACTGGCTACATTCCTGCAAATGGATCAGGTTCATTTACAGGTGCAACCGGTGATATCATGGGTAATGCTCAATACTACAATACAATTACAGACGGTAACAGAGCACAAGGTATTCCTAGCGGCAGCTACACTAACATGATTAACTTGTTGTCTAACATGGACGATTACAAGTTTAATCTTTTGTTGACTCCTGGATTGTTCAACTCATTACAAACTTCACAAGTAACTTCAATCATCTCTAATACTCAAAACAGAGGAGACAACTTATACGTACTTGATTTAGTACCTTACAACTCACAAGTTAGCACAGTAGTATCTCAAGCTGCTTCAAGAAACACTTCTTACGCTGCTTCTTACTGGCCTTGGGTACAAGTACTAGATCCAGATTCAGGTCAACAAGTTTGGGTTCCTGCTTCTACTTTGATGGGTGGAGTTTATGCATTCAACGATGCAGTTGCTGATCCTTGGTTTGCTCCTGCTGGTATCAACAGAGGTGGTCTAAGTCAAGTAATCAGACCAGAAAGAAAATTAGCTCAATCTGATAGAGATAGCTTATACAGCGGTAAGGTTAACCCCATCGCTTCTTTCCCCGGACAAGGTACAGTAGTATACGGACAAAAGACTTTGCAAACTAAAGCTTCTGCTTTGGATAGAGTAAACGTAAGAAGATTATTGATCGCTTTGAAATCTTACATCTCTCAAATAGCTAACAATTTAGTATTCGAACAGAATAGTGTTGCTACTAGAAATGCTTTCTTAGCACAAGTTAATCCTTACCTAGAGTCAGTTCAGCAAAGACAGGGACTTTACGCTTTCAAAGTAGTAATGGACGAATCAAACAACACAGCTGATGTAGTCGACAGAAACGAAATGGTTGGTCAAATTTACATTCAACCTACTAAGACTGCTGAATTCATCTACTTGGATTTCAACATTACTCCAACAGGAACTACATTCCCAGGATAATTTTAACTTAAGGCAATATTTATAAACAAATAGCAAAATGGCAATTTTAACAGCAGACGAAATTTTCTTCACCGCGTTTGAACCCAAAGTACAGAATAGATTTATTATGTACGTTGATGGTATTCCAGCTTACATCATCAAAGGAGTAAATGGATTAGGATTCGAACAAGGCGAGATTGTATTGAACCATATTAACGTTTACCGTAAAGTAAAAGGTAAATTGAGATGGAATGATGTAACTTTGACATTATTTGATCCTATCACTCCTTCAGGAGCACAGGCAGTAATGGAATGGGTACGTCTTCACCACGAATCAGTAACTGGCCGTGATGGTTATTCAGATTTCTACAAAAAAGACGTAGTAATCGACATCGTAGGTCCTGTAGGTGATATCGTTTCTGAGTGGGTACTAAAAGGAGCTTTTGTTAAGACTGCTGAGTTTGGTGAATTAAACTTTGATAACGATTCAACAGCACAAAACATTTCCTTGACTTTGGGAATGGATTATTGTATCTTGAACTTCTAAGTAAGAATAATCTTAAAGAAAGAGCCCTCCTATTTATTAGAGAGGGCTTTTTTATTTATGAAACTCATAGAACTACTAAACGAACTCTATAATACGCCGCAGAGTATAAAGAACAAGCAAAAGGAACTAGAAGATCTCGGCTATACTAAAATCGGAGTAGGAGATAATGGCATTGTAATGCAAAAAAAATCCGACGTAAAGAAGCTCACTACGGATGTTGATGAGCTAGAACACGCTGAGAAACTTGTAAACCATTCTTTTTCATGCATTATCCCTATTTACAAAGTAGAAAGACTGCCCGGAGGTAGGACAGGTGTAATCGATATGACTGACGCCCAGCAGCTTACAGAAAAAGAGAGAAAAAAGATCCAAGATACTAAAGATGAAGTAAAGAAGTATTTAGAAGGTGAAGAAAAATTGATCCCAGAAGTAACAGAAGACTTAGCAAAGTTTATAAAAGAGTTAAAAAAAGCATTTGAACAAACAGATATCGATCCAGGCGACATTGATTGGAAAGAAGACAATATTATGAATTATAAAGGTAATTACGTTTTAGTAGACGTATAAAACCTAATTCATATATATTTATAATAGAACAGTTATAACAAATCAGTATATGTCCGAATTTAAATTCCCAACAGAGGTTATTGATCTTCCTTCAAAAGGATTACTTTACCCTAAAGATTCACCGCTTGCTTCCGGAAAGCTTCAAATGAAATACATGACAGCTAAGGAAGAAGACATTCTAACTAACCAAAACTACATTCAGAAAGGAATCGTAATTGATAAGCTTCTCCAGTCTTTGATTGTAGATAATATCGATTATAATCAATTAGTAACAGGAGATCAAAATGCTGTTATGATTGCAGCTCGTATTCTTGGTTACGGTAAAGATTACGAATTCACATACGGTGGAGAGAAGCAGGTAGTTGATTTGACTATGTTAGAGGATAAGCCTTTTGATGAATCTTTGATTACTCCCCATGTTAATGAATTTAAGTACACCTTGCCTTTCTCTAAAACAGAGATTACTTTTAAGATCTTAACTGTTGGTGATGAAGATAAGATTAGACAGGAACTAGCCGGTTTAAAGAAGATCAATAAAGATGCTTCTCCTGAATTATCAACCCGGTTAAAATACATCATCACCTCAGTCGGTGGAGTAAGAGAACCAGGAGCAATCAGATCTTTTGTTGACAATCAATTACTTGCAAGAGAATCTAAGGCATTGAGAGAGTACATTAGACAAGTTCAACCAGACATTGATCTAACAGTTAAAGTTAATTATAGCGGTGTTGAGGAGGACATTGCACTTCCTATTAATATCAGCTTTTTTTGGCCTGACGCTTGAGCATAGAAAGTTTATATTTGACCAAATACATCAAATAGTATTTAACGGTCAAGGAGGTTATTCATTTACAGAAGTTTATGAACTGCCTATACATCTTAGAAAGTACATCTTTCATCAAATGAAAGAACACTACGATAAACTTAATAAGCAAAACGAAAGCCCGGAAGATCTTGCTAAAAAGATTAAAGGAGGTCAAATCGAAGTACCGGATTACGCAAAAGGTAAAAAACTATCATACGGATAAGGGCATCTTAAAATCGATGCCTTTTCCTATTTATAATATATGGCACAGGATGTAAACCAGCTGCTAAGGCAGATAGAGGATTTAAAGCAACAGTATACAGCCCTTACTGCCAAGCCAGCAGCCTTATTTAATATCAGTAACGCACGGGAAGCCGAAGCAGCTATTGCTGCATTAACTGCCCAGATCGAAAAGGCTAAAAAAGATGCAGCCGAGCTTGATGCAGGTTTTGGAGGTATTTCTGAAACAGTTAGGAATATCGTCGCAGAACTTAAACAAGGGAATAAACCTATCAACTTAGCGACCTCAGCTTTTAGGAAGTTACAATCTTCAGCGGAGAAGTTAAAACTAGACCAGCAAGGTATAAACAAACTTACAAAAAAGCAGCTAGAAGAAGAACAGAAAAAACAAAAAATATACCAGCAAACCATTCGAGATCAAGCCACTCAAATAATGAAGGATAACTCTCTGTTAACTTTAAGCGGTGGAATGTTAGAGAATGCACTTGCTAGAAGGGTTGCTACAAAGCAAATGTCAGAAGCAGAAGCTGCCATAGTTAAAGCAGCTAAAGAAGGTTTTTTAATTTTTGACGAAACTAATCAACTCCTAGAACAAACTGTTAAGAGTAGAGAAAAAGAAGAAGCATCATTAGAAAGAAGTTTAGGAATCTCAGGGGCATTGCTAGGGATTATTGGAAAAATACCGTTCCTAGGAGATTCTGCCGCAAAAGCTTATGAGAGAATTAAAAAAGAATCAGAAGACACTTACGAAGCTACCGGTAAATTCCCAGGAGCCTTCCAAAACTTTAAGAAAGCTATTGTAGAAACAGGTAAAATCTTATTGGAAAAAATAAAAGACCCCATGGTTTTCGTAGGAGGTCTGGTAACTATTCTAATTAAGGGATTTAATAAATTTGATCAAGCAGTAGTTGGAGTTCAAAAAAGGCTCGCTCTATCTAAAGAAGAAGCTGGAGGGCTAGTAAGAGAGTTTACAACTTTTAATACCCTATTAAGCAGTGCGGACTTACTTAAATCTGTTGGAGCAATTCAAGATAAGTTAGGATCTGTAGGTAAAGTAAGTAGAGATACTGCAGAAACTTTTGCTAGGTTAAATACTTATGTAGGATTGTCCGAAGAAGGAGCAGCTGGACTTGCAGCCCAAGCTGATGCTTTTGGTAAGAATGCTTCTGAAGTATATAAAACATCTATAGCTACCACTGCACAAATTGGTAAGCAGTATAAAACCAATATAAACCAAAAAGCAGTCTTAGAAGCTGTTGGTAAAGCATCAGCTTATACTTTAGTTCAATTTAAAGGATCTACTGAAGCATTAACAGAGGGTGTAGCAAAAGCAAGTGCTTTAGGTATCTCTTTAGAAACAGTAAATAAATCTGCCCAAGGATTACTAAACTTCCAGCAATCTATTGAGGACGAGTTAGCAGCCGAAGTATTATCAGGTAAACAATTAAACCTTGAACAAGCCCGTTATTATGCTTTAACTAACCAGCAGTCGAAGTTAATGGATGAGTTGAACGGGCAAATCGGAACCTATAGTGATTTTACTAAACAGACAGTCTTTGCTCAAGAAGCACAAGCAAAAGCTTTAGGTATGAGCACTACAGAACTTTCTGATATGCTATTCAAGCAGGAGTACATGAAAAATACTGCTCAAGAACAAGCAACAACAGAAGCTGATATTATACAAAAGAGAATAGAAAGCCTTACCCTGCAAGAAAAACTCCAGAAAGCCACGGAGAAGATATCAGAAACATTTGCCAACTTTGTAGCAGGGCCTCTAGGAACATTCTTAACTGATATAAAAACCATATCGGCAATCGTTGGATTTATGATAGGGTCGCAACTAGGTAAGATGGCAGCTGGTTTTGCCCCTGTAATTGCACAAGCTGGTGCTTACCTTGGTATAACTACAGCAACAGCTGCTGCTACAACAGCAACAGCAACAGCAGTGAGTGGAGGAGCTCTACTACCTTTAATTTTAGGTAGTGTTGGTGCAATACTTGGATTACTAGCAGCTTCCAACGCTGATGATCTATTCTCAGCAGGGGACGGTAGTGGGTACGGTAAGAGAGTATTATTAGCACCAGAAGGTGCATTTGCTCTTAATAATAATGACAACATTATTGCAACTACCAATCCAATAAGAGCAAACGATTTATTATCTACCGGCAAAGGTAATTTATCAATAAATCAACAACCCACAGTTATCTCTCCTTCAAATACTAGGATTAATTTGAATTTGAACGGTGCAGCTATTGGAAATGCAACTGCAAAACAAGACTACACAGTAGGAAAGAATATTAGAGCATTTGGCGGATCTATAGATTATAGTGCCCCTGTGTAATAATTTCAATCTCTCTAATATTTATAACAGTAAACATAACTAATATACAACTATGGCAATCACCTTAGAACAAAGATTAAAAGCTAGCACCAATCCAAATCTTTCTTTGGAGGGATTAGTGCCTTTAACAGCTAACGTAGATCCTAATGTACCTACTATCAACGAGAGTTTTGAAAAAGGTACTTATGACCAAACATTAAGATCTTTAGACGCTAAAGCTGCAAGTAGAATTACTCCTCTACCTAAGCGTCCTTAACCGGTAGGATTGGTAGTGTACTCATCCTTGGGTGCAGACTCTCTACTTTATAATAAACACTAAAGAATGGCTTTAAAAGAACTACTAACCGACCCCACCCAGTTTAAATATAATTCCCGTAGTTTACCTTACGGTAATGATAGACCTGGTGGGGGTAGTAGTAAACAGCCTTTCATTCAGACAAAATTACCATCGGTAGAGTCTGATCCAACAACAACTTTTCCGGATTTCCTATTAAGGGATCCTAAAAATGCTTTAAATGATAGAGTAGATGATCTTGAAAGAGTAACTAAATTCTTACTTTCAAGAGAAGGGCAGTTATTTATTGCCAAACAAGAACTTCTTTCTTTACAAAATCCAATAGTTCCTGGTAGACCTAACCGGGCAACACCTACATCAGGGATGTATAATCCTTTGATGACTCTAGCTCAAGTTGGAGCATCTGGAACAGGGTTACATATAGAAAAGCAGGGTCTTTATCCTATTTGGGATAGCACCCAAAAATACGAGTATCAGTATAAGAATTTATACAATACTGATACAACAAACAGGTTAACAATACTATACGAAAGGAAAGTAGAAGGTAATACAACATTTGGAATTGGTGCACCTACCGGAGTATCCTCTAACCCAAATAACTTACTTTCTTATTCTGGAGGACCTAATTCGTTGAAAGGTCTCGGTAAAACTACTATTCCGTTTGCAGGTGATAGAGTTTACAGTGGTGGGAATATTAGAAAACAAGGCAAAGCTTTAACAATATCAAAAGAAAAAGCTTCGTTAGTTAATTACAACTATAATAACTATCTAGGAGCTACTAACCAAGCTTTAAGCGGTTCATACGTAACAAAGGAATCTCTAACTCCAGGTAAAGTAGGTTATGTTACTTGGCTCGCTGATAATAATAAGATTTTCCCAGGTGGTCCACTAGTATTAGATAATAAAAGCACGTCCACTAGTAGAACTACAAAGTTAGGAGTATTTACTTATACACAAACACAATTACGTGATCAAAGTATTATAGGCTTTGATGGCGATACTAGTTTATCTGAAATTCAAGATTTTAGAAAAACAATTCTTGAATCAACTGCTACAACTCAAGCTGATAAAAGAAAGCAAGCCCAGGAAGGTTTAATTTATTTTGATTACACATCAAACAAAGTAAATAGGGAGCAAAGAATAGGTCTAGGAAACCCAGGTAAACGAACTAGGGATAGATCTAAACTTACAAACTATGATAACAGCACAGTAGATAGGATTAATATACTACCTCCTTATTATAGTGATGTTGTAGCTGACCCGGATACTTTAACAAGAGACCTAGTTAAGTTTAGATTTGAAATTGTTGATAATACTAGGCCAAGCCATTCTACATTCCTTCACTTTAGAGCATTTTTAGGAGCTATCAATGATAACTTTAAAGCAGAGTGGGATTCTACAAAGTATGTAGGTAGAGGAGAAAGATTTTACAATTACACTGGCTTTATGAGAGAAATATCCTTTTCTTTTAAGGTACATCCTCAATCCAGAGCTGAAATGAAATCAATATACCAGAAACTAAATCTACTAGCAGCATCCCTTGCTCCTGATTATAGAAACGGGTATATGAAAGGTAATCTGATCAGGTTAACAATTGGAGATTATCTATATGTTGTTCCTGGTTTTATTTCAACTTTAAATTACACTATACCAGAGGAAGCAGCCTGGGAAATCGCTCTTAACTCTCCTGAAGGAGGAAGTGACTCAGGGCTGTTAGAAACTCCAAAGTTTTTTGAAGTTAATGTTAACTTTACTCCAATCCATGATTTCGCTCCTCAATTAGGAACTACTTATAAAACTGCATTTATTACTCCGCAATCTAAACAAGATGCAGTTAATCCATACTTAGCAGACGAAGAGACATTTAAGGATGATAATTTCGACTATGTAGTTAGAACTGCAAATGGTAGGACTGATTTTACTAATGAAACAGCTGCTAACTTGAAACAGTTTGCAACATACGGATCGACTTCTGAAAACTTACAAGCCATACAGGTACCTGAAGCTCCTGGTGGTCAAACTAACTTTACCGGAAACGCACTGGTTGGCACTAATCCTGAATTAACATTCCCATAATATGAACCGCTACGCAGATACTAAGTTATACAAAACCGCTACCGGAATTACATATCAGGGTGTTACAAGATATCCTGAAATTCCTTATAGTGAGAATGATATCTATGTTATTACAGCATACGGCGACAGACTGGACAACTTAGCATATGAATACTATGGGGATGCTTCGTTATACTGGGTTATCTCTGCAGCAAACCCAAATCAAACATATAGCTTACTCTATCCGGTTTTAGGAACTCAATTACGTATTCCTTTCCCTGTCGATGCAGTTATAGACAGTTTTAATAATTTAAATAATGGTTAAGATATTAGGATTACCTTTTGATGATTACGTCGACAAACAAGTTAAAACCAGGCAAGCAAAGTTATCAAACCTTCAAAGAAGCCCGGAAGAACTTAGCGTGTTTAACTCCAACACAGGTTGGGTAAGACTCTCCTCAGGAGTCAAGGTTGAGCCTGATAGAGCAGAGACTTTAAGTGCAAAATTAGGAATTGGTAAATCTTCAATTGAAGGAACTGCATTAGCAAGAAATTTAGTTCTATGGGGCGGAGTTTCAAGCTTCAGTACAGGATCTAGTAGTGTTAGTTTAGATCCAATAAAAGGTGGAATTGGATATGGATTAAATAGTACGTATGGCTTCTTATCAAATGCGGAACAGGGACTAAAACCACCTCCAGGTATCACAAGCATCACTTGTAATTATAAGAACAACGGTTCATTAAAACAGGCAACTGTTTCTATGAAATGTTATACCCGCTCTCAATTTGAAGCAATTGAAGCAGTTTATTTGAGGTTAGGTTATACAATGGTATTGGAGTGGGGTAACACTTTATGGTTTAATAACAACGGAGAATTTAAACAAACTCAAGCTTATTCAATTCCTAATATCTTATTCAAAGATCAAAACGATGTTGATCCTCAAACTATCTTTGAAAGATTGGCTTTTAATAAAAAAGCAACTGCTTGTAATTATGATGGAATGTTAGCTAAAGTAGTTAATTATTCTTGGACTATAGGAAGTGATTTAAGCTTTGATATAAAGTTAGAATTAATCTCAACTGGAGATATCATAGATTCATTAAAAATGAACATTGGTGGAACTAACACTAAAAATCTAACCAGTCAGATAGAAGTTTCTCAAAGTTTTGATAATATAGTAGCAATCCAAGTGAACAAAGAAGCTTCAAAGCTCAACGGATTCTTCTACGAACTTTATGATGAGATTTTCAAACCCCTTTTGCAAAATTACGGATCTCCAGAAAACCAAAAAGCAGTAGAGGAAATCGATAAGGCAGTTGATGCTCTAGATGATCTTGAACCTATCCGTCAAAAATACTCAGCCGCATTACAGGAATTTAGAAAGTATTACACATACTTTCAGGAAGGACTAGCTATTCATGAACGAGCTCCATATAGAGTTCAATCAGACGGTAAAAAAACAGTTAGGGATATACTACCTCAAGATCAAGCTGCTTGGGCTCAAATAGCAAAGAATTTTAACGTGGAGGTATCTCAACTATTAGGAATGTATTTTGATGAAACTAAAGAAGATCAAAAGATTGCAGCAGAACGTTTTAATGCATCTTTAAATGCTATTGAGAGTTATTTTACTGGCTTAAAATCTAGCACAGATCAAGCAGTACTCAATAGTATACAGGGTTTAAAAACCTACCCGGTTCAAGAAAATATTATACAAGCTCTAAATACAGGATTTTTAATTGCAGGTACAGAAACGCTTAAAGTTGAAGGAGCAAGATATACAGATGGAAGTAGCTTCTACCAAGGGAATAGGATTTTTGCAAAATTTTTAGAAGCTTTATTTGAAGGATTAGACGTAGGGTAATATGGGACAGTATTCAGATTTTATAGCAAAGACAGTTAAAGATTCAGCATTTGGTGGAGCAAACATGCTTCAATATGCTGATGCTGGAGGTGAGATCTACATTTCTTTCCAAACACTATTACGCTTCTTAAATGAATATGTTAACGTTGTCGGTAAGACTAATGAACCGATACTTAAAATAGATTGGGAGTCTGATAAACCATGCTTTGCTTACTCAACTACTATTTCCTGTAATTTATCAAAGTGCTATGTTTATAACAATTATGTAGGAACAGGTGATGGTGCATTCAACCAAGAAGGAGTTGGTTTATTTAAACCCTTCACTGAATTTAAAGATTCTGATATTACATCAGTACAAGCAGCCCTAACCAAAGAAGCAGAAGCGGAAAATTATTCTATATTCCCAAGTATTGGTAATATTAACTACATTTATCTAAATGTTGGATTTTTATCTGATTTAATTTTCGATACTAGCAATAATGCAGAAAATAAATCAACTGTTAGAGGATACCTACAAGAAGTTTGCGACGTAGTAACAAAAGCTTTAGGGAGTGTTAATGATTTACAAGTCATTATAGATGACGATACTAACTCTCTAACTATTGTTGACTTTAGCCAAAAGAGAATTAAAGGATTAACAACTGCGAAAACCCCAAGCATTACAACTATAAAAGCACAGGGACTTGGTAGTTTTGTAACAAACGTTTCTGCTCAAAGTAGCATAACACCGGAGATAGCTAGCCAGATTGCAATTAGTGCACAAGTAAACGCAAATCAGCTAGGAGAAGAAGCTGTATCTCTAAGTAGATTAAGTCGAGGATTGTTAGATAGAATCTACCCAGAAAAGAAAGTAATTAGCCAGGACGTTGTTAATGACATAAACTTAACACAGAAGCAAAATACTCAATTTGAAACAACTAAGGAAGCTTACATTCAAATTATTGCTAACCAAAAGGAATCTGATCAAAATAAAATCTTATTGAAATCTGAGGATGTAAAAGTTAACTTAGAGAATATTCCTGTTGAGTTGTATAAAGCACTGTTAGGAAAATTCACAGAAAGTAACCAAGTAGCAACAACCTTTATTCCGGTAAAAGTAGATCTTACACTAGCAGGTATTAGTGGTATTAAGATATTTCAACGTTGTACTTTAAGCAGCGATCTACTACCTTACACATATAGTGAAAATTTTGATTTAATGATTTTGGGAGTTAGTCATGAAGTAGATAGTTCTGGAAAGTGGACTACTAAATTATCTACTATTACTGTGTTAAAAGAAAATTAATAAAAATATAGTTATAATAGATGAAAAGCTTTTTCCTAACATCAGAATTTAAAGCTGCCCCTGTAGCTGAGAATGTAAGCTTTGACCAAGGTAAGTCTTATACAGTAGTTGCTGGAACTATCAAAAAAGAAGTTAGTAAGTTTGAAGAAGTAACAAAGCAGGTTATTGCCTACCTAGAAGGCGGTTATTATAATCCTAGATACCACATTACTGGAGATAGTAGATACGGAACAAGTGGAGAGACAATGTTTGGTATTGATAGAGTAGCCGGAGGAAGTATTAATAAGACTCCTGCCGGACTTGCATTTTGGAAAAAGATTGATGAAGCTCAGAAGAGTACTAAGTGGAGATGGAATTATATTCCACCTGATCCTTTACAGAAAGACCTTGTAGATTTAGCAGTTAAGGTGATGAAACCTGTTTATGATTCTAATATGAAAGCATATATTGCAGATGCAAATCTACAAAAAGTAATCGAATCAGATGGAAGATTACTGTTTAACTTTGTGTATGCTTGCTGGAACGGACCGGGATGGTTTAAAAGATGGGCTACTGAGATCAAAAAAGCTTATAAAGGAGGTAAAACCAGCTCAGAAGACTTATTAAAATTATTTGTATCTTTAAGAGTAACTTCAAGCAATTCTCTTATTGCTCAAGGCGGAGCTAAAATTAAAGAACTAGTAGGACTAAAGTAATATGTATTTTCCAAAATCTAAAATAATAACTGATCAATATACCAATGGAGGAGAACTGTTTTATAAAAGCAGCGGCTTACCTTATATAGGTTATTATTTTATACTAGCATCCGGGGAAGTATTTTCAGGTAAATCACCTACAGACGGACAGCCGCTAGAGTTAGTATATACAACTAACCATAATGAAAAATCTACCGGTGAAGAAAATACTTTCCAAACTTCCCCAACTTCGGTTTTTAAGGTATATGGCTTTGGAACTTCTAAATTACCTTACGATAATGTTAGAAAGCAAAATCAGATTGAACCTCCTCTAACAACTTTAATCGAACCAATTTATACAATTCCAACCCCCTCTTACCCCTCATTCAGAAGATATTTTGTTAGGAGAGTTAATAATACTGTTTTTATTGAGATTAATGAACAGCAGTATAATTCTTTAATACAGAAAGATAATTCTTATAACTGGCCTTCATACATTCCTTTTTTTCTACCCTGGACAACAGGAGGAGCAGCTAGATCAGATATCGAACAAACTAACCGCAAAGTAGTTTTTCTTACTGAGACAAAGCAGAAAGTCTATGGATTATCTCAATACATAACAAACTACACCCAGTTTGCAATTTAAGTAGGCTTTCTGAAGATAATTTACTATCTTTATTGAAAGGTTATGTTTTGGTTAGTAGAAACACAAGAGCAGTTCGATAAACTCCAATTTGAGTTAGGTAGCGAGATATTCGTTATACCAGTCTATAAACATCCAGAAATTCATCCAGGCATTTATGCTCCGTTATGTCTCTATCTAAGAGATATTTCTCAGCCGAAAGGATTCCTGGTTAACTACTTCCACCCAGAAGCATTACAGTTTGATCCTCTACAGGTCAAAGAATACTTAAAAAGCTTTGAGAAGATCTATACTCCGGATAAGAAAGCATTAAATTATACTTATTTCGGAACAAATACTCACGATCTTAATCTGACTGAGTATAAGGAGGTGAGAAAGCAAACCTCGGCCCATAACTTCTTCTCTCAAAGATATCATACCTCAGAAGATCTAAATGCAGTCATTCCGATAGTAAAGCATTTTGAGCAGTGTGAAACTATCTTCGATGAATATCTTCCGGTAATTAAAAAATATACTTTCAATCAGTATCATGATGATCTATCTAACGTATTCTGGTTTATAGAAAGAAACGGTTTGAAGGTTAACAGTGCCTTTGAAAGATACTTTGAGTTAAAGAGACCCTTTCTATCCCGATATAACTCATATACATTCACGCAGTATAACCTCAATACTACAACCGGCCGACCTTCGAATACGTTTAATAGTTTGAACTTTGCGGCTCTACCTAAAGAAAACGGTTCTAGATCGGTTTTTGTACCGAGAAACGACT
>Ga0222713_10003776_pt1 | contig 15489 bp, 21 predicted proteins | sample C33_649DmetaG_FD_165061 | JGI IMG/M metagenome (GOLD analysis project Ga0222713, IMG submission 165061) | Estuarine water microbial communities from San Francisco Bay, California, United States - C33_649D | ecosystem: Environmental > Aquatic > Marine > Unclassified | place: USA: California...
CTTCCCAGCGGGAATCAACAGAGAACGATTGTCAAGATATTGCTGTAGCAAAACTGGCATCTGGCATGAATCCAGATTTTGTATTTGCTCTAGGTGATATTCAATACAACTCTCATGGATCTACGGAATTTGAACTTAATTTTGGAACATATTGGGCATCACTTTTGTCAATTACAAAGCCCATCGCAGGCAACCATGAATACGGCGATGGCAAGGCAGAGGACTTTTTCTCCACATGGGGGAATATTCCCCGAAGCGGGTACTACTCGTTTGAAGTAGGAGATAAGTGGCTTGTGGTTGCTTTAAATACAAACGACGAGTGCACATTTGTTTCGTGCTCCAAAGGTTCAGATCAGTATTTGTGGTTACAGCAGCAACTGGCTTCCAATACCGACAGGTGCGTGATAGCACTAGGGCACCATCCTAGATACTCGTCGGGTGCCCACGGAGACACAGAAGCGGTCAATGATATCTATGGGCTTATGAGCCAGTACGAGGTCTCTATGTACATATCTGGGCATGACCACCATTACGAAAGATTTGAAACAAACCGTTCCCCTAAACAGTATGTTGTCGGTACTGGTGGTAGGAGTCTACGAGGCGTTTGGAAACAGTCGGAACATTCCGCATCAATTATTGACGATAAGTACGGGGTGTTGGTTCTTGATATCTCAGGAAGTGTTATCCGTGAACGCTTTGTTGGATTGGCTGGCGAAACACTTGATTCAGATACGACAGTTTGTTATCGCTGACGATTCTGAGCATTTTTGAGATACTGGATAAGGTCGCCTATTGGCTTGATGTCATCTTTGCCGACTAGGTAGAACTCATCTGTTATCTGTTGATACCTATCAAAGAACTTTGTTTTTTTCCAGCGCGGCTTGGTTGATGTGCCGATAGCAACCATCGCTCCAGTTGGTCTGCTGTAAAGGATGTATGCACAAGGCTTAACCTTTTTACTTTCATAACTGTTTACGGTGTCAACAATAGTATCTGGATAAGGAAAGTCCAATGGATCCCATCCAAATGACCGACGGCTGCTTTTCACCTCTAAGACATGCCCTGTGTCATCAAGAAGAATATCTTTTTCCGTAACGGTCAGGTGCCGACGCTCAGCAAGACTTGAGGCAATTCTCAACTCGGGGACAGTACAACGGACACCATATTCCTGAAGATATGAGGCAACCAATTCGTTATAAGAATGACCTTCAGTGAAGGCATGAACATAGTCGTAAGGCATTTACTCAACTGATCCAATGCGGTCAACAATTCGCGTACTTCCAGATGCTACCCACTTGGAGCGTAGTTTCTCGCCATCGTTTGTTGTTACATGACCACCATTGAGAAATTTGCCATTCCAGTCTTTATCGCTGACTATGAGAATGTCAGCAATTGCAAAAAGTTTTGTTGAGATCCTTTTGCGCCGATGTTCCTCAGAAACATATATCTGCTGAACGGCATTGTCCCAGCAAAACCACTTTATAAAGCCACAGGAATCTTTTGGATCAACCCCAAGACTGACCGCCTTTTCATAGGCAAGAATCGTCCCATTGGGAAACTGATCATTACAGAAAGCCAATACAGTCCGCATCGGTGGATAACCAGTATCTCGCGGTGCCATGACATACCAGAGCGGTGCTGCATTTACAAAATCACTAGAAACTAGTGCTACAGCAAGATTTGACTCGCTATCAAGATAGTTAAAGGAATGGCAATGTGTGTGTTCTGGTTGTTTTATGCCAGCGACAACGGACGGCTTGCTATGCCTGTCATCATAGAATGACATAACATGGTTAAATCCATCTATAAGTTCTGTCTCTGAATCCCAGAACCAGACTGTTTTAAATTCGCTCACAAGAGCAAGTTACCACCAAGGACCCCATGCGCCTGGGAGATCTTTTGTCTTTGCTGCTGTACTACCAGTGTAGGCAATATGAACTGTCACGAGACCCTCACCGTCATAGTCGCCCCAATCTCCTGTGTAGGGATAGACGAACATTGAGAGGATTTCGTCTGGAAGCATGATTGAAAGGTCAGTCTTATAGTTGCGCATTTGGTCGTCAGCATCATTGTTATACCAGAATGGATTATTTGGGCTGTCAATTGGGGGTGCGCCAGCAGCAGAACTACGGAAACCAGCATCCCACCAAGGCATGCCAAGCCATTGCGTTACGCCGTCGCCACCCTCATCGCCATCGCCATCTGTCTCCTCGTCGCCATCACCGTGGTCGTCTGGGTTGCCCATCCACATTGTTGGCTTAAGGTCTTCATTGGATGAGAAGACATCGCCTTCACCACCGCCAAAGAAGTTTGCCCAGTCTGATGGTGCATCATAGACATCAACCTTGCGTGGGTTCTTTGCCTTAAGTGCAGCAAGTTTAAGCCCACGACCCAAATCCATAACATCACCCTCATTACCAACGAGGCTGCGGTCACCAGTGAACCAGATTTGCTCAATCTTTACTGGGAATGGGAATGCAGCATTGACATACTTGTCAAAACCTTCGTCTACCTTGTATTGATAGGTGACAATTGATGGTGGAATAATTCCAGACATAAAACCCCTAATTTTAAAGGCTGTTTATTTGACAGCAGGTAAATAATAGCATATGCGATCTGCGCTGTGGCTAGACAAAAATTGTTTTCCCCCTATAATTGCCTTATGCTTAAATACTTTATTGGCTGGTCTATTGGATTGGTGAACCTTGCAGTAGCAATTCATCTTGACCTGAAGCGTCATGGTACAAAGTTGCGTAATAAAACTTTTCGTGGGCAGCCCCAGAACGCCGATCTTCCCGATCACCTACGAGCATTTGCCTTAAAGTCTAATAACTGGCTATCCGAAGAAGATATTAGAATGATTTACTCTGCGGCAGAGCAGATTGAATACTTAGAGGATAGTGTTGACGGTTGGCGTTTTACTGCAGCAAAACTGACAGAAGCAGTTCAAAGGGATTTAAATAAATAATGGATTTTGAGGAAATGCGGAATGCCTATCTGAGGGCAACCAAAGACGACATTGTGACCCGACCAGAACAAGAAATTGATTTTGTAGAGTACCTTCGCCTATGGGCATCTCCCGATGGGAATGACCAAGCCGTCAGGGACTTACATAAAGCCGCCGATGAGATTGAACGGCTACGACAGATCATCAAAGATATATCTGCTACCGTCATTGACGAGGGCATAAATCCAGCGCATCACCAGAAGATTATGACCACCGTTAAGACACAATGGCCTGACTTCTGGGAGAGGATTGAGGTTGCTGTCAAAGAGGCTAAATATAAAGGTTTTTAATAAAGACTTGACAGATCGCCTTAAAAGGTATATACTTGCCAAACCCGAGAAAAGGACTTAAATGAAAAAAATTCTAGCCCCATCAATTATTGGACTCCTCGCACTTTCTGCGTGCACAACAAAAGAGGTCGTAAGGGAAGTTCCAGTAACCCAACCCACAGTTACAACAGCACCCTATGTGCCACCCGTATCAAGCAATAGCGAACCAACATATTCTGATTATCAGGATTACTTGGATCATGTGAACTCACAGTCACTAGCAGCGCTGACCGTCAGTGATTCTGATCTAATCCAGTATGGGGACAACATCTGTGCAGCACTTGACGGCGGTATGTCGTTTGGTGGGCTGGTTCAGTACTTCCAAGATGAAGTTGGTGTCATGTCGGACGATACAGCAACATTTGTTTCTTCAATAGTCGCTGCTGCTGTTGTATACCTATGCCCAGAGTACAACGATGCTATGCAGTCGTTTCTCGGCAATGTCTGAGGAGCAGAGTTACTACTCAATGGATGAACTTCGTGAGGATTTAAATACCCTTATGAGGAGTGGTCTGATTGAGATTACTGGGATTACAGATGATGGGGAATGGCTCTACTCTGCTACTGAGAAGTGTAAGAATCTACAGCCAGAAGAGATTCAGAGTATTGTTCACGAAATAATCTATGATGAAGATTGACAAGAGTATTGCAGAGTACTGGATGGGGAAATGCAAAGAACAACAGTCTGTAATTGATCAACTATCCGCAGAGAATGAGAAACTTCGTTCTGATCTTGCGTCAATTGAGCGTGAACGAGATTTTTGGCAAACACGCTCAGTTGGCAATTAGGAAATACAAATTCAATAGTTCCTATAAGTCAATAAATGACACGATTAATAAGGTGTGCTATCAGTAGATAGCACGACTCAGGTCGTCGTATACACCCATCTTCGGCACAAGAAGAAGAGCATCGCCAGAGATAGCAATGAACTCATTACAGTTCTTCCAATTGCCTTCATAGACAACAAGCAAGTCTTCATTAACGACAAGCCATCGCCTATAGCGCAGCCGATCATAAAAATACAGAAGGTAACTTTTCATACCGATTCCTTACGGTTATTTGTATTCGCAACACGCGCCAGAATCAGCCTTCCAGATTCTGTGATTCTCCAACCATCTTCCACTGGCATGAGGTATCCACCACGGACGAGAGACCCACAGGAACGCGCTACATCGGATGATTTCCTAAATTTGTGCGGCCAGAATTGATGCGCTTCAGAAGCAGTGAATTTTTTACTTGCACGCATAAATGATGCATACATCAAAACAGTATGTGACAACGCTCCATGCTTGATTTTCATGGATTCAGTATATCGGCGTATTGCTCAAATGTCAATTGATAAGATGAAGTTCGCCCCATCCATCTGGTGCAATTACCATAGATAGGGTTCCCTCGCGAGTTTTAACACCATACCAATCTTGAAAATACTCACCAACAGCGGTAAGGCTTGGTGCTACAAAGACGGCACGCCCCTCCTGCTCTTTCACATTGAAGTGATGGTAATGACCAGTAATCAAAATATCGGCATCGGCAACACCGGGATGCGCACGCCCATGTGATTGGTCTTTCCACCAATTCCATACAGCCTGTGCAGCATTGTTTCCTGGCTTTGAAAGATGCCCATGTGTAAACGCAACAATATGCCCAGACAGTTCCAGCGAGAGGGTTAGTCTTTCAAGTGGAAGTCGGAAATTGACATGCCCGTATGCTGCCTGATTTGCTGAAAAAATCTCTGCGATCTGCTCAAAAACTGCAACATCGTCATTATCGCCCGTTGTCGTGAATGCCTTGCCGTTCATCCCACGGTTTTCACCATGATTTCCACCAACAGCAGTCACGATTACCTTGTCGGATAGTGGCGCAACACCCATAACGATATCGCGGATCCCACGGCGGACAAGTTTCAGTTGCTCGCGCCTATCCAGTTCAATTCTAAACTGTTGTGCTGGGTAATGTCCGCAGGTTCCTTCTCCGAGGTCACCCAACCCAGCGATAACAATTTGTCCGATCTTTGTTCCTGCTTTGCGTAAATCAGAAATTCTGTCGGGGATAGCGCTAACAAGATTTGCAATTTTTTCTGCTTGGCGTTCTACTCCGCCACCGTCCCTATTTCCGACCTGCCAGTCAGAGAGACAAACAACAAAAGTTGAATCCCCAGTTGGGGCAACCTTGGCTGACTGTTTCTTCTTTCGCACCTCTTTATAAAGATGTTCCAAGTCTACTGATGGTGCTTGTTTCTTTAACCTGATTTCAGCCTTAAATGAATAACAGATACATGATGTTGCGGTATCTTCTGGATTTTCACGCTTCCAGCCATCATATGAACACCACCGAATAGTGTCCCCAACTATTTCATACTTAGTTGGGTCAAGACCACGAGCGGCGAGAAGATCAGACCAATCCTCAGGTGTTTCGTAGAGGGTATCCGTGGTAATGGTTCCAGCACGCCCGTCCCAGACAACACCAGGCTCCCAACCAGAAGGGGCATGTTTGGTCTTTACGGCATCGTCATGCGCTGCTTGATTTTCTACTGCCGCAAGTCTCTCGGCAAGGTTTTTCGGCTTCATGCTCATGACTTCTTTCCCCCATTTTCTTTAATTTGTTCGGTGGTCTTTCCACATCTGCACCACCCGTTTCTGTGCGATGCCACGCTGTCCCTGCCGATCCGAATTCCAGCAGACTGTAGTTCGTGATGAATGATCCGTGTTGCTGCACGACCTTCAAGGGCACGAACAAGCGCTTCAGAAGTCTCTTTATCTAGACTCTGGATAATTCTCCCCATTGGACATGGAGAAATTGCGCCCTCAGAAATTTGTGCGAGTCGCTCGGATAATTTGCTCATTGAATGCTCCCACCCATGCGTTTCAAATTGCCTTACAATTTGTCGCCATACTATAGGATACATCATATGCTTTGTCTAGGATGTGCAATGTGAAATCACGACACGATAGTCAGCGCGATCACGCACTTAGAAAACCCTTGGAAACAGTGGTGGGTTCTTTTGTAGGAGATGCCGAACTAGTTAAAAAAATTGTTGAAGATGTTTTGTCAACACTTGACGCACAAAATATTATTTCCTACACAGTTCATAACAACATAAACCTGCTCACACCATTTGGGCGGGTTTTAAGTTTGCTGCTTGAGCGACCAAATCTAACAGTTAGAGAGATGTCAACATTCCTTGGGGTCACAGAAGCAAACATCAATAAAGCAATATCTAAACTCATGTCAGAAAATCTTGTTTTACGCACTAAGAAAAATGGGCGCTATGAATACCGTGCAAACCCTGATACAGCATCAGAGCACAGCGATCTTAGGCGACTTATCGCAATGATTATTCTGCTGACTTAGACTTCTTATCAACCTTGTTGAAGACTGCGTTTATTTCCGCTGCACTCAGTTTTCCGTCGTCAAGGAATGCACGCGCCAATCCTTCAACAACGGTAGCAACACCAGCAATGCCTGCCATAAATATTGCCTTAAGCAGAGGCACATCAGCGATTGCACCTGCACCGATTACCCCAAGACCAGATGCAGCAAAAACTGCAATGATCCGCATAATCACATTTTTTAGCGCTTCCATTTTTTATACCCCCGATTGATGAGCGGAATTATTGAATAGATAAATGAACCAAAGACAATCATGTAAAGAGCGATAAGACCAAGAGAATCGCTATTTGAACCTGTTGTCGGAAGATCGCCATGCTGGTGTGTTGAGTGATCGTGTGTTGTTGGCGGTTGTGGAATAGTTGTATCAACAACTTCACTGACAGTTGTTGTCGTTTCAATCACTGGAGGCACTGTTGTAGTCGGTGGCTCAGTCGTTGTAGGCGGTTCAGTAGTAGTTGGTGGCTCTGTAGTGGTAGGTGCAGTAGTAGTTTCTGTAGGCGGATTCCATGTGACAGTAGCGGAAACAGATTTCTCCACGCCGTTCACCGTGGCAGTTGCCGTATAAACCGCTGTTCCAGTAGAGGATGTACGAACAGTAATAACTGCAACACCAGAAGCGTCTGTAACAGCAGTGAATGTCTGACCTGCATCTGGTCCAGAACTGACAGTAATTGTCACCGTCACACCAGCCTGCGGCACACCAGCGAGCGTTTGTGCCAATGCCATAATTACGAGATCATCGCCAGCATTAGGATTTTCTGGAGAAATACCGATTGTAAATGAACTTGGAAGCGATACGGAGCCGCCACCGATAGATACCGACTTGCGGGTATCAGAGGGGCTTGGGTATGGATAGTCAACAAGTGTTTTAAGTGTTCCAACATTTCCAGTGAAGTAGCCGTGCCAGCATGCAGCGACTAGGGTGTCTGTCAATCCGAAATCCGCGATTCCGTCTGCTGTTGCTTCTGGTCCGCCGTTGCAGCCACCATTGTTATAAACTGCGCTTGGTAGGAGCGCTGTCAGCCATCCATACGATCCCATGTTTGCGAATAAGCCACCGCCGCTGTTCACAAAGTCGGCAATTTTTTCAGCATTTGTCGTGAAGATTGCTTCTGTTGCTGGACCGCGACTCCAGTTATCTGGAATCCACAGGACGGCAGGAGGTGTACTGGTTATGGTTGTAGCAAAGAAACTTGTGATTTGAGTATCGGTCACATAAAAATCAACTTGGGGGGCAGTTGGGAATTCAGCCAGAAATTGTGTGCTGAGTTGCGTTGCCCATGTTGCACCACAGGATGTTGTGGTCGCATTTGAGCCAACAATTGCAATGTGTCCATTGTTTGGATTGACTGCTCCATCGTGAACCTTTTTAAGAACTTTGGCAATGTATTGACCCGTTGATTCCCATCCTGAATGACATACGGGATCCATGCCGTCAAGAACGATCGGTCCACCACCAGTTGTTGCATACGCAATCTGACTATGCCCAACAATTCCTGTTGATGTGTTTAGTCCAACACAAAGAAGAAGTAATAGCAGTGATAAAGCGAAACGCTTCATGAGTCCTCCGACTTTGTGGACAAAACGCCAACCATGTGAAGGACTAAAGATGCAATAGAAATATATATTCCCCATTGGCGTGTTTGCCCTGAAAGGGTGATCAAAACTAGACCTGTCCCTCCAAGAGTCCATGCCAATGCAGCAATTTCTCTAACAAATTTTTTGAACATAGAGTTCCCCAAGCCCTCCATAATTCTGAAGTTGACTAATTATACATTATCTATTATCTTGTCCCATTTACTTGCGTTGCCTTGTTGACGAACTGGTCGCTGGAGATGGGACAGCAAGAACTGCTGCCGTTGCTGCAATAATTACGCGGCGCGTGGAGATAGGCACCGTTGAGCCAACGGGAACATACTTACTAAATTTGTCATTAAAAACATTGACTTGATTTTCAAATTGTTTCTTTACTTCTGTAGGTGCATTTTGAACAGCATCAACAATTAACTGTGCCTGCTCATCAGACAGATCCCCAGTATCAATAGCATCAAAAATCTCAGCCGCCTGTTCAGAAGTCACAGATTCAAGAACCTTAAGGCTCGTGGCGAGTTCTGCAGCATCTTCGCTGCTTATTTCTGAAGCAATAAGTTCAGCAACAACATTCTGGATTTGTTCTTCAGTAACACCAGGAGAATCAAATGCTGTCAAAATTTCAGAAATTGGTGCAGAAACAATATCTTCTGGAATACTTGGTTCTGGGATTGTCACTTCTGGAACAACATCATCAACAACAGTTGTAGTTGTTGGATTGTCTGGAATTGTAGTTGTCGTTTCTGGAACAGTAACTGGTGGAATAGTTGTAGTTGATGGTTCTTTTATTGTTGTAGTTGTACTCGGAACAGTTGTAGTCGGTGGAAGAGTAGTTTCTGGAACAGTTGTAGTAGTTTCAGGAATAGTTGTAGTCGGTGGAAGGGTCGTTGGAGTTAGTGTCAACGATGTCACAATTGATGAAAATTCAGAGTAGACCGCAGAAGTATCATTATCTGCACGAACTTTAAACTGACATTCAGTAGCAGATGGGAGATTATAGATAGTTATTGATGTTGAAGTAGACGCAACAGCAAACCCACTCTGCCAATTATCACAAGAATAAAATATTGCATAGCGCTCAACATCTATATTTGATGGGTCTGGTTGACCCCACTCAACAGATACTGATGTTTCAGTGACCTCTATGATGGAAACATTTTTTGGTTGATTTAAATATGGTGCAGTTGTTGTAGTTGTAACTGGTGGTAAATCAGTAGAAAATGCTGCAGCGGGAACAACTTCCCACGGTCCGTAATCAATTGACCACATCAATTGGTTACATGTTCCCCCACCATTTTCGTAAAACCAATCATTAAATGTGTATGTGCCTGCTGGAATATCCAAATAACCAGACCAAGTTGAATCACACCCGCGATCACCCCAATAACCAAACTCATTTCCACCTATATCAACCCAGCCGCCATCATCAGAAAAAATCAGAAATGAGACATTTATGTTGTGTGCAGGAATTGTTATGAAACCCTCATAGTGAATCATTACTTGGTCATAGGCGCAGTTAGCAACTACATCGCCACCCCACCCTTGTTGCACATTGCTGTAGTAGGTATCTGCACCTTCGCAAAGTGGATAAATAGAATCAGATCTTTGTGGAGGGATGTCATAGCCAACTTGGTAAACCTTTACATTCAGACCTACTGCTTCACCATTGGCGGGAGCAGGGGAAAACCAAGCAAAAATTGCTATAGGTAAAAATATGATCAAACGCGCATAACGCGAGTTTCCCCAGAATCGCATATTGACATTTTATCATTGATAATTTATATAGTAATTTACTCTTGTGCAGTTTGAGAAATCAACCAAGCAGCGAATGCTTCGTCATTTTTGGGGATGATCCAAACCTGACCTGCCTCAATCTCGCGGTGCGTGTCCCCGATAAAAGCCCATGCAATATTTAGTTCTGGTGTCGGTTGACATACGCCAACATTGCAGTCAAGCCCATAACGGGAAATAAACCAATCCACAACACACTGTGAATCGGGATGGCGACAAGCAGCACTTTCGTTATCACGATTCGGGCATACCGTGCTCAAAATTTTTAACTCAGAGCGGTTGAGTTGAAGGACTAGACGATGACCGTCATCATGCCATGTCATCTCTGCCGATACGGAACTATTCATAAACATAAACTAGCACAGCACAAATAGGCATTTTTACATAAATCTGAAAGAATATGCTCTTCCCATTCTGGGTGCTTCACCAATGGTTCAAACACCTAGAGTTATTATACCAATCAAATTAATGCTGGCTACCAATACCATGTTGTATTTGTAACTACAAGATTTCTATATGTATAGTTGACACGGAAGTTAAAAATGCCGTATACATATTGACCGAGATTCCAGTCAAATGGTGAATTGCGCAAAATTACACGACAGTCCCAGTAAATGTATGAACGACCAGTAAGCCCAAAATTTGCAGAAATATTCATCGTTCCACGGTTATAGGTATTCTGGTTGCCGAGTCCACTTCCTATATATGCAACATACTTGTACCCATTGACACCAGTAGGCTCAACAGCACTGCCGTGCCACTTTAAGTTATAGTCATCATATAACTGGAAGAAAACATTCGGCTGTGTATTGTAAGAAATAAACTCGTAATAATTAATCGTGCAACTGTAGAGTTCAGAATAACCAGCATCTGGGGCTATATTGAATCCCCAAAATCCATATGTTGGTTGATCGGTATTTTGACTAATCCAAGCACTATTGAGGTTTGGTGAACCGCTAGACATATCATATGTTTTTGCCCAACCATATGTTCCAGACGGGGATCTATTTCCTTCTGCACCGCTATAGAGAATGTTTAATTCTCCACCATTTTTCGTAGTTGTGATTGCGGGTCCAGCAGAATATGTTGTAACAACATTGCTTCGGCGCGTTACAGATGTAGCAGACACAACACTACTTTCCACAGTATCTAAATAAGTATCATATTGAATTGTTTTAAAATACTTTGTTTCCGCCGACGAAGTAATTGTTTCTATATAGTCATATTGTTGTTGCCCAGTTCCTTCTGCTGCCTGCCAAGTCTTAATAAGAGTCCAAGAATACGGCGACCCGATGTTGCTTTTGTAGAGTTCAGTTTTGAAGTAGTCTAGATCGTTTGATGGATTAACTACAACACGCCATGTTCTATTAACACTCGTACTAGTGGTCGTTATCCCTGCAGCAGCAGCAGTTGCGTAATCCGTTGTCACCGAGAGCGCCGAGACAGAAATTGTCCCCACTGTTGGAGGTGTATTATCAGTAGTTCCTTGGACAGATGAACTGTACGGTGTCCAGTGACCATTATTATTTTTTGCTCTTATACGCAACCAATAATTTGTATTCTCTGTCCGCCCAGTCCATTCACTACTGAATGTTGTTCCCGCCTCCGTACCAGAAACAGCAACAGTTGTCCATGTGGAGTTATTTGAAGATCGTTGAACCTCGTATGATTGGTATGTATTGGCTGGAACAGTCCATTGCCATGTCAAAGATGTATCTGTAGTGGAGGCACCAACAACTGATAAAGTTGTCAAAGCGGCTGGAGATGCAACAGTGATACTTGAAAGCGAACTAGTTGTTGAAAGACCGCTAATACCAACTGCAACAACTTGGAAACTATACGGAATATCTGCTGAGACAGCGCCGTAAACATACGATGTCACATTAGATGCGATTGGACTAGAGTTGTGTTTAGCGTGCGGTCCACCATTCACAGATACATACACATCAAAATGGTCAACGATTGTATTTGCATCAATCGTCCATTGAACTGTTACATTGCTTTCCTTATTAGGGAATGTGCCAGTTGGTGTATTTGTTACTGACGATATTGATGGTACTGGCGGATACCCAGCCCAAATTTGTGCCCCAGTAGCAACATTTTTGACGATAGATATCCCAGCAAATTCATTTGAAGATGCTTTATAGGCATTAATCGTTGCCGTGGATGTCGGATCTGACGGAACAAATGCTCCACCGTCAAAGACGAATGCATTTGCTCCTGCCATATCTTACTCCTGTGGTTGTTCCCCAATAACAGTCACTTCGTTAGGATCAATAACTGGCATTTCTTGTCCTGTTGGCTCTGTCAGCGAACGAATCTGCGCTGCGAGAACAACATTCTCAAGAATCGCCTGCTGGAGACGCTTAGACAATTCGTCAATAACTGTTTGTGGATTTAATTGCTGCATTGATTGTACCTTATCAGTTTTACTGCTAGGACGACGAGCATAGCATGGCTAAACGCATCTATCAACTTGTAATAATATTTTACAATTATTTTTTTTCAGCAATAGCCTTGTCAGCCGCTTCCTTATTCTTCTTGCGCTGCTCGCGTTCAGCAGGAGACAATTTTGCCTCCTCCGCCTCCTGCTTCTTCTTCGCCTCGGCAAGCGATTTCAAATACTCAGCAACTTTTTTCTGATCAAAATACTTTTCAATTGCTGCCTTTGTTGCGTCATACGCCTTCTTCTCATCAGCAGCCATTGAAGGAGAAATCTCCACATGAACCCAATGCCCACCAGGGGTGCCAGCGTTATCCTTAGAGTCGTAGATCTTCCAGCCTGCCACGCCATTACGGTTACAGCGCCATCCACGCCCCCATTGACCAGCAGGACCAGAATAGAAGTAGTCGTGGATCTCTTCAATGCCGAGAGCATCGGCGTTCTTCTCTAGGAACTTAATAAAGTCCTCTGCCTTGCCGCGATCATCCCACCCAAGGTCTACAGCACGACCAGTTGCGTGTACAGAAACCCACTTCTTGTAGTCAGGATTTGATGGGGACATTCCAGCGGGGGCTGACCGCATCAGACGATTTGAAAATGTGCCGATATTCTTCAGACCCCAAAATGACTGGTTGCCCATGAGTGTTTTGTGTGTTTCTGTGACTGCCTTAATGAACCCGTTCAAGCCTGGTCGTGTCCCAGTGGCTGGTGCGTCAGAATTTCCTGTATATGGTCGTGCCATTTTTCCTCCTGAGATGATTACTAGTATTTTATCCTACTGCAATATAGGCTTTCATGAAGTAGCGCTGTTTAACTGTGACTTAATGATGGAAATCTCATTATTAAGTTCAGAAACGGATGCCCGCAAATTCTGCACCTCTTTGACAAGTATTGCAATAAAATCATGCACTTTCCAGCCATTTGGAACAAGTTCGCCGTTCTCAATATCGTAAGAAGCAAGATGCCCATCGGCAACACTGGCGACCTCATCTGCAATAAAACCGTACTGGATATCAGCAAGTCTCCACGCTTCTGACTCTTCAGTAAAATCAGCACCCCGTGCAGCAATAAATGTAACTGGGCGCAGCGAATCAATTATTGATCCGACATCATTTAATGTCTCAATATTTTCTTTATATTGTCTACGAGATGTAAAGTAATAGTAAGTTCCAAATGTTGCGTTTCTATAAAGCGCGTTGTAGCCACTTGTTGTTGCCGTGGAGGGCGTAACGAGGTTGCAGACAGTTGCCGTGAAGATTGCAGCAGTAGACCCATTAGCAGTAATACCGACTTGGTTGGTTGCATGTAGATATATGCCAGAGTTTTGCTCGCTTGTCCATGTAAACGACGCGTCGGCAACACCGCCAGCGGAAGAAGCACGGTACTCATCCGCAACCATCTGCAAATCCGCAGTAACAGTACTAAAAGAAACAGTATCTGTTGTGGCGACTGCCTGACCAATAGCAATTGTTGGGTTGCCAGACACACCGTTACCATTTGTTACTGTTACGCCAGTTCCAGCAGTAACAGTTCTTGCAGATGCTGTACCAGCACCAGTTCTTGCAATCAAACCAGTCGTTGACAAACCAGCAACAGCATCCAAATCTGAATCATATGCCTGAACCGTTGACCCAATATTAGATGAATAAAGAACCGTCCCACCAGTTCCAAAAGCAACAGAAGATGCATCAGTGCCAGTAAATGTAAGAGTATTGCTTGCTGTTAGGGTCTTGCCATCAGCAATAGTTAATGTTGCAGATGTTGCTGGGGCTGTAATAGCAACTTTATTAATTGATGTTACCGATGCCACACCCAAAGTTGGAGTTGTTAATGATGGTGAAGTTGCAAAAACAAGAGCACCTGAACCTGTTTCATCGGATATTACTCCTGCAAGTTCAGAAGAACTAGTAGAGGCAAATTGACTAAGTTTTCCTGTTGTTAAAGCAACATTAGTGATTGCACCTGATGCACCATTTACGGTTGTGACACCAGTGGATGATGTCAAGTAGGTGTTTGTATCTACACTCCAAGTTCCAGCACCGTTAGTTTTTAGAAAACCAGATGTTCCTGTAAGTGCTGCTATTGATGAAAGATCAGCATCATATGCTTGAACATTAGTTCCTATTACCAAACCAAGAGTTGTCTGTGCAGCCGAAGCATCAGCATCGTCAATAAGTGAACGCCCAAATGCTGTTAAGTCAGTAACTGTTGCTGTGCCCTCACCAGTAAAATATGGAACCTTATTCGCTGCACTAGAAACACTAGCAAGGGCGGTGAGATCAGCATCAAGCGGTTGGTATGTGTTTGCAGTGACAGCAATTGTTGCCGTTGAACCTTCGCCCGGTGTATGTGTAACAGTAATTCCTGTACCTGCAGAAATATCTGATACATAGTTGCCAGTTGTATCAGCACCAAGGGCAACAGAGTTTGCTGCAATTGTCGCCACACCAGCGCCGTCAATTGTTATATCGCCAGAAATAGTGGTAGCAGTAATTACACCTGATGTAGTAGTCCCAAGAAGAACTTGTCCTGGTGTTGCATTAGCCAGTTTGCTATATGCAATTGCTGCAGATGCGTTTATATCAGCATTAACAATTGTGCCATCAGCAATCATTGTGCTTGTGACAGAGCCAGTATCACCAGTAGTGACTACAGTTCCACTCGCATCGGGAAGTGTAATTGTTCTATCTGCTGTTGGGTCAGTAACCGTAACCGTTGTTTCAAAATCATTCGCAGTTGCACCCTCAAAAATTAGGCTTGTACCGTTGATGGTTAATCCAGCAAAAGTTGGCGAATCACCAGTGCCAACCGCTTGCCCAATAGCAATTGTTGCAGTTGACCCTTCGGCTGGGGTGTGCGTGACGGTTACACCAGTTCCCGCAGATACATCGGTCATGTAGTTGCCGACAGTATCTGTGCCAAGGTTAATCTGGTCGTT
>Ga0222713_10003778_pt1 | contig 15477 bp, 5 predicted proteins | sample C33_649DmetaG_FD_165061 | JGI IMG/M metagenome (GOLD analysis project Ga0222713, IMG submission 165061) | Estuarine water microbial communities from San Francisco Bay, California, United States - C33_649D | ecosystem: Environmental > Aquatic > Marine > Unclassified | place: USA: California...
CTCGCGGTGTCGATCGCGCGATGCGAGCCGTCGTCGACGACCGCGACCGCGGGGTCCCGGGGGTCACGTTGAGTCCTACCTCGTCACTCGCGATCGCGTCCGACGCCGTCGAGGACGCCACGAGACGCGACCACGACCGAGGGGCGCGTCGACGACGGACGACGGAGGACTCGCTGAGTCGTCGTCGTCGTTGACGAGTTATGATTCGACGACGGGTCGGCTGGTGACGCCACCAGAAACCGACGACGGAGGACTCGCTGAGCCGTCGTCGTTGAGTTATGATTCGACGACGGGTCGGCTGGTGACGCCACCAGAAACGGACGCGCCCGACGACGACGACGGCGTCGGTGACGGCGCCCGACGACAGACGTCGCGATGAAGCGATCGAACGAGGAAAGACGAGGGAAATCGCTTGGGAAATTAAATAAAAAAACCCCGTCGAAGTCGAACGTCAACGCTGTCGAAGCGAATGCGAGTGATGACGACCTTGATGATGCGCGCGACGGGCGCGGGATGGAGGACGTGGGCGAGGAGGATGGGAAGGCGAGCGCGGCGCGAAAAGGTTCGGGAACGAGCGCGAACGACGACGGAGACGAGAGAGAGTTACGAGAGACCGCGCAAGAGAAACGAATACGATTGGCTAAGGCGTATTTAGAGCGATTGCGAGCGGAGCAAGCGGAGGAGAGCGATGAGGATGAGAAAGACGGCGACGACGCGGATGGGGAGAAAAGGCACTTGGATTCGCACACGCGGTTAGCGGCGAGGCTCGCGGAGGAGGCGAAACGGTCGAGTGGACATCAGCGCGCGAGCGTGGGGGATCGAGTTGTGGAGCCAGGGGAGGTGGCGAACGCGCCTCGCGCGTGGCGCGGGCACAAGCGCGCGGTGACTGGCGTGGCGCTCACCGAGGACGATAGGTTGGCGTACAGCGTCTCCAAGGATGGCACGATTTTTGGGTGGGACATCGAAACCAGTCAGCGATTCAAGTTTCCGCGCACGCCCGAGGTCGTGATCGACCCGATGCAAGGGGGTGCGGGTCCGCAAGCGCCACCCAAGTGCGGAGCGCACGTCGTGCTGTGCTGCGCCGTGAGCGGGGAGAAGAACTTGTTCGTCACCGGCGGGGCGGACAAGCGCGTGCACGTATGGGACACGCGTAGCATGACGCACATCACGTCGTTTTCGGGTCACCGCGGGGCAGTTACGGGTTTGGGATTCCGACACGGTACTGGACAATTATTTTCGTGCTCTGAGGATCGCACGGTAAAGATTTGGTCTTTGGACGATATGGCGTACGTCGACACGCTTTTTGGGCATCAACAGCGGTGCATCAGCCTCGATACGCAGCGACGCGAGCGCATCGTCACTGTCGGCGCTGATCGATCGTCAAGATTTTGGAAAGTTCCTGAAGATTCACAAATCGTGTTGCGAGCGTCAGATGGCAGCGGACAAGCCGAAAGTTGCGCCTTCACAGCACACGACCACTGGCTCACGGGCTCACAAGATGGCTGCGTGGCGATTTGGAACATAGCGCGGAAAAAAGCGGCGCAGTCGTGGGAGAACGTGCATGGGTTTAGGGACATAGTCGCCCCAAAAGGTTTCGAAGACGCGCACGCTCGACGCGCGATGGATCAGCGAGTAGCGGCGCAAGCCGCGAGCGGCATGAGCGCCAAAATCGATGGTGGTGTGGGTGATATGGCGAGTTGGGTAAGTGCCGTGCACGTGGGCAAAGGTACCGATTTCGCCGCTTCAGGCGCCGCCGACGGCGCGATTCGATTGTGGAAGACGTCGCACCAAGGTCAGCCTCTCGTTCCGCTACATTGTTTAGCCGCTCGAGGTTTCGTGAACTCCATTCAAGTCGCGAGTAGTGGTCGATTCGTGCTCGCAGGGATGGGTCAAGAGCCCAGACTCGGACGCTGGGGTCGGGATTCCGGAGCGACGAATGGTCTTCAACTGCATCAATTAGAAGTTAGTGCTGAGACGTTTAGGTAAAGAAATCAAATCGTATGTCAATTGAAAATAATCATATGCGTAAGCCACGCGCGTGTGGCATCAGAAACCTACAGTACAGTAAAGAGTTTCTTTCTATTCATCAGCTTGCGTCGCGCGCGAGACGCGGTAGGCTGCTTGATCAAATAATACGGAACCCAGACGAAGCGCCGCCGCCTGAGCGCCAGGCGCAAGTTCAGGTGCAAAATCGAGAAGCTCTCGCACGAGATCGCCGTCAATTTCTGGTAAGGTCGACGTTTGGGTCGGCTTGTCGCTCGCGCTTTCGCGTCCTTCGCCAGAGAACAACAAACGAAGCTCTTCGGCGACTTTCAAAGTCTCGAGATCCTCCTGCGAAATATGCGTCGCACGTTCTAGCGGCGCCAAAGATTTCTTTGCGCCGTTCAACAACTCTGCCGCGGGGGTGAAGGACTGCGCGATGGACTCAACAGCGTTGAGCGGCGCCGCAATCGTCGACGACGCCGCAGAAGACACCAAGGCGCCGGCGTAGCGTCCAATCTCACGAAGGGCGATGTCTTGAATCGGACCGCCGGCGGGGTCGAATGCCAGCTTGAGTGCCTCGCGAGCGCTTTTGGAAAGCTTCTTGTTCTGCCCACCTTCTTCGACGGGCTTGTCCGTTTTGGCAGCGACGTTGCGATCGGCGGTGATCGAGGTGTAGCTTCCAAATGCCGTCGCCAACTGACGCACTCTATTCACACTCAGCGTCGCGTTCTCACCATTCTCTTTCCCGTACAACAGTTGCTCCAAAGCCCGCCGCGTCTCGGGCGATTTATCCGTCAGCAACCTACGCGCGATGTACGGATAGCACTCGTTCGCGATGGAATAACTCTTGTCGCTCGTTAACCCGATGCCCTCGAGAACTGAAAACGCACGAAGAATGTAGCCAAAGTATGCAGGAATTTGGAAAATGTTCCCATACTTTTCCTGCACGCCTTCCAAATCTTTCGTTAGCTGCGCGACTTTACTGTCCGTGCCAGCCGCCTCTAAGAACGCGTCGCGTCGCTTCTTCGGATCCTTCACACCCTTCAAGTCTTTTCGAATCTCCTTGATACGCTCTTCATCTGGTAATCCGAGCTCGTCGCGGAAGCCTTTAGCACCACCGCCGCGCGCCAAGGCGGAGAACAACAATCCGAGCGCGCGAGCGACGCCGGAGTCCTCCATCGCGTCGCGTTTACCGCTGGGAATGAATCCCATGGCGTCCAAATCGGCGGGCACTTTCTCAAAGTCTTTACTCACTAAATGTGCGATGAAACGCAATATGGCCGCGGACAAATCCTTGGACACGGGCGTAACCAGGCCCCAGTCGATGATGACCAGCTTTCCGTCGCGAGCGCGCAACAGGTTCCCGGGATGCGGGTCGGCGTGCAAGTAACCGAGATCCAAAAGCATAGCTAAGTAAGCCGTCAAAGCCACCGCGCACAGCTGCGCGGTGTCGCCCGCCGTGCTGTCTTGCAATCGCTCGCCGTCGATCCAGCCCGTCGTCAAGATGCGACGCGTGGACGCTTGGCGAAACACCGGCGCCGCGGTGACGACGCCGCCCAAATCCTGACGCTTCGCCATGGCGGCGGCAAAATTCTCCCCATTCGTCGCCTCTTCGTCGTAATCAAGCTCGGCGATGAACCGACGTCCCCATTCATCGACCAAGCCTTCGAGGTCGGAGTTCAAGTTATTGAACTTTCGCCACGGTTCGGCGAAAGCGCGGATAATCCCGACATCCAAGCTGATCGCCACGAGTGCCCCTGGGCGCTGCACCTTCACCGCAACCTCTTGTAGCTGTCCCTGATCGTTCAACCACGTGCCTTTGTACACTTGACCCAAGCTCGCGCTCGCGATCGGGGTGCTACCGAGCGTCAATCGTTTCGCCGTCGTTTCGCCGAGCTCGCTCTGGATAATTCTTCGAGCCAAATCATCGTTGAACGGCGGCACTTTATCTTGCAGCACGCGCAATTCCTCGATATACTCCGCGGGTAGCAAATCTGCGCGACTGCTCAGCACTTGCCCGAGCTTCACGTACGTCGGACCGAGGGACACGAGCAGATTTCTCAACTGCGCCGCTCGTTTCGCGTTTAATCGCATCTTCGCCTCGTCGCTCATATTCTCCCCCGCAACCTTGCGATCGATGCGCAGCTGCACCGTGAACGACCCGAGCAAAGCGAATGAACGCAATCCCCGTTTCACCAGCGTCAGCGGTCTCGTCGAGAAATACTTTTGCGTCGCCTTCGGATCGTACCGCCGCAGCTCCGCCGGTTCGACGTCGCCCTCCGCGCTCGCTAACGCCGCCCACTCATCCATCCCCCGGTCGCCGCCCTCGCGCGCGAGCGCGTTCGTCATCACCCCTACGGCGCTCGCCATCGCGATCGCGATCGCGATCGTTTCCCAAACCCCGTCATTCGCGACGCGTTCCGCGACGCGCTCGAACGCCGCCCTCGCGCCCGGCGGCGCCGCGCGCGCGCACGCCTCGAACGCCTCCATCGCCATCGCGCGCGCGTCCACGGGAACCATACCCTCGACAACGCGTCGTGCGTCTTCCATGACGGCATCGAAGACGTCATCGCGCGCGCGCTCGACGTTGAGCGCGACGCGCTCGAGCGCGTCCCACGCCGCCGCGCTCGCTCGACGTTCATTCGCCGCAATCTCTCGCACTGCGTCCATGACGTGCGACAGCGACGACGTGACTTGAGCGTTCAACACGTCGTTCGACGCGTTCGCGCGCGCGCGAACGCGCGTTCGACGAGAGCGAGGGATTGACAAAGCCCGGAGCGCGCGCGCGCGCGCGCGCGGACGCGCGCGAACGTCGCGCGCGCTCACCGTCATCTGAGCTCGGATTCGCGCGCGAAAGCGAATACGCGATGAAGGAAAGGGACGAAATGAACGCGATCGATCGATCGAAACGCGCAGTCGCGCGCGCGTCGAAAGTCGATCGATCGATCGATCGATCGATCGATCGATCGCACGACGAGAGATGAAGCTCGGGTGATGGATGACGTCAGTTCGCGCGATGATGCGGCGTGATGATGACTCCGGTGACGACGATGGTGACGACGACGACGAGGACACAGACGAATACGGACGAATTTTAACCTTCGGGTTGACTACGTCGAACGAGCTCGCGATCGATACGGTGCCGGTGCGTTCGTTGGGAAACGATTTCGTTGGATTCGCGCGCGCGCGCTCGGGATGGCATTTCATGAGCGCACGCGAGCGCACCGCGAGTGGCGCACACGTCGGGGAGTTTATTTACGTCTGTCCCAGAGCAGACGTCATGAGGACGTGGAGCGCGGAGGAGGAGAGTTTGGTGGAGTTGAACGACGATCGCGGGACGCGGGAGCGGCGAGCGTCGACATCGGAGGCGGCGACGCGAGTGGTGGCGATGTCGCGCGAGATCGACGCGCACTGGCGCGCGTTGAGCGCGTACATCGATGAAAACGCGCTGGAGCGGTGCAACGCGGGCGCGGGCGCGCGCGTGTGCGCGGGAGATCCGGATTGGGCGCGCGCGGGAGGGGACTCGGCGCTGACGCCGTACCGCAAAGGGGCGCCGCGCGCGCCGAGGTTCACGACGGAAGCGACGGAGCGCGCGCCGCGCTGTGCGAGCGCGAGTGAAGTGACGGCGATCAACGCCGATCCGGAAAAAAGGTTGGAACACGCGATCGGATGTTTCGGCGCCGACGCGTGGCGCGGGTTGTTGGGCGAGCTGCAAGTGGCCTTCGTGTTGCTCGCCGGATTGTCCTCGCTCGACGCGCTCGAGCAGTGGAAGGCGCTGGTGAACATCGTGTGCGCGTGCGCGCGAGACGCGGTGAAAACGCGCCCGGAACTGTACTCGGCGTTTATCGATGTCATCGAGCCGCAAGTCAAACGCGCCGGAAGCGAATTCTTCGCCGGCGACGCCGACACGGAGAATAATTTTCTTCGACCTTGTCTCGTGGCGCTCGCGCGCATTGACGTCGAAGAAGCGCGAAGAGAACTTCATGGGTCCGTCCTCGATGCCGAACGCGACGCCAAACTCGATGAGGTCGCGCGAAAACTCGACAGATTTGTGCGGTTCGTCCGCGCCGAGCTCGGCGTCGATCTCGTCGCCGAAGCGCGTCGCGCCAAAGATGATGACGAAAAATCCATCCTCGACGCCGGCGACGACGCCCCAGTGATCGTCGAACTTTCTGAAGGCACGTACATGCGATTCGATGCGTTCGCGGACGTCCCCGTGGACGTCGTCGATTCGTCCACCGCCGCAGCCGAACGCATGTCCTGGATGTCGCCGCCGCCCGCGCTTTCCTCCACATCCGCCTAGTCCTCGCGCGTTCGTCCTCGTCCGTGGCTCTTCCCGTAGTCTAGCGTTCACCCTCTCGTAATTCTTTCCTTCCCCGCTCGAGGACTTCATTCACGAACTCCCGCCTTTGTTCATATTCCTTCGCGCTCTTCGCCTCCGTCCGTACTCCTTCGCGCGCTTCGCGACCGCGATCGCCACATCACCGCGATGACGTCCACCGCGGTCGCCATCGACGGCGATGAATCGACGCGCGACGACGCACAGAGCGCGACGAAGGCCATATTCGCCTGCCTTCGCGCCGACGCGCTGAGTAAACGTCAGCGATGCGCCATGGAAAGCCTGACGACGCGCGCTCGGGACGCCGACGCGCGCGCGTTCTCGACCGTGTTCGTCGCCGCATGCGCGCGCGCGATGTCGCTCGGCGTAGTCAAAGACGATAAACTGTTCGCATTGTCGAAAGCGCTCGCGATCGCGTGCGCGACGAAAGAGATGACGAATGAGACGCTAAGGAAAGCGTTGGAGACTTTTGGGCGCGTTCGCGCGCGAGGACGCGCGCGGTTTTCGTCGAATGGGTTTAAATCTTTCGTTCACTCGTTCGGCGTGGACGAAGTGTGCGATGCATATTTCGAGTTGATGAAAGATGGGGCGAACGCGATGATGTGCGCACTAGTGGGGGAGGTGTACTTAGCGGCGAAGTCGTCGACGACGCGGGACGTCGCGGAGCTTCGAAGAGCGATGTTGCGGCTATACGTCGATGTAGCTTTGAGCGGAGACGCGAAAAATGTCGTCGCCATCGGGTCGAGTGAGGCGTTTGCGTCGTTATTGCACGATGCGTCGGAGGATGAGATGAAGGACATTCTGTTGCCGAAGATGGCAAAGCAGTTGCGGCGCAGTCCCGAGTCAATTTTACCGACGATTCTCGGTGCGATCGAAGGTCTCGATGTGGATTTGAGTGCGGCGTGCGCCGAGCTTGGCGAGATCATCGTTCCATTGGCGAAGCATGCCGATGGTGGTAGGCGCGATTCGTCTAGACGAATCATCGATGCGCTTGTGGTCAAGTCCGCCGACGCTGCGGTCGTCAAGAAACATATTTTTGATCGCTGCGTTGCAGACTTTGAATCGGGAAAGCGACCGAAAGATTGGACCGCGCGCCTCGGTCTTTACGGGGTAATAGATTCATGCGCGCAGCTGGGCAGCCGTAAAGATAGAGAAGCGCTGAGCGCCGAGGCGATTTCGCTTTTAACGACCGAGATGGCGGAGGAGACACAGCTCGAAGCGAAAGCTGCGGGATTACGTGCGCTCACATCTTGGTTGCTTCACACCAGCGAGTGTCCGGCGTCGTTGGTGGCTCTCATCAAAAAATCATCGAGCGATACAAAAGAACGCGTCTCTGTTCTGCAAACCATCGCGCGAGCGCTGCGCTCAAATCCGGCGTTGACGAACGGATTGCGCGACGTCATCGCTACATTGGCGCCCATCGCGGTTGCTGGAAGCGCTAAGTCGGCGCAGCGTTCTGAAGGACTGAGCGCATCGTTTCTCATAGTTCGAGCTGCTGCTGATGACGCTGGCGCTTTCGCCGACGCGACTGAGGCTAAAATTTGGGACGCATTGGCGGCGTACTTTGACCTCGCAACCGTGACTCGTTTTGATGACACAGATGCGCCGATACTCGCTGCGATGTCGCAGTGCTTACTGACTTCACATTCTGCACAAGTTAGTAAACTCAAGCTTGGTGATTTGATCATCCAGGCTATCGCTTTGTTGAGCCTTCATTCCAGCTCACCGTGCCGAGCGGCTGCGCGCGGAGCCATACGAGGAGCGATCAGCCAAGGTCAAACGCCAAGAAAGATGATTAAAGGTTTGCAGCATTGGCTCGAGCAGGCGAGCTCTGGGAGTTTCCCGGCGCTGGGGGCGGCGACGGATGACAGCTTCCCCTCGCGGTACGCCGGAGCCTCACTGCTCGCGTACTGCGAATTCGATGAAGATGAGCAATGCGCCAAGCTTTCGAGCGATTTCATCGGGGACATGCTGTTGCTCTCACATAACCCGCTCATTTCGGCGCCCGATGGTCGTCGCTCAGGCGCTTGGTCTGCGCTAGTCGCTCGATTGGGCTCGGATGTTCGGGACGCCACGAACGGCCAAGCGGTGTGCGAAACCGTCGCCGGTGAACGCGGTCTTGGCAGTTTTTCCGACAATGCTCGTGGCGCGGCGCGGCGAGCGATCGTCGCTCTCGGGCGGTTGAGCTCAAAGGAGGTATTAGATATCCTCCTTCCAAAGGCGATGGCTATGATCGATATCAAGTCGCATGACGACGTGAGTGAAAAGGATATCTTGATTTATAACACCGCTCCGGGATCTCTGTCCACGGATCCGAAGGACAAGCCGACGGTGATGCGAAAAGAAGACAAACAGGAGTCTTCTGCGACTGTGTCTTTGCGACCGAGCCAAGTCGCCGCTGGCGCAAAGGCTTCCAAACCTCCACCTAAAACCGCGGATCCTCGGGAGGCTGCGCGCAGGGCGCAACTCGCAGAAGAAGAAGAAGTCCGCGCTCGAGTTCGCAGTGTCACAGACCGCATCGTCGAAGGTTTGGAAACGCTCGCGTGCGTACTTGAAGGCCTGGGACACAGAGCGCGTGACAAGGTGTGTCAAGTCGCTTACAGTACGGTCTTTCCGCTTATGCAGTCGAAGATTGTTTCTCAAACGGCAGTGTTGAGGGTGGTAGAGATGTTGTTGTACTGTGCGGCGTCCCGCGGCGCAGCGATGGTCCTCTCCTTCCCTCGAGAGCGCCAAGCGGAAGCTTTGGCGATTCGTCTCGGCGCTTTGAGCCTCAAAGGAGCACCGAAACCGATTGAGCTCGATCTGAATGGCAAACCTATTCCGCTGGACATGCACGTTGTGAATTTCGAGACTCGCATGCTGACCGAGGCGCTCGATATCGCGAGAGGTGCGCTAGAGGACAACGATCCTGTTCCGCTTCCAGCGCCCGTTTTCGGGCTTCTGTTCCCCATCGTAGCCCATTCGCTGTTGCTCCCAGAGGCTCCCAAGAAGTTGCGCGTCGAGGCTCTTAATTTGCTCGCTGCGCACGCGGGTGAAGACGAAGATGGCACGCCGATTCTCCCTAGCGCTGGCGCTGCCGTGCGAGTACTCCTGAACACACTCACAAACGCCACACCTGACTTGGTCAACCTGGCCAAACCTATTCTTTCGGACGTTTCGCGGCATTTGCAAACGACCGACGATGTATTGGCCCTAGTTGATGGCGTAGAGAGCGAGTTTCGAGCTGTTCGCGGTGCTTCGCTATCGGGATTGCTCAGCGCGCCGCTTGATTTTGACGCCATGGGCGATCGCGTTGCAGCAAAAGCGATCGCGAAGCTGTTCATCGCTCGGTTCGACGACGACGAATCGAACAAGGTACTAGCTGAAGAAGTTTGGGTGTTGAGCGGTCTCACTGATTCGACGCCGCCTCCGATTGACCTCCTGGGATTCTTGACGCATGAAAGCGCCGCTGTTCGCGCCGAAGCCGTCGAAGCGTTCGCGGCGTCCGTTGCAAATCAAGAAAACGGCTTGTCGACGTCACTTCCGAAACTCTTCGCCGCTTTCAACGCGTGCGAACGAAGTTACGCGCGTGAGAGCGTAATCAAAGGGTTAGGCGCGTGCACACCGAGCCTCAGCGCTCGCGACCTCCCGCTCGTGTCAACATTTCTGACCAAGGTGCTCTCCGACTCGGATGGCGCTGTCAGAACGGCGGCGGTTGAGACTGGTCGCGCGATGATTGATGCTCACGGCGCCGAACACACTCAACAACTACTCACCGTATATGAAGCTTACTTTGATCGCAGTGGAAGTCGAAATGATTTATCAGAAGAAGCGGAGGACCACGTTCGGCAAGGTGTCATTGTGTTCCTCGGCGCCCTCGCGGTGCACTTGGATAAAGATGACGTCAAGGTTCGCGCAATTTTGACTCGGTTATTGGAGGTATTGAGCACGCCTTCGGAGGCGGTGCAGCGCTCGGTCGCAGACTGCTTACCGCCCTTGATGAAGAAGCTCAACGAGGACGAACAACGCGCGCTCGTCGATGCGCTGTTACAGCAACTGACCACGAGCGAAGGGTACGCCGATCGCCGCGGTGCAGCATTCGGTTTAGCCGGCGCCGTGAAAGGCATCGGCATGAGCAGCCTCAAGGGAATGAATATCATGGACACCCTCAAAGTGGCGATTGAAGACAAGAAGAGTCCAGCATCTCGCGAAGGTGCGGTGATGGCGTTCGAGCTCTTCTGCACCCGACTCGGTCGATTGTTTGAGCCGTACGTGGTGAACATTTTACCGATGCTTTTGGTTTGCTTTGGCGACGTCACGGCGCCAGTTCGAGACGCGACACAAGCGGCGGCGGCGGCAATCATGGCAAATCTTTCTGCGCAAGGCGTGAAGCTCGTGTTGCCTGCACTTTTATGCGGTGTTGACGATGACAAATGGCGAACGAAGCAGGGCTCGGTGCAGTTACTCGGCGCGATGTCGAATTGCGCGCCCAAGCAGCTCGGCGCGTGCTTGCCTCAAATCGTGCCGCGTTTGAGTGAAACGCTCATTGACACGCATCCCAAGGTTGTAGAAGCGGCGACGGAAGCGCTCAAGGCGATTGGCGACGTCATTCGCAACCCAGAGATTCTGGCGCTCAGCAAGTACTTGCTCGGTGCAATCTCCTTGCCGGCCGAGAGAACGCAGGCATGCTTGGACGTTCTCCTTGAGACGACTTTCGTGAATGTCGTCGACGCCCCTTCATTGGCGCTCATAGTACCTGTACTGGTTCGTGGCATGCGTGAACGAAAAGCTGACATGAAGAAAAAGGCTGCGAAAATTGCTGGTAACATGAGCGCGCTTGTGGCGGATCCAAAAGACATGGCTCCTTACATTCCCATGATTGTGCCCGAGTTGAAAAAGGCGCTCATCGATCCAATCCCCGAGGTGCGCGGGGTCGCCGCACAAGCACTGGCGGGTTTGATTAAAGGCATGGGTGAGGAGTACTTTGAAGATTTACTTCCGTGGATGATGCGCGCGATGCAAAGCGACGGTCCAAGTGTCGAGCGTTCGGGTGCTGCGCAAGGTTTATCTGAGTGCCTCGCCGTGCTCAGCTCGGATCACTTCGACGCACTCTTCCCTGAGATTTTAGCGGGGTGCGCCAACGCCTCATCGGCGGTGCGAGAAGGCCACTTGACTTTGCTTCGATTTCTGCCGATCTCCCTCGGCGATGTGTTTGAGGCGCACCTCGCCGAAGCTCTTGCATGCGTCCTCGAGGGACTGGCTGATGAAGACGAGCCGGTGAGAGATGCTGCTCTCAGCGCCGGTCGCGTTTTTGTCGAAGAGTTCTCTCATAGCGGTCCGTCGCTCGATTTGATTTTACCCGCGATTGAAGACGGTATAATGTCCGATAACTGGCGAATCCGTCAATCATCCGTCGAGCTTTTAGGCTCCATGTTGTTCCGCATCATCGGCTCGAGCGGCAAGGTGCGCGTCGAAGGCGGTGACGACGACGAAGGCATCTCCACCGAAGCGCAAGGTCAGCTGCTGAGCTCGACGCTCGGTCAGTCGCGACACTTTAACGTGCTCGCCGCGGTTTACATGCTTCGATCGGATAGCACTCTGGTCGTTAGAAACGCCGCCGTGCACATTTGGAAGACAGTTGTTGCGAATACACCAAAAACGCTTCGACTGATCCTGCCCATGCTTATGAGTCGCGTGATTGCCACCATGTCAGGATGTTCTGAAGAGCGACAGCAAACCGCTAGTCGCTGTCTTGGTGAAGTCGTTCGTAAGTTGGGTGACCGTGTTTTGACATCCATACTTCCCATCCTCCGCGAAGGTTTGTCTAGCAATATGGCTGAGCATCGCGAAGGTGTCGCATTGGGTTTGGCCGAAGTTTTAAGCGCGGCGTCGCAAAATCACATTGAAGCACACTTTGACACCATCGTTCCGACTGTTCGAGATGCGCTGTGCGATGAAGATGAAAGCGTGCGCGCGGCAGCTGGCAAGGCGTTTGATATGCTGTTCCAGCACGCCGGTGGCGACGCTGCGGCTCACATTGTGCCCGAATTGCTGAATCAATTGGACACGAACCCGACCGCATTGGAAGGTTTGAAGCAGGTATTGAAAGCTCAACCCAAAATTCTTGCGACAGTGCTACCGAATCTCGCCAAGCCGCCGTTGACGACCTCGGGCGCTCGAACGCTCGGCGCGCTCGCTGAGGTTGCAGGCTCAGCGCTCCCGCCGCACCTTCCATTGTTGATGCCACCTTTGATGGAGGCTATGGCACAAACCGACGAAGAGAACAAAGTCGCTGCGAATTCGGCTGCGTTGGCCGTCATCGCATCCGTACCAGAGTCATATTCGCATTTGCTTTTGAATGAAATCAAGCAAGGCATGGCGAATGGAAAAGCAACTAGCCGCGCCGCCGCGGCGAAGCTCGCTGGTGAGTACGCCAAAAGCGCGCCCGGTTTTGACGCAGACAGCGAAACGGAGGTGCTCATCAAGCGACTGTTTGAGCTCTTTACCGACGACGACCCGGGAGTTTTACTCGCTGCATGGACCGCGCTGGGTGATGTGACGACGACGATTTCTCGTCAAGAACTTCCAGATTATGTTGATTGTGTTTCCAAGGCCCTCACTTTAGCGCGAGACCGCGTTCGGCGCAAAGATAAAATTGCGCATGAACATCTCGTTCCCGCGTTATGTCTTCCTAAGGGGTTATCTCCGATCGTTCAAATATTTCTTCAGGGTGTGCTCTCTGCGGAATCTTCTGAGCAGCGCGAAGCCGCGGCGAAGGGGTTGACTTTGGCCGTTTCGAGCACTACTCCGGATGCTCTCAAGGCGCACGTCATCGCGATCACCGGTCCACTGATTCGCGTCGTCGGCGACAAGCATCCATCGGCGGTAAAGAGCGCGATTCTTGAGTCGCTGGGTGTATTGATTAATAAGGGTGGCGTCGCGCTCAAGCCGTTCGTCCCACAACTGCAGACGACGTTTGTCAAATGCTTATCGGACACACACATGACGGTGCGCATGTCTGCGGCATCCTCGCTCGGCTTGTTGATGACTCTTCAAACTCGGGTCGACGCGCTTGCTAGTGATTTGACCGGCGCTGTCGAATTTGGTGATGCGGAACCGGGCGTTCGAGAGTCGACGTTCAAGGCCATCGCCGGCGTCTTTGCGCACGGCGGCGAAAGTGTCGCCGCACCAACGATCACGCGTGCGGTGTGCGTTGCGCTAGATGCGCTTGCTTCGCCATCTGCGGGCGAACGCGCGTGTGCGAGCTTGGCGCTTTCGCGCGCGTTTCGGTGGTGCCCTGCAGAAGAGCGCTCGTCGATGATTGAAAAGCTCAACGCGAACGAAGGACGTTCGGCGGAACACCGCGATGGCACAGCCGAAGCGTTGTGCCAAGTCGCACGTGCGAATGCGCAACTCATCATGAGCGAGCATGCTTCGGCGACGCTCAATGCGCTCGTTCGAGCGGCGAGTGACGAAAGAACGTCGAGCAAATGCAGCGCGGCGAGAGGATTGGGCGCACTCGCCGCTGTTTCCGCCACCGCGTCAGGAGCGGCGTCGCCATACCTGCCCAAGCTTCTCCCGGTGTTGACGAAGTTATTACGCGACGCAACGATTAACGTCCGTTTCGCAGCGACGCGGGCGCTTCGAGTCATCATCAAGGCCGCAGGCCCTTCAGAGCTCGTGCCGTTTTACGACGTCTTCATGCCGATTCTCGCGGAATGTGCCGTCGCCGACAAGAGCGGTGACGTACGAAAACAGGCCGAACGCGCGGTGTACCGCGTGTTCAACTTACAAAACGGTGCGGAAGAGGCATTAGAGCACTTGCGATCGGGTGGCGCCGCGAATGCGGCGCGCGGTCGATTGACAGATATCACGCTACGCCAAATGTGCGCTTTACCCGCACAATCCGATGACGAAGCGGACTCACCGGTCGAGGCGGACTTGAACTAGATACCATAGAAATTATTTGTTCGTATCGCTGTAATACTGAAGAAACGAACGCTAGAACGACGCGTCGTCGCTACTCCTAATCGCTATCGCTATCGAACAGCTGCAACGATATCTCCACCTCTTTGAGCATCGATTTCGCTCCGGCGTTCACTGGATCTAATTCGAGCGCTTTGTCGAGCATGTCCTTCGCGCGTCGCAACAGCTGCACATCGCCGTCGCCTCGATCACCTAGAATGAACAGCGCTTTGCCCGCGCGCGCGTATCCGCGCGCGTAATCGATTTCCAACGCAATCGCCGCTTCGCACGCCTCCACGGCATCCGCCAACGCGTCCCTCTGCCGTCGCGTCTCCCCCGTACCACCCATCTTCAGCGCCGCCGCCGCCTTGTTTCCAAGATACACCACCACATTCGGTGCCAAACGCACGGCTTCGGCGTGATACTCGTACGCGACGTCGTATTCGCCCGCGTCGAACGCCCTCGCGCCGGTCTCGTTCAACGCCGCCGCCGCCGCCCCCGCGCCCGCGCTCGACTGATCTAAATCCTTTCGCCCTACGAACGACATATTGATCGATCGTTCGCCTTTCCCTCGTTCGCGTTCGCCATCGCCGTCAAACCCGACGCCACCGACGCGTTCCCACGGCCTCGCGTCGCTCTCGCCGACCGCGCGGTCGCCCAGATTCTCCCTCCCATCCGCGCGTACGATCCCAACCCCATCTGTTCCTTCGCCCTCGATCGCTCGCGTCGTCGTGTACGCGCTGTCTCGAACGTCATACGTCATCTCCGGTCGTTCCCCGGCGGACCACGGCACGTTGACGTCCACGCCGAACGCGCGATGCGGTCGGTATTCTCCTCGCGCGCGCATGATCGCCTCGATCTCCTCCGTGTTCGTCCCGTTCATCGCCAGCACGAACACGTCCTCCAACGTTTGCATCGGCGGCACGACGTACGTCTTCACAAACCTCGCTGCATCGAAATTCACCGTGGTCAACACGTGATACGCCGTGGTGATGTCGATGAATTTCTTCGCGCACTCCTCTTCTCTCCCTGGGTTCTTGTCGGGATGCCATTTCATCGCTAACGCGCGGTATCGCGCGCGCGCGTCGTCGCACGTGACGTCGCGTGTGAACTCCAGTTCGCGAAGCGCGCGCGCGCGGTCCATCACCCGTCGACGCGCTGTTGACGACGACGGACGACGGGTGTGACGACGCTCGTGGGAAAACGGTCGC
>Ga0222713_10003782_pt1 | contig 15466 bp, 17 predicted proteins | sample C33_649DmetaG_FD_165061 | JGI IMG/M metagenome (GOLD analysis project Ga0222713, IMG submission 165061) | Estuarine water microbial communities from San Francisco Bay, California, United States - C33_649D | ecosystem: Environmental > Aquatic > Marine > Unclassified | place: USA: California...
TGGGGTCAAATTGGACTTAATCTCGGTTTAATGTTTCAAATCCAAGACGATGTCCTCGAAATCACTGCCACGGAAGCGGAACTGCAAAAATCAAAATCGGATGTGGCTTTAAACAAGGCAACCTTCGTCAGTCAATTAGGTTTAAGCAAAGCCAAGGACATGATTCAATCGCTTTACCAACAAGTCCAAAAAGATTTAAAAGAACTAAAATTAAAAAAACCAACCATCATCGAATTAATTAATAAGATTTATGACCGCCGTTATTAACGTCATAAATGAACTCGGATTTACCTTTAAAAATACGATCAAAATTTAGTTTTGTCTTTTGAAGAATAATATTATCTTGCGGAATCAAAGGGTGTTGTTGTAACCAAATTTTTAATTGATCCACTAAGTTTGCATTTGGAACAACCGCATAGTGTAAATAAGTGAAAGGAATGATAAAAGCATTCCGTTTTAAATCTTCGTTTCCAGGTTTGTCTAAAATGCTCTGGATTTGTGTTTGATTTAAACCTTGTAACCAATCCTTGATTTCATTTTCGCGATATTCAAAAATAACTTCAGATAAAAAGCACTGCATCAGCATCATCGCTTCATCCGATTCAAGAGGGTGTAATTTAGGATCCATAAAGATTTAAAATAAATTTAACTCCTATCTCTATTGTATCGAGGAAGTTTTCATTTGTAACATCGAAGACACGATAATAATAAGTTTTTTCAGAGGTTGTAGGGAATTTGTAGTCATCATACATTTTTTTGAGCGCACCAGCATCAATTTGTTTCCATTTTCTCTTTTCATTTCTTTCCTTGATTACTTGATAATCGGGTTTGATAAAGGCAAAGTAAAGAACTGGTACTTTTGGGAATTGAAGTAATAGTTTACCTCTATATTCGGGATTAATAAGCGTTGCATCAAAGGCTACGACATTACCGGCATTCAAGGCTGATCTAGCACGTTGATAGGCTAATTCCCAAACAAGAGATTCCATTTCTGGTCGAAATTGATAATCTCGTGATAGTTCAAAACGAATCTCATCGGTCGAAATGATGACCATGCTGTTTATTTGTTTTTTAAGACCGCCAATGAAGGTGGATTTACCCGACAAAGGCGGACCGGAAAAGATACATAAAATTCCCTGGCGCATACATTAATTATAATTTGATGGTTTTTGAAGAAGCTTTTTCTAAGCGATTCATTAACGCAGTTCCAATTCCTTTTGTTGAAAAGGTATGGGTATAGATGGTTTTAATCTTTAAATCATCTAACGTTCTTAATGTTCGATATAAGGCTCTTGCAATGGTTTCTAATGTCGATTGAGGACCTAATGCAAAGGTATTCATCGTTAAAGATTGTAATTGACCACAAACCTCATTACTACCCATGAATACAGCTTCAGGATCCTTTACTTTTTTTAAAAATTTGACAATCTCATCAGCAGTTCCATCTAAAATAACGACATCACCAAATGGTTTGTAATGTTGATATTTCATTCCAGGTGATTTGGGAGCTTTATCTACTTTGCTAGAAGAAATCACAACCATCCCCAAGACATTTTCAATTGTCTCAACACTCACTGCACCAGGTCTCAATATGGTGGGAATTTTTGCTGTTAAATCGATCACCGTAGATTCGATACCATACTCAGGAATACCTCCATCTACAAAGACCGCAACCTTTCCAAAAAAATCACGATACACTGCTTCAAAGGTTGTACCGGATGGTTTGCCAGATAGATTTGCACTCGGTGCACATAACGGAACGCCGGCGGCCTTAATGACTTCTCGAGCTAGTGAATCTTTTGGCATACGAACCGCAACCGTAGGCAAATTAGCGGTGATCAAATCTGGAACTGATTTTGCTTTTGGTAAGACTAATGTGAGTGCTCCAGGCCAAAACGCTGTGATGAGTTTCTTTGCGTTTGCATTTACTTCCGTAACCAGAGAATCTAATTGGGCTAAATCGGCGATATGGATAATCAAAGGATTGTCTTGAGGTCGACCTTTTGTTGTAAAAATCTTTTTTACAGCAATTTCATCGTAGATAGAGGCACCCAAGCCATAAACTGTTTCCGTTGGAAAAACGATTAAATCGTTATTTTCAATGGCTTTTTTGATTAAATTTTCTTCTAGTAAAGGGTGTTTGATAATCGTTGATTTCATAGCCATATTCTACCATTAATACTCGTTCCATAGTAAGATAGTGTGGTAAATGAAAGAACTCAAACGCATCCTTTTACTTGATCCTTCAATTGCCACATTCAATGTCGGTGATAAAATTATTTCTCAATCGGTAAGAGAGCACTTAAAACCCTTGATTGATTTTAGTTTTGTCATTGAAGCTTCAACCCATTTACCGGTGACGATGTACCTTAAAAATATTTTTTATAGTTATGATTTTGATTATCGTTTTGTATGTGGATCTAATCTCATTCGCGGCAAAATGAATCGCATTATTAAACTATGGGATATTAATTTACGTTCTGCGAGTATTGTTTCACCATTAATTTTAGTGGGTGTTGGTTGGTGGAAAAAGGGCGACCTACCCAATCAATATTCTAAGTTACTCTACAATCGATTGTTAGATAAAAAAATGCTTCACTCTGTTCGCGATAACTATACCCTGCGCCAATTTAATGAAATGGGTTTTAAAAACATCCTCAATACAGCATGTCCAACTATGTGGAAATTAACAAAAGATCATTGTAAAGACATCCCTAAAACCAAGGCACTTGATGTTGTAACGACTTTAACAGATTATGATAAAAATCCTGTTGCAGACCAACAAATGCTTAACATTTTAAGTAAAAAATTTCGCAAAGTGTACTTGTGGTTACAGGGTGTTAATGATTTTAATTATGCAAATTTATTGAGTCTTCCAAGTAATTTAGAACTCATTAATCCCAACCTTGAAGATTATGATGCAATTCTTAATCAACAAGATATTGAGTATGTTGGGACAAGATTGCATGCCGGCATTCGTGCTTTGCAAAAGAAAAAAAGAACCATCATCTTAGCAGTTGATCACCGCGCTTTAGAAAAGAAAAAGGATTTTCAATTAACCGTTCTTGATCGCAATGATATCCATTTACTTGAAGGGATGATTGATGATCGATTTAAAACAGACATTCAACTTCCATTAGAGAATATTCAAGCTTGGAAAAACCAATTCCTCAATGTTAAATAAGACTGCTACGATTGTTCTTTCTCAAGTTACCAACGATGATTTGCCTTTAATACAAGGTGATGTCATCGCCGTGGATAAAGGTTGCGAACTTCTACTAAAGAAAAATAAAAGAATAACACAAGCGATTGGAGATTTTGATTCAATTCAACCCAAGTTTTTAAAAAAACTCCAAGAGGATAAGGTGCCATTGGCTACCTTTCCGACAAATAAAGACCAATCAGACGCAGAGCTCGCCCTAAATTGGGTCATAAAAAAAGGTTACGCTATTGTACGTATGATTGGATTTCAAGGTGGTAGACTTGATCATTATCAAGCCATTATTCAGATGCTTTTTCGCTTTCAACACGCAGGCGTCACGCTGCTAACACCACACCAATCCATTCAATATTTACAAAAAGGTATCTACAATCTAAAAAACCAAAAATCTGAAAAATATTTTTCAATCTTCACACTTTCACACGCGAATATTTCTATTCAACATGCACGATATCCATTGGTAAAAAAAGAATTAACAGTCAAAGACACGTTCACATTATCCAACGAATGGATTGAGAATCAAGATGTAACTCTAACGATTCGCACGGGCGAAGTTTTGTTGTACCGATCGATTCTTACTTAATACTAATTCACCATAACTACTTAAGGTCCATAATGTTGTGGTCAATAAGATTAATCTTTGAAATATACCACGGACATCTTGGTTATATAAGATAAAAAATCCTGAAAAAACAAAGGCAAATACTAAGAAGAACAAGTGTTGTAATTTTAGATATTTTTGTTTTGAAAGTGCCGCGTGAGTGGTGATACTAGACAAAGTTAATAGGTTACTCGCATAGGCAATATAGCGATGAATAATAACCACAGTTTCATTAACATTCACATTGATCAACTCATCATAACTTGTAGGAAAGACACCGAGCAGAAGAGTCATTAATCCATTCAGTGCAGTTAACCAGAACAACCATTTAGGTAAATTTTGCTTTTGAACATAATAAATTGCAAAGCCAATATATGAAGCACCACCTAGGACAAATCCTGAGGTTAAAATCCAAGCGTTAGGAACACCTTGGCCAGCTAATTCGCTCATCGTGTGTTGATAAAAAAGATAACCTTCTGGTGCAAAAAAATGTGCAAGAAAAATAATCGATACAATCAATAAGTTTGTTAGTCGTATGCCGATAAACATTATTTGGGCTCCAATAGACTCAGTTTATCTATATCGACATCAGCGTCGTAATTGACACCAGGCAATCGAAAGCCATGGATTTGATAGAATTCATCAATAAATTGTTTGGTTCCATTCAATTGAAAGATAGAGTCATTTTCTAATTTTTTGCTCATCGCATCAATTTCAGATTGAATATTTGCCTGCATTTCATAATGGTCAATACGAATACGACCTTTTTCATCAAGAAGGCGTTTTGTCCCATAAACCATATCTTTAAATAAACGATGCTTATGTTGTAGGGTGGATTCGTGGACACCGTGTTTCTTCATCACTTCAAACATTGTTGAAACATAAAACGCAATTTTCGGAATGAACACACTAGCTTTGGTCACAACTGCTTTAGAGACAGAAATTAAACCTTCCCCTTTTATACGTTGTTTTAATAATCGATCGATTTGAATACCTGCTGCTTCTAAATCATCTTTTGCTTTACCAATCGTGCCATCTCGATAGATCTTGGCATTATTCTTACTGCCAATATAAGTGTAGGAAATAGCTTTGGCACCAGGATTTAATAAATTAGCATCGGTTAATTGTTGGACCCAATCTAACCAATCGCTACCACCCATGACATAAACTGTATCTTTAATTTCTTGTTCAGTTGCTGGGCTCACTGTCAGATCTTTAATTTGTAATTCACCAATATCAATTGTTTTTCCAGTAACGGGTTCGCCGATGGTTTTTAATGAAGAACGAACCAATTCACCCGTGGTAGGATTTTGACGAGCACCTGCGGCCAATGAATAAACAATTAAATCTATTTTTCCAAAGGTTGTACGAATGTATTCCTTTACCTGATCCTTCATGCTTTGAGCGAAAGCGTCTCCAACAAAATCTTTATGGATTTTATTGTTTCCTTCCATGGCCTTTTGGAAATATATATTGTTCCACCAACCTGCCGATCCGGTACGATCACCTTTGGGTCGCGATTCAAACGACACATTAATTGTTTCAGCATTTGCATTTACGCCTAAGGTTACTCTGGTTGACAAACCATAACCAGAAGAACCACCAATGATTAATACTTTTTTGGGACCTGTAAAATTAGGTAAGGTTTTAGCCTCTTTAATAAGATTAAGAACGTATTGCTGACAACCTAAAGGATGACTGTTGGTAAAGACATTACTTCTTAATGATGGTTTAATTTGCATATTGACTCCTTAAACTAACGTTATTTTACTCTATCTTATCTAAAAAAAGAAAACGATTGATGAATCATTTGATTGTCTCTTTTTTTAGAAAAACTAAAAAGATTGTAACTATATAGGTGAAATTTTAAAAATCGATACTATTTTATATTTTTCTGCTGCAAGAGTACTTTTTCTTCATCGTCCAATAATTTATTTTCTTCATCAATTACTTTTTCTACAACATTAAACGCCTTTATTAGCGCACGTGCGTCAAACAAACTTAATCGGCCCATACTTTTTTTAACAAGTTTATCTGCAAATTGAAAGGAACGTTGATTAGACAGTTGACCTTTTTCTGTTAACTCCAAAAAGAAGATTCGATTATCTTCGGGATTTAATGCTTTTCTTAAATACCCTTTGCGGATAAGGGATTTAACAGAACTAGAGATTACAGGTGGAGACACTTGTAAATACTTAGCGATATTCATAACGGTATGACTATTGTTTTTTTTCATCCGATCCAAAAGACCCACCAGTAACATTTCTCGGAGCGTTAGTTTATTTTGAGAGCGAATTCTTAAAGATCGCTCAATTAAAAGATAAGACTGAAAATAGAATTTTAAGAAAATATCTTGAAAGTTATCTCCAAATATTTTAAACATATTACCTTAATCTTATCAAAAATTCTCTAATTCTAAAATGAATCAAGCACTTATCTCGTAAATGCATGCATTTGACCTTATAATTTTCATATGAAAAATTTAAAACTTTATTCAAGGTTCTTGATGTTAAATCCTCAACAAGTTGAAAAATTAAACGTACTTGGCGTAACGGTCTCTAAAACCCTAGAACCTGACACAAACGCGATTTTTTCCGACCAATTTTTTATCGAAACTAATATAGATCAAATTCCCAACTTAAGCTATCTTCAGGTGGCAACTTCAGGATTAGATCGAATCAATCTTCATCACCCTAAACTAGCAAATGCGGTTGTGAGTGGTTCAAGAGGCGTATTCAATCAACCGATGGCACAGTATGTCCTAAGTCATGTTTTATCTGTCTATCAAAACCATCGATTCTTTTTGCAAACCCAAAAAGATCAACAATGGCGACCTTCACGTCATAACGAAGAACTAGCAGGTAAAAGAGTGGCGATTGTTGGTTTGGGTCAAATTGGCCAACAGGTTGCAAAGACATTTTCTTTCTTTGGTGCGAAAGTTGATGGTTTTAATCGAAGTGATATTGACTCAATCTATGTCCAAAATCGGTACGCACTCATTGACCTTCAAAATAAAATCAATGAATATGAAGTTGTTATCGTGTGCCTTGCCCTCAATCAAGACACCTCAGGTTTATTTAACGCTTCATTACTTGAAAAACTTAACCCTAAGGCCATTTTCATCAACATAGGTCGAAGTGAATTATTAGATGAATCGGCGATGATTCAATTATTACAAAATAAAAAGATTCGACACGCTGTCTTAGATACATTTAGTAAGGAACCCTTACCCAAAGATCATCCATTTTGGGCATTAGAAAATTTGACGATAACGCCTCATATTTCTTTTACGTCGATTCAAAATTTAGAAAGAATGTTTGATGCACTCTATAATAACCTACAACTCTATTTACAAAACGAAAGACTTATTAATCAGTTTAAATAAACTTCATATCTTGATAATCGCGAATTAAACTTCCCACTTTTGTTAAAATTAAATCGCGAATCGGTCGAATTGCTTTTAATTTCTCTTCTTCTGAACCTGCTAACGCTGAAGGATCTGGTAGATCCCAATTGAGAGTGACCTTTGTGCTTGGAAAGATGGGGCAGCGTTGACCATTAAGAGCGTCACATACTTTTACAACAATTTCATAACGTTTGCCTTGTTTAAAGAAATCAAAGACGTTTTTAGTTTTGTTTTTTGAGATGTCATACCCGAGTTCTGCGATGGCTTTCACCGCGATAGGATTCAATTTTCCCGCTTCTAAACCAGCACTTTCAGCGACAAATTTTCCTTTTCCTAAACGATTTAAAAAAGCTTCTGCCATTTGACTACGAGCAGAGTTATGAATACAGATAAAGAGTACTTTAATCATAAATTGCCTCCACGTTTAATATAGACCACTTTTAAAATTAGTTTGTTAAGGACTTGTATAGAATTGGTAAATTCATAACAGAAGGTATATCGCCAACGTGATAAAATTGTGTTGTGAAAAAGCGCATTGATTTTAAAACCTGGCCTCGTTATCAACATTATCTATTTTTTAAGGATTATGAAATACCTCGATATAACATGACGTTCCCAATGGATGTCAGTGGCCTTTATAACTTATGTAAACAAAAAGGATACCGGTTTTATTTCTATTTCATGCACACCGTGATTTCGGTGATGAATCAAATTGAGAATTTTCGATATCGCATTGAAAATAAAGAAGTGTTTGATGAACCGATTGAGTATGTTTCATTCACCGATTTGATCGAAGGAACTGACCTATTTAAAATGGTTTTTACTGACTTTAAACCTAACTATGTCGAATTTGAAAAAACCGCGATTCAAGCATCTTTGAAGCAAGGCTCACAACTGATTAATCTCGACACAGAAAAAATATTAAACACCGTCTACATCACCTCGTTTCCTTGGGCGAAGTTTACTCACTTTACCCATGCCACGAAGTTGGGATCAACCGATTCAGTGCCTCGTGTTAGTTGGAGTCAATTCGTTGAAGAAAATGGTAAAAAGATTTTAAATTTATCAATTGAAGTCCATCATGGTCTTGTGGATGGGTACCACTTAGGTTTGTTGATTAATCAATTACAAAAAACGTTCGAACAGATAAATTAACGACTGCCTTTATCGTAGGGAATGCCTTCTGCTTTTGGGGCTCTAGATTTTTTACTGGTTAACATTAAAGCAACCAAAGTTGCAATATAAGGCAAGACCGTAAAGAAATAACCCAATGATAATCCATCAAACCAAGGAATGAGTGTGTATTTGACACTTAAAGCATTCATTAAACCAAAAAACAAACTTGCAAAGAATATTTTTTCTGGTTTCCATTGTCCAAAAATCATCACTGCGAGTGCTAAAAATCCATAACCACCAACTTGACCTGAGAAGGTCACTGAACTTGAAACCACAAAGACAAGTCCACCTAAACCTGCCAAGGCTCCGGATATTAAAGTTCCAATCCAACGCATCTTATAAACATTAATACCTACTGTATCCGCTGCTGAAGGGTGTTCACCCACAGCAGAAAGTCTTAATCCAAATCTTGTTTTATAGATAACAATAACGGCAATGAAGGCAATAAAATATCCTAAAAAACTCAAGATATTAATATCTTGAAAAAGAATTTCACCCACAACCGGGATATCTCCTAATAAAGGAACTTTTTGAATATTAAAGTCTTGATCAAAAGGAATGTTTTTAACATTGTTCAACGTGCGTGCGATGAAGATAACCATTGGCGCTGCAAATAAATTGATAGCGGTCCCACCGATCACTTGATTTGCTTTTAAATTAACAGCAGAGAATGCTAACAATGACGAAAGCAAACTCCCTGTGATGGCAGCAATGATTGCCGCGACTAATAAAAGCAAACTTGGATTAAAGCCAGGAACATTCTCTTGAATGAAGTTGATAAATAAAATGGAGAAGAAGGATCCAAAGACCATTGTGCCTTCTAACGAGATATTAACAACCCCACTTTTCTCCGCAAACATCCCACCAAGGGCTGTAATTAACAATGGAACGGTAAAAAATAAAGTTGAGTTTGCAATCAAAATAAAGAGTTCCATAAAGTTCATGGTTGTTTCCGCTTCAAGATTTTAATTAACTTATCTTTCACCAACATCGCCATCGCTGAGGTATAAATGATTGCGGCGATGATGACATCAATGATTTCCACTTTGATACCGAGGGTTTGCATAAAGTAGCCACCACGTTGAATAAAAGAAATAAAGAAAGCAGATAAGACGATTCCAAACGGATGGGATTGTCCAAGCAAAGCAACGGCAATACCATCAAAACCAGCCGTTAATAACTCATTTCCCACTGAATATTGATTACCACTATTGACCGAACCCTTCGCTAAGAAATATAAAGCACCTGCTGCACCTGCAAGGGCTCCCGAAATAACCATTGAAAGAATCAAACTTCTATTTTCTTTGATACCACTATATTTTGCTGCAAAGCGATTTGAACCTACGGCTTGTAATTCAAAACCAAAGGTTGTTTTGTATAAGACAAAATAAATAATTAATGTAATACCAATCGCGATGAGGATACCTAAGTCAATCGCAGATCGGTCAAATACATCTCTTAAAATTGTTGTTGGAATGTAGGCATTCAAGTTAATTGCTTTTGTTTTTGAAAATGCCACATTGAATAAATTAGCGTCACCTTGAATTAGATTATTTACCGTGTACATCCCAATGTAGTTCAACATGATAGAACTAATGACTTCATGGACATTAAAGTAAGCCTTTAATAACCCTGGTAATAATCCCCATAAGGCACCAAAAATAATCGCTGCAAGAAATGCAAAAATCCATTGAGTAGGACCAAGGAAAGTTCCATAAATACCAACAAAAATCGCTGCAAACATACCTAAGGTATATTGACCAGTCGCACCGATATTAAACAAACCAGTCTTGAATGCAAAACCAACGGAAAGACCGGTTAAGATCATCGGTCCCGTTAAGAAAATTAAATCACCTAATCTCCTTAAAAAGTCTTGATGTGCAAGCCAACCACCCATCATCGTTAATAAACCTGGAAATGCAGTAAATGGATTGGCGATAATCATGATGATTAAACCAAAAATTAAACCTAATAAAATAGCAACTACAGAAGAAATAAATGCTTGGTTCTTCATGAAGGCTTTCCTCCAGCCATATACAAACCAATCAATTCTTTAGTCGTTTCTTTTGGATTAAGTTCTGCAACAATTCTACCTTCATACATCACGATAATTCGATCAGACAGTTTTAAAATTTCTTCAAGTTCAAGTGAAATCATTAAGACGGCTTTTCCTTCTTCACGTTGCTTAAGCATTTGAGAATGAATATACTCAATCGCTCCAACATCGAGTCCTCGCGTCATCTGAACAGCTAAGAGAACATCTGCGTTGCTATCGATTTCTCTACCGATAATTGCTTTTTGTTGATTACCACCACTTAAACTTCTTGTTAAAGATTGAATTCCTTTGCCAGATCGCACATCAAATCTTTCAAGAATAGTTTCTGCTAATTGAAAGATTTTTTTCTTTTGAATAATGCCATGCTTTTGAAAGGGTTGTTTATGATATTTTTTTAATGAAAGATTCGAATATAAAGGGTGGTCAAGAATCAAACCAAATTTATGGCGATCCTCTGGAATATGTGCTAAACCCAAATCATTACGATATCGAACGGAATGGTTAGTTACATTTTCTCCTAATAGACGAATCGTTCCACTGTCTGGTTTTAATAGTCCTGCAATTAAATAAGCTAGTTCTGATTGACCATTACCTTCAATGCCAGCTACACCCAATATTTCACCCTTTTTAACTTGAAAACTAATATCATTCACGACTTTCTTTTTGGTTCTGGTTGATATAAAAGTTAAGTTTGCTACCTCTAGAGCAATACCACCAAAATTTGCTTGAAGCTTTTCGATTTCAAAAGTAATATCACGTCCCACCATGAGGTTCGAGAGTGCTTGAGGGGTTGTATCTTTGGTGAATAATGTTCCAACCGATTTCCCCTTTCTTAACACTGTTACGCGATCTGAAACCGCCATAATTTCATTTAATTTGTGGGAAATGAATAAAATTGATTTTCCTTCTTTTTTTAGATTCTTTAATATTTTAATGAGCTCTTCAATTTCTTGTGGTGTTAATACCGCAGTGGGTTCATCGAAAATCAAAATATTATTTTTACGATAAAGCATTTTCAAGATTTCAACTCTTTGTTGCATACCAACGGATATATCTTCAATCTTTGCATCAACATCAATGGCAAGCTTATATTGCTTCGATAAGGCAATAATTTCTTTTTTTGCTAATTGACGGTCAATAAATGGTCCCTTGGTTGGTTCCACACCTAATAAGATGTTGTCCAAAACTGTAAAAACATCCACTAACTTAAAATGTTGATGCACCATTCCAATGCCAAAACGATTTGCATCATTTGGATTTTTAATCTTGATTATTTCACCGTGCTTTTTGATTTGGCCACTTTCAGGAGTATACAAACCAAAAAGTACGCTCATTAAGGTTGATTTACCGGCTCCATTTTCACCCAACAATGCATGAATTTCACCTTCCATGAGGTTGAGAGAAATATTGTCATTAGCAATAACACCTGGGAAGCTTTTGGTAATACCTTCCATCGAAATTATTGGTAAGTTAGTTTTTGCTTCCATAAGTTCATTGTACAAAAAACACAGGGTGCAATACACCCTGTGTTTTAAGTTATATTTAGTAATTAGGCAACAAAGGTAACGGCAACTTTATTCATGGCTTCATCGTAAGCTTCAATTTCAGCTTCGGTTGCGCCAGTAACTGTTGAACCATCCAAGATTAAGGCTACGGTTCTTTCACCTTCGGCTAATTCTGCGTAGATGACTTCATATTCTGCAACGGTAAAGTTTTCAAAACCCCAAGATGCTTCATCGGTTGGTAATCCAACACCATCATTGGAGGCGTCTAATACCCAAACTTCTCCACCTGGGAATTCATCGTTATAGTAAGCGGTTAAGGCTTGAACAACCGAGGTTCCTAAACCCTTCATTGCTGAAGTGATCACGGTGTCTGATAAGTCAGCACCACCTGGACCTTGGTTAACGTCGACACCGATAACTTTTTTATCGGCTTTTTCTGCTTCTGACATAACGGATAGACCAACTGCACCACCGGCAGCAAAGATAACTTCAACACCTGCATCAAACATCGTTTCAGCAGTGGCAGCATTATCTGGGGTATCATCAAAGTCACCAGTATAGTGATATTGAATCGTAACTTCTACGTTTTCATCGGTTGCAGCAGATTGAGCACCAAGCATGAAACCAACACCAAACTTAACAACTGCGGGAACCGCCATACCACCCATAAAACCTAAAGAACGATAACCATCAGCTACTGCAGCATAACCTGCAAGGTAACCAGCTTGTTGTTCAGCATAAAGAATGGATAAAACGTTGTCTTCTTGGCGGAATTCTGAGTAATCAGCACTGTGTGGAACACCATCAAGTAAGATAAAACTCACATCTGGATGTTGATCTTGGGCTAAGAAGATTGGAGTTTCGAATAAGAACCCTGGGGTTACGATAACTTTGGCACCACCTTCAATGGCAAGATCAATCGTGTTAACGTATTCAGTGTTGTCAACAGCAGTTGGTTTGTAATATTGATGAGTTTTGTTATTTTCCTCAGCAAACTCAACAACACCTTCCCAAGCACCTTGGTTAAAAGATTTGTCATCGATATCACCGATATCAGTGACGAGGGCGATTTCATATGTTTGTGGTCCGCAAGCGGATAACAACATAGATAGCCCGGCAACGGCAAGCGTAGCTAATGTGGTAAACTTTTTCATTTATTTTCCTCCTTTAAATGAAGTTACCAAGCCAAAGGTTGCTTAGGTAGTTTAATCAACTAACTCCAGCACAACACTTTGCTTTAAGATTGATTTCATTATAGCTAAGTAAATGTTATTTCTAACAAAGTTGAATTGTAAATTTTTTTGACCGAGTCTTTACATTTCTTTAACTTAACTTTGGTAAAATGTTTTTAATATATTGAGGATAGTTTGCGACATTGATGAATAGCAAAGGAGATCCTTCATGGCAAAAAAGATTTTAGTGGTTGAAGATGAAGCATCTTTAGCTAAAATATTGAAGTTTGACCTTGAAACTGCTGGATTTTTAGTAAAAACCGCCTTAAATGGTACAGAAGCTTACCGCTTGGTTCAAAAAGAATCTTTTGATTGTCTGGTGATTGATTGGATGCTCCCTTCCATGAATGGCATTGAATTAATTAAAAAGTTAAGAGCGGAAAAAAATAAAGCATTATTTGTTATGCTGACTGCCAAAACTTCTGAGTTCGATGCGATTGAAGGTTTGGGATCGGGCGCAGACCTATTCTTAAAAAAGCCAATTTCTAATCGAGAATTAATTGCCCAAATTAAAGCCTTACTCGGACATTTCAAGGAAGAAAAATCAAACGAAGATGATTTGTTAACTTTTGGTGATATTTCCTTAGATCTAGGACAATATAAGGCAACAATCAAAGGAAAAGTGATTGAATTAACAAAGATGGAGTTTGATTTACTTAAATTCTTTATCATTAATAAAGAACATGCATTATCCAGGGATGCCATTTTAAATTCGATTTGGGGTTTTAATTATGATGGGACCACTCGAATTGTTGATGTACATGTTTACAACCTTAAGAAAAAACTAGAAAACTCCTCTTGCTTCTTTAAACCAGTACGTGGCGTAGGATATTCTCTACTTTTAAAGTAAAATAGACGTGATGAAAAATCCACGCAATTTCTATCTCATTTATTTAAGTATTGTCTTGGTTGTGTTGATTGGTATGGTTTGGTTTCTACCAACCTTTCCTTTGATAAGTACCACTTGGATTATCCTTAATTTGTTTTTCTTAATTTACTTGTTTCCGAAGGTTTTAAAACTACCTAAAATTTCACTACCAAACGATGTGAGTAATTCCTCACTTCCATTTGATAATAACGCAATTTTAACGAAAATATTTCAGCAACTAGATCAATATATTTTGATCATTCAAGCGGATGGTAGGATTGTCCAATTTACCCAACCCTGGTTTGAATTATTATCTTTAAAGGCTGATCAAACAATATCAATGAATGAACTCCGCGGGGCACCCAAATTGTGGTCTACAATCAATCAAGGACTTGCAACCGAAAAAGGGGCCCAATTCCAATGGGAGTTTTCAAGTAGAACTTTTCAATCCTTATTAAGCCCGATCTTTTTGAATGAAACCTTTTATGGGGTGATGGTAACGGCGGTTGATATTACAAAAATCAGTCAACTAGAACAAATTCAAAGTGACTTTCTAGCCGATATTTCACATGAAATTAAGACACCCCTTGCAGCCATCTTGGGCGCTTCTGAAATTCTCAATCAATCGACAAGGAAACTCACCAATCAAGAAACCAAAGAATTTCAGGCGATGATTGCAAGCGAATCATCTCGATTACAGAGACTCATTAATGAACTTACAGATTTATCAAAAATTGGTACTCATGGATTTCAAACGTTAATCAAAACCAAATTCTCATTGATTGAACTTTTGAACGATGTTAAACAAGTCCATCAATTAGAGATCGAAAAAAAAGATCTTGAATTCAAATTAAAAATCCCTAAAGATTTAAACGTTTTCGTTGATCGTGATAAGTTCTTTCTAATTTTTTCTAACTTATTGTCAAATGCGATTCGTTATACAGACAAGGGCTTTATTCAAGTATCAAGTGAACTAAAGAACCAAAACTTGATTCTTTATTTTACGGATACTGGAAGAGGGATTGAACCAAAAAATCTAGCAAGGATATTCGATCGTTTTTATCGAACGGATGCCGCAAGAACACGTGTGAGTGGTGGTTCTGGACTTGGATTGGCGATTACAAGAGCGATTATTCAAGCCCATCAAGGAACCATTGAAGTGACAAGCAAGATAAATCAAGGAACAACCTTCACCCTTACGATTCCCTACCTAACCCAATCCTAAACAAAACTTTACGATAACTTCATCATCTTAACTGACGATACTTTTATATTGTGATTGTATGAATTCATTAGGAGGTAAAAAATGAACATGCAAATTAAGAAAGGAACGTTGTTTGCTTCTTTGGCGGTTATTTTAGCTGCCTGTGGTACAACCGTTTCATCATCTAACGCTTCATCA
>Ga0222713_10003783_pt1 | contig 15465 bp, 13 predicted proteins | sample C33_649DmetaG_FD_165061 | JGI IMG/M metagenome (GOLD analysis project Ga0222713, IMG submission 165061) | Estuarine water microbial communities from San Francisco Bay, California, United States - C33_649D | ecosystem: Environmental > Aquatic > Marine > Unclassified | place: USA: California...
GAAGATTATGGTGGAAACAATAAGACAGGCTTTGCTGCCGTTGCCGGCGGATATCGTGTAGGACATGGTTTTGGAGATTTTTACTATGCAGGAGAAGGTGGATGGTGGTGGTCATCTTCCGAAAACCCGGAAGGCGGTGCTGCATGGTATTTTACATTGCAATACAATGAAACCATGGGTGGTGAAGAGTTTGGATTTGATATGGGATTATCTATTCGTTGTATTAAAGATTGATTAACTTTACAAATGCAATCCAATCTATTCAATTTCAGAGAATGTTTGTATGTCGGTGGTTTATTCCTAATGTATCTTTCTATGATATGGATATTCTACTATTCTCGTATACAACGTACACTAAAACCATCTCCTTTTGCCCAACCAATAATTTCTAGATATTCGAAATTGAATGCTAAAGCAGCGAGATAAGCACTGGATTTATCTTTCTCAAATTCGGAAGAAGTCCAAAAGTCTGCATATTTTCCACGCCATGCACTCCCGGTATACCAGGATGCAACTTTTCCGGTATAAAAACCTCCTCCGGGCAATGCGTTGAATCCTGTGGAATTATCTCCATTATTGGTATGCCAGTAATATTCAGATTTCAATTTCTTTCCTCCCTTTTTACCAATAAATGCACTTAATATTTTCATATCCTTTTTAGTTGGTATACGATATCCTTCTGGCGCCAATCCTCTTGGATCATTCACTGCAAACCAATTATAATGTTTACCATAGACTTTTCCTTCCTCAATGTCATTATTGTAATAACACCATGCAGGTTGCTTGTTGAAAGCAGCATTTATCCAATCAGCATAATTTCTTACCTCCGGTATTGAATCACCATTTCTGAATGTACTTACATCTAGATTCTTGGTCATCCAGATCTGTTTACCAATCTTGACTTCAGATTGAGAGAAAACAGAAGAAGTAAACACAAATGCAATGAGAAAAGTGAAAATGTATTTCATTGAAAGTACCTTGTCAGCAATGAGTATAGTTTATTCGCAATATAAGATTCTTTCAAACCAGAGGGATTGAAAATTAACAGCATAGCAAAAAACAAATGACTAATTGCCCCTTCCGGCCAATAAGTCATGCTCTGACACCGGAGCCGTCAGACTCACCCCGTCACGCTCCGCGTGCCACCCCTCAACATGAGGGGAATAAGATGAGGAATGTAAATCTAGAAAATGTAATTCCCCTCGTGCAGAGGGGTGCCCGAAGGGCGGGGTGAGCTCTGCATTCACCTCGTATTAAGGGGTGGCACGCGAAGTGTGACGGGGCGAGTACTTCATTCCCCTCAGCATGAAGAGAATATTCAAAAACAAATGCCCCACATTTCTGTGAGGCATTGTTTCATTTTGTGATGAGTTTGTCTTGGAGAATATCTTCCGGGACGCGATACACATGTTTGACGAGGCGGAGTTTTTCGAGTATCCAGATGATATAACCGGAAAGATCGAATTGCCACCAAGCAAGACCATGAAATGCGGAGCGCGGAAATGCATGATGATTATTATGCCAACCTTCGCCCATGGCAAGAATGCCGACAATGAAATTATTCTTTGATGCATCTTCTGTCTTGAACATCTTACCGCCGAAAATATGACATATGGAATTCACACTCCATGTGAAATTCAATGCAAGAAATAATCTCACAAAACCACCCCAGAGCAAACCATTGAGTCCGCCGATGAGAAATGGAATGAGCAAACCAAGCATGGACCAAGCAAAGAATGTGGCATCAAAAAATGTGATCATCTTATCCTGCTGAAATTTCTTGCCAAAGGTTTGTCTTGCCTGTAAATGTACATCCGGATCCATCGTAAAAATCCATCCGCAATGCGCATGAAGCCATCCTTTGAATGTTGGACTATGTGGATCATCCTCAACATCAGTATTTGCATGATGTTTCAAATGTATGCTCGCCCACGATGAAGGAGCTCCCTGCAAAGCCATGGAGCCAAACATGAGAAGAATGAATTTCACGAATGGATTTGCCGTAAAACTCTGATGCACCAACATGCGATGAAAACCAAGCGTGATGCCAAGCTCGGTCAAAATCGTGAGTGAAATACAAAGAATCACATCCTGCCAGGAAATATGACCCTGAAAGGCCAAAATAATCGCTGTGATCGTTCCCAAACCGGGTAAAACAATCAACATCAAGAAATATAAGATCACCTGTAATTGGTGAGAATAGGGTTTATTCACGGATTTGTCCAAAATAATGCTACATCGTGGTGAAACTTCATGCTTTCAAAGCACTGAAGCGGGTCTGATACATATTCCGTATTTTTGCAGTGGGTTTAATGTCCGATATTGTGCTGCATACTGCATCAGACATTCAAATATACGGACTTGACACTTTGCACAAACACCCTTTCACCTTCATGGGTTAGGGCTCTATTCACGGAAGGACTTCACTCTATGTGCGGAATCGTTGGATATATCGGTCATCAAAAAGCTTCAGACATCATCATCAATGGATTGAAACTCCTCGAATATCGTGGATATGACTCCGCCGGCATCGTGACGAATGAGTCAGGACATCTCCTGATTCAGAAGAAAGCGGGTAAAGTGAAAGACCTCGAAAAGAAACTTGATCTCGGTGCAATGCTCAGCAATATCGGGATTGGTCATACGCGCTGGGCCACGCATGGCGAACCCAATGATGTGAATGCGCATCCTCATACCGATAGCACCGGCAAAATCGCGCTCGTGCATAATGGCATCATCGAAAATTATACAGCACTCCGCAAAAAACTCATCAAGGATGGCTATTCCTTCACTTCCGAAACGGATTCAGAAGTACTCGCCGTTTTCATTGGTTCTCTTTATGCGAATGGTAATGATCTCGAAACCTCCGTGCGCCTTGCACTCAATGAAGTGGAAGGCACATTCGGCATTTGCGTAATGTGCTCTGATGATCCCAATACAATGATCGCAGCCCGTCGTGGAAGTCCGATCGTTGTGGGCATCGGCGATGGCGAATTCATCGTGGCTTCTGATGCATCGGCAATCATACAGCATACAAGACAAGTGATTTATCTGGCCGATAATGAAATGGCGGTGATTTCTCGACATGGCGTGACCACGAAAACGATTGACAATGTGATCACGAATGAACAAATCGAACAAATCGAATTTGACTTGGATGCGATTGAAAAAGGTGGTTATAATCATTTCATGCTCAAGGAAATCTATGAGCAACCTTCCACTTTCCGCGATGCATTGCGTGGTCGTTTACTCACTGAAGAAGGCAATGTAAAACTCGGTGGCTTAAACCCTGTCGCAAAAGAATTGCGCAATGCGCGAAGAATCATCATCCTTGCTTGTGGTACTTCATGGCATGCCGGACTCGTCGGTGAATACATGATCGAACGCCTCGCGCAAATTCCCGTGGAAGTGGAATATGCTTCGGAATTCCGCTATCGCACGCCGATTATCTATCCTGATGATGTGATTATCGCGGTCTCACAAAGCGGTGAAACCGCCGATACTTTGGCGGCTTTGAAAGAAGCTCGTTTGAAAGGAGCGACCGTACTTGGAATCGTGAATGTTGTGGGAAGCTCGATCGCGCGTGAGACGCATGCAGGCGTTTATTCTCATGCCGGACCCGAAATCGGCGTGGCTTCAACCAAAGCATTCACTTCCCAACTTGCTGTATTGTCCCTTCTGGCTTTGCATCTTGGCAGAATGAATAAAGTCTCTTCCATCGAAGGCAAAAGAATTGCCGAAGCGCTCGATTCCATTCCATCGAAAATCGAAGAAATTCTCAAGCAGGAAAATACCATCAGAGAAATCGCCGAAGAATATCAAGATGCTCGCAATTTCTTGTATTTGGGTCGCGGTTATAATTTCCCTGTCGCTCTCGAAGGTGCTTTGAAATTGAAGGAGATTTCCTATATCCATGCGGAAGGATATCCTGCCGCGGAAATGAAGCATGGTCCGATTGCACTCGTGGATGAAAATATGCCCGTGGTATTCATCGCGACCAAAGATGATATTTATGATAAAGTGATTTCCAATATACAGGAAGTCCGCGCCCGCAAAGGGAAAGTCATTGCCATCGCAACCGAAGGCGATACGCATATTGAATCCGTTGCGAATCATGTGATTTATATTCCCGACACTCTTCCTATGCTCACCCCTGCATTGGCAGTTATTCCACTCCAATTATTGGCCTATCATATAGCAGTTCTTCGTGGATGTGATGTTGACAAACCACGCAATTTGGCGAAGTCAGTCACCGTGGAGTAGTATGTTGGGTTACTTTTTGCTTGCAGTTTTTCTCGACCTACCTACACTCTTATCCCACCATAGTATCAAATGATCGGTCAAGACATCAAAGGGTAGGAGTTCGATATCATCGCACACAAATGTTGAGGGTAATTTCTTTCTGTGTTTTTCTACTTTCTTTCGTAGTACCATGCCATCTGCATAGAGATTCTTGGAGATGATGTGCACTATTTCCGCAAATACACATACGCGTTTTTGATCTTTGGGGACATGTTTCTTGATATAACGAATCGCATTATCAATGGCACGGTGGATGTCACGCTCATTGGACAATGGTTCCTCGGCACTTCTATTTTTTGAAATGATCTCTTCCCTTGCTGTAAGAATCATCATGATGCTATCTAACATTCGCAATAAGGACAAACCACCACTTTTATCATGCTCATATTCCGGAATATCATTTCGAATTGTGGATATATTGGGTCTTTTGGAGATGAATAGCTGTACATCATCTCTGTCTATTCCGGAAGGATAGTGAGAATTCTGCGCTATACCGAGAAAATATGATAGCCATAAATATGCTTTCAGAAAAATGAAGTCGGATTTGTTGCTAATGTGCATTAATTGAAGATTTCTTTTTTTAGAAAGAAAAGAAAAAAGATCAAATGCATATTCAATGTCCAAGGCATATACAGCATGTTGAAAACTTAGCATTCGCCTCTGGATATGAATCCGAATTCTAGAAGATGGAAGTTTTTGTATTGCAGCTTCAAATACCTCTTTTGATCGTTCATATTCCCCAAGTCGGAAATGTGCTACCATCCGATAATTTGCCAAATACATCTGTCTATTCGGACTATCAAAGTGTGATTTTCTTTGAAAATAGTCACCAAGCTCTTGGCAATAAATCAGCAATGCGCGATAATCATGTTGCAGTAAACAAATACTAAATAAAAAAGAATAGTAAGTATTAACAGCCGAATTGATCTCATGTACTTCAAGTATTTTCTTTAATGCAGCAATACCTACTGTATGAGCTTTCATTTGCGTTTTTTCAACAATCATACGAGTTCTGGTCATTTTTACGAATTCATGTTTAATCTTCAATACTTCAAAATGTAAATGGAGTTTTTCATGAACCAAAGATATTGATGCCAAATCCTTATCAAATCTCTTTAATGTTGAATAAGCCATAGATCGAGACCACTGTTCCTCAAGAAGTCGTAATTCAATATGAAAAAACTCATATTTACGAGCTATCATAATCGCTTTATCATGCAACTCTTTTGTAAAATCACTTCCTCCTAATATTCCTGAGATATACGCAGTATATACATAGTACATTGCCTCTGCCTCAGCCGCATCCGTATTTGAAACTTCATCCGCATCAATGGATATCAGCATTAATGAATTCACAAGTCTCTTTTTCAAGCGCGATTTGAATGAACGATAATTTGCATCGCTTGTACCATTGGGAAATATATGAGCACGCAATTCCTCATCTGTTTGTACTTCACCATGTCGCAATGCATGAAAAGCACGATAATAAGAAGCATCTTTACTCGGCATAATACCGGCTGAACTTGAGTATTGAAACCTTCTTTTTGATCGAATAATAATCTCAGGGGTTGCAGGCATTTTTTCTGCAATTATTTCGCTTATCTTTTGCAATAATTTCATTGTACTATCTACATATAGTGAGTTTTAAACATTACTCGATATTATGTATCTACTTTATATTACATGAATTTACACATTTAATTGGATTTCTGGGTATAGACGCAACACAAATTAATAATGAATAATAAGCTAAGATTTCAATGCAACAATTTGAAGTCAAGTGTCTATTCACCCTATCACCTAAAATCTTATGTTAGTTAGAGATATGTCACATATCTAATCACACAAAAAAACGGAACCCTTCAGCGCTGAAGTAACCGAATATCATTCCAAAGAGAGTTGGCAAATACTATTTGACTCTCATTCATGCTACTGCATCAGCTTCACTTGATACAGCAAGCACTTTGGAGTATTTATTCATTACATCACAAAGGAAGGAACATGTCATTAATCATCAATATCCTTATTTGGCTAGGGATTATTCAAAGCGGAAGCTATAATACACAAGAAGAGATTTCTACATTACTCGAAAGCAATGCCGGTACAATTCAACAGTTTCAAAATGATCCGGTTTTGCAACATGATTTTGACCAGTGGCAAATCAATCAAGCCGTTCAATCTGGTGCAGAGCAAACTTTCGGACAAGGATCCCGATAAATTTATTTTATAATTATTTTGGAGTAGACTTATGCTAAAGTCCATCAAATATCACATATTCCTTATAGGATTATTTTGCACTTTTTCGAATTGTATTATTGCAAATACAAATAATATTCCAGTCAATATTAGTGACGAATATGCGCCTCAAGGTGTTGAAAGTGCATGCAATCCTGACTGTCCAGAAACACCATTTCCACCAGTTCAACATTGGCTTCCTGATGTATTAATTACCCTTCCTAATGGATGCCAAGTATTTGTTCAATACACAACAAGATTTGCGTGTAATATGTGGCACGATTTGTATATTGCTCGCATTACAGCTGCTAACTCAAATGACCCAATTTGTAATAATTATTTTTCTACAACCGGGGCAGCACAGATTATGGCAGATGTAACAATACAAATGTTAAAACAAAATCCAATGGGATTTCCACCATCAAACAATGGAGAATGCGAATCAAACTGGCGAGTAATTAAAGGCGCTTGTTGGCAAAAATTGAATATAAACTGGGGTTCTGTAACACAACCAAATCAAGCATATCGACTTTATCCTTGCCTAGGTGATATTTGTTGTTTAGATAGATATCAAGTTTGCTTAATTGGTCAGGAGAGAGTTATAACTTCACTGCCTGGAGGAGTTCAAGGGACATGCATTCCTCAAGAAACACAGCCACATTCACTCGGTTGCGAAGTAGTATGTGGCAATTCCTCTAGTGGTGGTGGTGGAAACTAGAATATTGTTAAACTTGGTACATGTTAAATTGATTAGGATGATGTCATGCAAATATTATGTTCAAAACCGATGACTACATTTTTTGTAACTTTTTTTCTATTATTTATAAATCATTCTGCAGTTTTGAGTCAATTGCATTGGAACATACAATTCTGGCCACCTGGATTTAGACAACAGTCTAGAGTTGCACTTTCAAATGATGGAAAACATGCCATTACTGTTGGTCGAGCAAATTCCTATTATACAAGTACTGATTCTGGTTTTTCATGGAATAAGGGTTCAATTGCAGGCTTAGCGAATCTAACATCAGCATCATATTATCTGGGAAATAATATACTTGTTTCAAATGATGAGGGTACAATAAGTAGAAGCACGGATCATGGTAATACATGGCAATCATATGTCTTGGAAAAAGGTATCCCTATTTTATGCACAAGACATATCAAAGACTCTATTTTATTGGCAACTACATTGAATGGAAGTATTTTTAGAAGTACTGATGCTGGAGTAAATTGGACTTCCGTTTATAGTGATTCACTTTCTATAAATGAAATAGGAATTGGAAATAATGAAAGTATTCTTGCAGTTGGTCAAAAAGGGAAAATTATTGAAAGCAAAGATTTAGGACTGACTTGGATTTCAACTCTGAGTCAGGCACCGGATTCTGTAAATATTTTACGTGTGTCATTTGTGGGTGATTCAACATGGGTGATTGCTGGTGATACATCATTCATTGCAAGAACCGATGATAATGGCAAAAGCTGGAATCCCATAGTCACAGATTCATCTAAAAAGAATAGACGATTTAATGTTTCATCACTCTCTTTCACCGATGAGGGAATTGGTGTAATTGTTGATTATGATCTTCGTAATACTCCGACAGCAAACATTTTTTTTACATGGGATAAAGGAAAAACATGGAAACGAGGATATAATGTCTATTCTGACTTTGATGCAGAATTGCTACAAATTGCAGACATTCGTTTTTTTTCTAATTCATTAAACGGTATTGTAGCAGGTGGTAATGACAGGATTGCAACATTGCGAATTATAAAAGATTCCCTACCCTTTTCATATGAAAGGGTAGAAAAAGTGGGCGCTAGAACCGAATTTTATATACCTGCTTTATTTTATGCACAAGCAAGTGATGAAACCTATTTCGAAGCTATCGATTCAAATCGTATTCTATATTTAAGGGAATATGATACATTTGGAAAGATAATAAAGACTTGGAAAAAGAAGGACAGTTCACTTCGGTATAAATATCTTCATGCGCAAAAACTGAATGAAAAAGATGCAATTTTATATATAGATTCAATGTTTGCAGCTTCAAGAATAGAGTCGCACATTCATATTACTTCTGATGGAGGAATTTCTTGGCGATCCACCAATTCTCCAACGAAGGACTTTTTTAATAAAGGTTTCTGGAAGGATACATTTAATGGGTTAATTAACACATTTTCCGGGGTATCAACATTCATAACAACTGATGCAGGTTTTAGTTGGGATTCCATACAATATCCTTCTAAGTACGAAAATATACTCTTTCAATCTTTCAGTTCCGATAGTTCTAATTACTTTGGATTTGCCACAAATAAGATAGACAAAACAATTGACTTAGTTTCTCTTAATAAAGCACGTGAATGGCGGCTCTTGCTTTCAAATATTCCTAAAGGTAGAATTACGGCCAAAGATAATAATCACTTTTCTATCTTCGGAGAAAAGGAAATGTACTTTTTATCAATACCACCTAGTGCAGATACTGCCCAGCTGCAAACAATTGGACCTGTTAACTCGTGGGTAACAAAACAGGGAAAATCACTTTGGATACAAAATCTTTTGTTACATGCAAATAATGGATACGATGTTCGATATTCTAAGGATAGTGGCATTAATTTTTTGGATGGAAAAGATATTATTACTGATAAATTGAAAGATATGTTTAGTAGTGTTTTTAATCTCCATAGACCTTCCTCATTTATCACTATTGGTAAAAGGGTATTGTTGAGTACTGCTCCTGGTGGGATTGTAATAATATCTGATCCCATAAATTATGCTACCAATATCCAAGAAACCACAAGCGATATTTATACGAATCCTCCATATCCAAACCCATTCTCAAAAAGCACAACAATTTCAGTGGATTGGCTCTTTACACTGTCGGTACAATCGCTTACTTTGAAAGTGTATAATTCTATTGGTGAAGAAGTACGCGATTTAACAAAAGACCTTCATTCACATGCCCAGAATTATAGATCTTCTTTGGTATTTGATGCTGGCAATCTCCCCGATGGCGTTTATTATGTGGTATGCAAAGGTGGTCCGCATATTTCTTCCCAACGATTGATCATCGCGAGATAAATGATAGTATTCGTTTCCAAGGCATACTACTAAATGTGGCATGCCTTTTTTTATCCATGCATCAAACCTATCACTTGCATATACAGCGGAAATCCTATCGTGATATTGATCGGAAATGTGATTGCCAAAGCCATTGGTACATAAATGCCTGCTCTTGCTTCGGGAATGGCAACCTTCATGGCGGCGGGCACTGCAATATAAGATGCGCTTGCGCCTAGAATTGCAAACATGAATTGATTTGATATGTCATTCGTGATGAATCCGCTCAGCCATGCAATGATGCATCCATTGATGAGAGGAAGAATACATGCCAAGACAAAGGGAAATACTCCATAGGAAAAGAATTTCTTGATTTCCCTACCGCAAATCAATCCCATGTCGAGCAAAAAGATGGACAAAAATCCTTTGAATAAATCACTCGTGAATGGAGTGATCCCTTCCGCTTGCTTTGCATTTGCGGAATATCCTATGAGCAAACTTCCCAATATCAAAAGTACACTCGCATTCGTAAAGGAATGTCGCAACATATTCTGAACGGAAATCTTCTTCCCTGTTCCGGACATCATCGCAAAAAGTATCAAACCCACGATGATTGCAGGTGATTCCATCAATGCCATGACTGCAACCATATGACCTTGCAATGTCATCTGCTTGCTCTCCATATACGCAACCGCAGTCACAAATGTAACGGCACTCACAGAACCATAAGCTGATGCAATGGCAACGGAATCATGAATGGGTAATTTCAGGCGCGCGATGAAAAAGACATACACAGGAATGATGCAGGCGATGGCAATGCCAAACAAGAGCGAGAATAAAATCTCATTCGAAAATGGCTGATGGGATAATTCTTGTCCGCTATTGAACCCTATCGAAAAGAGCAGATAGATCGAAATGAATGTGGATGTGGTGGATGGTATCGCCAAATCGCTCTTGACATAGACAGCGAATATCCCAAGGAGAAAAAAGAGGAATGCGGGATTCGTCATATTCTCCGTGAGATGCATCCACTCCATTGATTATAGTCCTCGCTGTTGATTATTCTTTCGATATGCTTCAATAGCCCCATTCTGCTTATCGCGAAGAATAGAATCTATGTCCAATGATAAAGTCTTGGTTTGAATCTTGGCAGGCGTATTCTCCCGATTAATCGAGAGAGTTATTTCAGTGTCTTTCTTGTGAATTGCCAATGTTGCAATGAAAAACACTATGGAAATCGAACGATAAAATGAGGGATCTATCGGACCTTCCACGGTAAAGGAGTAAATCAATGACATGGATGCAATGAGCCAACACAAAGGTTTGATAAATCTATATATCATCTATGTATCACCCGAATTATTGAATGAATGCATTACAAATTTCGGGAATTACAATCATTTATGTATATTTATTGATTCTATGTTTCTCATAAAATTATCTTATGCATTATACATTTCATCAATTAAAAATTTTTGCTCGTATTGCCGCTTTGGGTAGTATCACGAAAGCCGCAGAGGAATTGCATTTGTCGCAACCGGCGATTTCAATTCAACTCAAAAATTTTCAGGAACAATTTGAGATTCCACTCACGGAAATTGTCGGCAAGAAGCTTTATCTCACTGATTTTGGTCGCGAGATATTGGCCATTGCCGAGAAGATTCTGGATCAAGCAAGTGAATTGGATCAAGTGATGCAGTCCTATAAAGGACATTTGGTGGGAAGAATCAATATCTCAATCGTATCAACGGGTAAATATGTGATGCCCTATTTGCTGACAGACTTTCTCAAAGAACATCCCGCAGTTGAATTTGAGATTGATGTGACGAATAAAGAAAGGGTTGTGGAAAGTTTGGAAGCAAATTCTATCGACTTCGCTTTAGTGTCACTTGTACCGGAACATCTCAAAACGCAAAGCATTCCGATATTGAAGAATAGCATGCATCTCATCGGTGCTTATGATCCGAAATGGAAGCATACAGAACTCTCGCCCACGGATTTGCAGAATATGCAATTGATTTTCAGAGAGCAAGGTTCGGGCACAAGACAAATGATGGAGCGTTTTTTGAGTCAAAGACAAATCATCGTGCAAAAGAAATTGGAGCTTACCTCGAATGAAGCAGTAAAACAGGCAATCATGGCCAATTTGGGATATTCCATCATGCCTTTGATCGGGATTCGCAATGAACTTGCCAATAAACAATTGATGATCGTGCCAATGAAAGGACTCCCCATTCATACCACATGGCGCATCATTTGGCTCAAAGGCAAGAAACATTCCCCGGCGGTGAAGGCATTTTTGGACTATTTGCGCGAGCATAAACAGAGTATTTCGAGGAAACATTTTGGATTGCAGGATATTAACCCATGAGTTCATGCTAATTATGCCGATTGGAACTGCGCAAGTTCTTATTTTGTCATAGATTTTTCAGTTGAATAGCACAAGAATATTCCAATGATTCAGTCAATTCTCGATATCAATATTCAAGATAAAGTGTGTTTGGTCCGCGTGGATTTCAATGTTCCCATTGATGAACATGGAATCATTACCGATGATAAACGCATTCGCGAATCACTTCCAACGATCAATGCCCTATTGAGACAAGGTGGGAAAGTGGTGTTGATGTCGCATCTCGGCAGACCCAAAGGCACAGTGAATCCAAAGTATTCACTTGAAGTGGTCGCGAGACATCTTGCCACGCTTATCTCTGCTACCGTACACTTTGCATCTGCATGCATCGGCGAAATTCCTGCGACAGCAATTGCATCCATGAATGCAGGCGAAATCTTGGTCCTTGAAAATTTGCGATTTCATGCAGAAGAAGAAAACAATGATGAGGGATTTGCCAAAGCATTGGCTTCCCTCGGGGATGTCTATGTGAATGATGCTTTCGGTACCGCTCACAGAGCGCATGCTTCAACAGCCGGCATTGCGGAATTCATGCCTATTAAAGCGGCAGGACTTCTCATGCTGAAGGAGCTTCAATATCTTGGCAATGCCGTGAATACTCCCGAACGACCCTTCGTGGTCATTCTCGGTGGTTCAAAAGTCTCCGGCAAAATAGATGTCATCAATGCCCTGCTCCCCAAATGCGACCATATTCTCATTGGTGGCGGCATGATGTTCACATTTCTGAAAGCCAAAGGATATGAAGTCGGCTCTTCCTTGATCGAAGAAGATCGCATCGACATAGCAAAATCATTACTTGAAAGCGAATTTGCTTCCAAAATCGTCCTACCTCGCGATTGCATTATTGCGGATGCTTTTTCAGGCGAAGCAAATACTCAGCATTCTTCATGTGAGGCTATTCCAAGTGGTTGGATGGGACTCGATATCGGACCCGAAACCATCGCGGAATTCGCATCCATCATTGGCAATGCGCGAACAATTCTCTGGAATGGTCCGATGGGAGTTTTTGAAATTCCCACTTTCGCACATGGAACAAAAGCTATCGCTGAATCCTTGGCACAAGTCACAAAGTCAGGTGCCATCACGATTGTCGGAGGCGGAGATTCCGCTTCGGCGATTTCCGGAATGGGTCTCGCAGATGCAGTCAGCCATGTATCAACGGGTGGAGGCGCTTCACTCGAATTTTTGGAAGGTACGACACTTCCGGGCATTCAAGCCCTGGAATTGTGATTCTTACGGAGTCTATGAGTTATTATCAAGATAATCGCGGAATGGGTTTTTCCCTCTTTCCACCAATGCTGAAACTATTGCTCATTTTAAATGGTGCGATTTTTCTGCTCGATTCTGTCATTTTTGAAGTCCTTGCTTTCAATGGTGTATCGCTTTCTTCCTATATCATGGAATATTTTGCATTGCATCCCATTCAAAGCGGACTTTTCTGGCCATGGCAATTGATTTCCTATCAATTCCTGCATGCGGGATTTTCACATATCTTCTTTAATCTTCTCGCATTGTGGATGTTTGGCGCTGAACTTGAAATGATTTGGGGTAGCAGAAGATTCATCACGTATTATCTGATTGCGGGCATGGGTGGCGGACTTGTTCATTTGGGCATGCAAATGCTCCCCGGCTTTGAAGGTGCGCCTACAATTGGTGCTTCGGGTGCGGTGATGGGTATTTTGCTTGGTTTCGGACTCACCTTCCCGGATAGACCCGTGATGATGTTTCCTTTATTCATCCCAATTCCGGCAAAATATTTTGTCTTGATCTATGCCGGAATTGATCTTTTCTCAGGACTCTTCTCAACCAATTCAGGTGTAGCACATTTCGCGCATTTGGGCGGTGCATTCTTTGGATATATCATGCTCAAACATGGTGATGATTTGAAGATTTATGCGCTGGTTGACAAGATATTCGGTCGCTCAAAACAACAATCAAGTTATGGGAATATCATTGATTATCCATTTGAAAAAACCTATGTTGAAGTCGTTGAAGAAGTGAAACCACCCGAGCCGAAAGGCACCATGACAGGCGTATTCATGGATGGTCGAGAAATCACGACTGAAGAAATCGATACCATTCTTGAAAAAATCACGGCAAAGGGTTTTGCGAACTTGACCGAACAAGAAAAGCGCATACTCTATGAAGTCTCAAAGAAACTTGATTGAAGCTCGGAACATTTGACCTATACCGATGGTTAGTACACAATATCTTATTGGCTAATACTTATGAATCTCCCAATTCTCGATAATCAAACAGAATCTCCTTATGTGGTGCGACCTTTCCGCAGAAGAATCAGTCGTCAAGTGATGGTTGGCTCTGTACCCGTCGGTGGCAATGCCCCGATCAGCGTGCAAACCATGACAAAAACCAAGACTGCGGATGTCAATGCAACCGTTGAGCAAATACAGCGTTGTCAGGAAGCAGGCGTGGATATCGTTCGCGTCACCGTGAATGACAAAGAAGCTGCTGAAGCAATTGCTGATATCGTCAAGCGCACAACGATTCCAATTGTCGCTGATATTCATTTCAATCACATTTTTGCACTGAAAGCGATTGAAGCAGGCGTTGCGAAAGTGCGCATCAATCCCGGAAATATTGGCTCGAGAGATCGCATCAAAGAAGTGCTCACAAAAGCGAAAGAGCGTGGAACTCCCATCAGAGTTGGCGTGAATTCCGGTTCACTCGAGGAAGACATTCTCGAAAAGCATGGTTATCCGACTCCTGAAGCGCTCTTTGAAAGTGCAATGCGCCATGCGGAAATCGCTGCGGAATTCGGTGTGGATGATGTGATTCTTTCCGTGAAATCCACTGATGTTCGACTCATGATTGAAGCATATCGCATGCTTGCCGAGAAGACAGATTTTCCATTGCATCTTGGTGTGACCGAAGCAGGTACTTCACGCGTTGGAACAATCAAATCTTCTGTTGGCATTGGCACATTGCTCGCAGAAGGAATCGGTGATACGATTCGCGTTTCTCTCACCGATGAACCCGAAAGAGAAGTTGAAGTAGGAAAAGAAATTTTGCGCTCACTTGGTTTGACGCAAAGATCCGTTGAGATTATTTCTTGTCCTACATGCGGAAGACTCGAAGTGGATCTCTTCAAGATCACGGGTGAAATCGAAGAACGACTCAAAGGGATCAAAAAACCGGTGAAAATTGCACTCTTGGGTTGCGTTGTGAATGGTCCCGGCGAAGCAAGCGAAGCGGATATCGGAATTGCTGCAGGCAAAGGCGTTGGTATTCTCTATCGTAAAGGCGAAGTCGTCAGACGCGTAAAGGAAGAAGAGATCATTGATGCCGTCGTACAAGAAGTCATGGACTTCGTACCGGAAGAACAACATTAAAAATAAACTTTGGACAGTACATAAAAATGCCCTAAGTTGCATATGAGTTGAGTGGCTATCTCTCCCCTGAGAGCCACGCGCGATGCTCACACCTGGAATTCCACATTCCG
>Ga0222713_10003784_pt1 | contig 15456 bp, 17 predicted proteins | sample C33_649DmetaG_FD_165061 | JGI IMG/M metagenome (GOLD analysis project Ga0222713, IMG submission 165061) | Estuarine water microbial communities from San Francisco Bay, California, United States - C33_649D | ecosystem: Environmental > Aquatic > Marine > Unclassified | place: USA: California...
CAACAACAACACCAACACCAACAACAACAACAACAACAACAACAACAAGAAGAAGAACAACAACAACAACAACACCAACAACAACAACAATGACAACAACAACAACAACAGCAACAGCAACAACAATGACAACAACAACAGCAATGATTCCACTCCTGCTTCTGCTTCTCAGCTTTACTTTTGCTTAGTTGGCTAGTTGTCTATTCTCCTTTGTCTGAAATAGTGTTGTCTGAAATAATGGCCTCCTCAGCTTCTGCTAGACCAACAGGTTTTCGCCCTGAGCAGTATGTTCTGGTGGCCTGGCCAAAGTATGGCAGTGATGCACTGTGGACGTCCCCTGAGATGGACTCATCCCATCAAGCTGAGGTCTGGCTGCGTGCTATTGTGCGATTGCTAGAGGTTCTAAGGATTGCCCCAGTGGTTTCAGCTATTTGCAGTATCCAAGTGGAGTCCACTGCTCAAGATCCCTCACTACACGAACATCTTGCATGGAGGGGGGGGGCGCTTGACTATGTAACTGTTGAGGGCTGGGAGATGACGGATGATGATATTGAAGCTGCTTTTGATGATGCAGCTGAGTATGAAGCGGCTGAGGCGGATAGACACTGATAGCTATGGATGACTCAGCCAAGTATGAAGCAGCCGATGCAAATAGACACTGATGCTGAGTAGTTGATCACTTGACTAGTTGACTAGTTGACTAGTTGACTAGTTGATTACTGCCTTACTTGATTTAGCTACAACACACATTCCTCATCCACCAGCAAGGCAGAACCAGTCATCTAGTTGTATATTTTTCAATATTGCACTTAGGTTTGGTTCAGCTAGCTTGTTGACAATTTGACGTTGACTCACATTGGCCATCAAGATCAAAGGCATTGTAAAAAAAAACAGAATGCGTGATGCCACAGACAGGGATATGTTCCAAGCAGGCATAAATTGCAAACTTGCAGCAGGCAGTTGCAGAAGCAGCAAGCCACACTCAGCAGCGCACGGTTTTCCTGAGAGCGGTTCTAGCAACTGCAAATTTGGTTGTAGCTGCACACCAGTGCACTACTCTAAATGACTAGTCTACTAGTCAACTAGCTGACAGTTAAAGCTACTGAACTCTTCTGGACTAGCTGATGGTTCAACAGCTACTCTATTAGATTGACTACACTTTGCAGATACCAGTTTAAGTCTACTGTTTGTAATGAGCCATCAAGCTTTTCTCACTAATCTCAGGGGCCTTGTCATCATTTCTCTCCATGCCTTGCAACTCATAAAGGAACCTTTTCATCTCCAACCTGATTGCTTGTTTTTGTTCATCTGGTAGTAGCCGCAGACGTGGCTCTAGAACAGGTGTGTTGGCTGAGGTGTAGCCAGGAACTCCACGCACAGCTCTTCTTTGGTGCATCATCCATGTGAATACCAACATTTTGTCATCCCATGACAATTCCCCATCTGTACTGGTGAGCACACTTTCTGGCTGACTGCCAGCTGCCATGACTACAAGATGGCCAGGTGAGGGAGACTAGGCAACTAGCCAACTAGGGCTTCGTTTGTTAAATATTGCTTGGCCACAGATGGCAACGTAGAAATTCAGGACATGCTCTTTGTCCTCACAGCTGCTGGCTGCTCAACCCACCTACACAGCAACTTTCTGACTCACAGCACCCACAACACCCATGCACCATGACATAAGGCCAGCTGTTGTGGGCAGAATCCATTGCTTGCCACCTTACTACTTGCTGTTTTTTGATTGTCACTCACTGCTGCTGGCTGCTGGAAACATTGTCTCAAATTCTTCAGACTGTGCTTCAATCTTGCTGCTTTTTGCCCAATCTTGCTGTCTGCTAAAACCATGTGAGCAGTTATGCATCAATGTAGTTGCCCTTGTGACTGCTTTTTGATTGATGGAACAATAGTTGCACTTTCTGCTTTTGTCACTGCCTGCTGCAATTTTGCAGATAATTCTTTGCGCTTGCTGTGTATGTATGTCACTATTGACTGTAACGCTACGGATGATCATGGCTCCTTGCTGCATGCAGCAACACAACTGGCATTGGTTTCAAAAAACTCAACAACAACAACAACAACAACAACAACAACAACAACAACAACAACAACAACAACAAACAATAGTTCAGTTAGGTGACTAGTCCATGCTGTGCCACATAGCTGCCAAATAGTTCAAGTAGGTGGCTAGCTCAACTGTGCAATTCAATTTAGCTTGCCATGACTTTGGCAAGGTCAACTTCTGTGCCAGCCAGTGTGTGCGAATAGTTCTTTTCAGCGCATGTGTTGGGCTCAGTGTCTGGCTGGCAGTGGTGTGCCAAGCAGTGTGGCTATCCCTTCTGCTTCTGGCTTTGCCTCCTTGCAGCCTTTGCCGCCAGCAGCTTCTGGCTATTATTCATCCTTGTTGCCATCCTTTTGCACTCTGCCTAGCTTCAACTTTCTGTTTGCCACCTTGTCAGCATCCTTGGTGCAGCTGCCCCTTCTCTGTCTTTACAGTAATCAGTGTTTGGTCTTTTCCTTGTCAGTTCCTGCAGGAATCATTGTGCACTCAGCCTTCACTGCTTGAGCAGTGTTACAGCAGCACATGCTACTTGCAATGACACAGCTATCCAGCAGCAAATTTAGCAGCTACCAGCAATCAGGAGTAGCTGGCAGGCATCAGCAGCAACCTGCAGTAAATGACAACATACAGCATGCAGCAATTAAAGCTGGCCAGCTAGACCACAGGAATCTGGAGTCTTGATCCGCATTACAATGAATGGAAGCAGGCTTGCACTTCTCATCACTTGTCTGTATTGCATGTTGTAACGAACTGCTACTGCACAGATGTTTGCTTGGTAGATTGGCTTTCTTTGACTGTGCAGACTGTTCTGGTGATGGGTTAAATTGCCTGGTGTGCTACTGTCTCAAATGCCAGTTTTGCATTGGCATGGCCACATGTTTGCTTACACTGCACTGTTGAGACTGGTGTGTGAAAGGTGAAAGGAATACCTAGTTGATGTGCACTAGTTTTCTAGATGTGCTGAGTTGATTGGTTTCCTAGTTGATGCACACCAGTCGTCTTTGATGTGCATGTTGTCATTGTTGTTGTCCTTGTCGTGGTCATCCTTGTTGTTGTGGTTGTTGTTGTGGCTGTTATGTTTGAACTGGTTAAACCTCTCTCTCTCTTGGCTCAAGCTTTTTAGATGTGCACTTGACGGGTTGCCTAGTTGCCTTGTTGCCTGGTTGAGCATGTCGGTCAAAGCCTTAGTTGTTTCTGCACTTGTCTTTGGATGTGCTATGCATGGGTGTTGTTGATGTTGCTGTCATTGATGTTGCTGCTACTGCTCTGGTGACCCTGTCATTGATGTCACAGCTGCTGCTGTGCATGGGTGTTGTTGATGTTGCTGTCATTGATGTCACAGCTGCTGCTACTGTCACTGTTCACTTTGCAGAGACTTGATGTGCATTCCTGTACTCATGTGCAATTCATTCAGGTTTGAGCAACGGTTGATCACATCACCACAAGCAATCACCCACACACCAGCACTTAGCTGAAATGCGTAGCTGCCCCATTTGTCAGTATCTGTGAACATTTATTATGAGCTTTTTGAAATTGCAGTGAGGAATGATATGCACTGATACACCTTAGCACCCACAACACATTTATGAGCTTGAGCCAAGTTGAATGGCCATGGAGCAGAATGAAGCAAGACTGCTGTAGTCTCACCAAACCATGCCATATATGGCTCAGACTTGCGTGCTGTGTAGTTGCTATCTAGCTAGTTATTTTGTTAGCGAATTGCTAGTCAGCTAATTCATTAATGTGTACTTAGCTAGTTGCTGAGTTTCCAATTAATTCTAGTTTCTAGCTAGCTAGTTAGCTAGTTAGCTAGTTAGCTAGTTAGCTAGTTAGCTAGTTAGCTAATTAGTGAGTTAGCTAATGCGCATGTGCTGACTCAAGAGGATGAGAGCGGTCCCGCCACTTCGGAAGCAAGCTCTCAAGACAGAATCCAGACAGCCTAGTGCTGGCACTCTCCGGAAGAAACAATACATCCAAAGTAAAGCTCGGAGGCTTGAAGAGGCAGGAAATTGCATACATGTGTTGATCACATGCCACAGTGTGCTGCTATAGTGACATTTTTGCTGCAACACAGGATTGGCAACAGTATACCTGACACCACTTCTCTTCGGCAATTCAACAACAACAAAACCAGTATCCAGTACCGCTTGGTAGGCATTCAGACAACTGCAAGAGGATGAAGCTAAGCTCCGGGAGCTGCAAGGAGAGATTGCTTCAGCAGTGAAAGCCTCAGTAGTGCTTACTGCAGCTGCACTGCATGAGCTCAGCCATGTGACATCTCTTGTGGATGCACCAGCCCTCAGTGGCTTGATCACCATACCTTGCCCACAAGAGAAGCAACCTACAAACACACACACACACCTGCACCACAGCCATGTGCACCACCCTAGCTCAGCTATGTGCATTGCCCTGTCCACACTTCACCTGTCCAAGGTAGCTGCCAAGGATGTAGCAGAGGCGCAGCAGGAGATCTTTAAGAAGTTGTTTGAGGCCAGTGTGTATCTCTGGGGGTGCGGTATCCACAGCAGGAGCAGCAGTAACAGTCATAGCAGCTACAGCACTGGAAGCAGCAGCAGTAACAGTCATCATAGCAGCTACAGCATTGGAAGTAGCAGCAGTACATGGTCAAGTAGGAAGCAGCAGTATGAGCACCAGTACAAGCTCTATTACTTCTCAGGGTTACAAGATCAAACGGGAGGATCAACGGAAGATTGATGGTGCCTTAGACACCAGGGTATTGTAACAGTTCATGTCGGCATCCAGTCTCTATTCAATCCCAATGGTTTCCATTTATCTTTCCAGCTTCCTTTGTGTTGCTCGTCTGTGTTCTTTCTTGCTCATCTCCTCATTGTTGCAACTTCTTCATGCTAGTCTCTTTCCTTTGTTCTGCCTGTTGTCACTGCTAACATTGTGGTTGCTGTTTTTTCTTGCTTGTTCTGTTTGTTGTCACTGCTTGCTGCAATTTGCAACTGATGCATGTACACTGTCCACTGCAATTTTGCAACTGATGTGCAGTATGTGCTGTTCTTCCACAGCTGTCCACTATGGCTTTGCACAGCTGCTGACTTCTGATGTGTTTTCTCTTCTGTCACTGCCTGCTGCAATTTTGCAACTGATGCCATGTACTTGCTATGTTTGCTACTGCTTTGCACAGTCTCTGATATCTTACTTGTTGCTACTTCCTGCTGCAATTTTGCAGCTGATGCCTTACCTGTTATGTTTTTACTGTTGTTTGCTACTGTGTTGCTTACCTGTTATGTGTCTCCCTTGTCACTGCCCACTGCCATTTGCAACTGATGCTCCTCACTTGCTATGTTTTGCTGTTGATTTGTGCTGTTCCGCACCATTTTGTTCAACAGTTGACTAGTTGACTAGTTGACTATGTGTTTGTTGCTGTCTGCTGTGACTGCCCTGAAGTGCTGCAATTTTGCAACTGATGCCCCTTACTTGCTACACTCTTGTGGTGGTCTGTTACATTGCATCTCTCTGTTGCCACTGCTTGCTGCAAATTTGCAACTGATGCCAGCTTCTTGCTGACATTGTTGTTCTTGCTGTTGTTGTTGCTGTTGTCATTGTCGTTAGTCTTGTTCTTGTATGCTCAGCTTCCAGCTGAGGAAGAACAGCTAGCTGCAATGACCTATGCAAAAGATTCGGCCATTGCTATGGTGGAGGCCAGTGTGCAATTTCCTCCAGTTGCACTGTGAGTTGTGATAGCTGCTGTTGTAGCTGCTTCTACTGTCATTCAAGTTCTGCACACATCACTTGCCAGCTTGCCATGCACAAAAGTGTCACCCATGCCAGTGTGCACTTGAAACTGATGTAGATTTTGATGTCTTCACAAGGAGCTGCAACGCCAGAATGAACGCTTGGTCAGCACCTCAGTGTTGCACACACACTTGCTCTCTCTCTCTCTCTCTCTCTCTCTCTCTCTTGCTCTCTCTACTGCACAGTCAACCTCTGCAAGCTGTTCCACCCTGCACTATCTTGTCACACAGGGATTGTTGCTGATGCTGCTATCTTGCTGTGTAATCTACCCCTCTCAGTTGCACTGTGACTCATTTTGACATCATGACATTCCACAGCAGCAGCTTACTTTTTCCAAAGTCACTTGTGAGGTACTGAATGCTGGGCTCATTCGCTCCACCCAGTATCTAATGAGTCGTGAGAAGGACAGGGCTTTGCTGTTGTCACTGCTGTTGTTGCTGCTGTGTTCTGCTGCTGCTGCTACTGCTGAGCCTAAAACAGCAACAAAAACATCAAAAGCAGTAGATGATCATACTGCTACAACCACTGCATTCACCTCTACAGGTTAACCCCAAGCCAGTTCCATCTTCTAGAGCCTCAAAGCGACCTTCAGCATCCACAGAGTGTCCACACGTTCCACTACCATGTTCTGCAGCCCCAGAGCCATCTTCAGCATCCACAGAGTTTTTACAAGTTCCAACACCACCTTCTGCAGCCCCAAAAAAAAAACAAGACTCAGCTTTGACAGAGTGGCCAAGATGCCCCCAACCTCCTGCTCCTCCTCCACCAGTCTGTCCCCCCCAACCTCCTGCTCCTCCATCTTCTACATCCGCAGCTCAATGGCTGGAAACTTGTCTTTTGATTGTGCTGATTCTTGCTGTCTGTGACTTGTGTATTTATTTGTCCCTGTGCTTATCGTTTTTTTCTTTCCTTGTTTTTTCAGTGCCTCCACCACTCACTCACTAGTGCACTCCCACCAGGTCCAGATCCAAGTGCTTGGTGCCAAACACCAATGGATTCCACACTATAGTATCTTGGCATTGTTTTGGTCTACTCTTTCCTTTTTTTCAATGATTGCTGTTGCTTTTTCAACAGCCCAAAAAGTTTAAACTCTTTTGGCTGCCATCATCACCACTGAGGCTTTGATGCAAGAGTCTTCAAAGGTCAGAGGCCTCCGTATGAACTGCTTGGTCACTGGGGCTATCACCCTGATGTTATGCAAAAAACAGCAGAACATGACATGTTCGTTACACTGTGCACCTACACCCATGGAGCTTTGTTGCAGAAGCTGCAGACTACTCAGCTCCACATCTTCTGCACAGCTGGACAGCATCGGTCCATTTCAGCTTCTTTGCTAACATAAAATTGTTTATTGTCACATCTAACTTTGTCATCTAGTTTGCTAATCTCCACTGGGCTGGTCTCTAGTTGTCTAGTTGGCTAGTCTCTAGTTGTGTATGTGGCTGGTCTTTTGTTGTCTAGTTGTCTAGTCTCCAGTAGTCCATGTCTAGAAGAAGCCCAGGCTGCATTCCTCATTGCACACTGCTTGGAGGAATGGGGCTACAGAGTGGAAATTGAATGGCAAGAGCGACCCAAGTGTTTCTGCAGTTTGGCAGCACATGGACCTGTTCAAATAGTTTGGTTGACTCTGCAAGCAAATTTGATTTATCTCTTGTTTTGTTCTTGCTGCTACTCTGTGTTGCAATTTTGTCGCAGATGCTGCTAACTAAGGTAGCTTCTGTGATCCTTCAGCTCCTACAGATCCAGGTAAGTCCAGCAAACGTGACAGAGCATACCGTGTGGCGCTTGAAACGTGGAATACCCACTGTGATCACAACTGGAAGTCGTTCAGATAGATTTCACCTGTGTCACTTGTTTTTATGTTGAAATGATCTGCAACAATCCACTATTTGTCCACTACTACACTCCATGACTAGTTTGCAATAGGTGATGTTTAGTAGTCCACTATTTGTACAAATCCATAGGCGAGTGTTCATAGCCCACTAGTTGTCCACTAGTTCACTAGTCTACTAGTTCACTAGTGGGTGGCACTAGCTGCACCCTCACAACGTCATCTTGCAACGAGCATGTGAAAATGGGTCCCAAAAATGGCATATAACTTACTGCCAGTTCATTATTGTTCCTTACTGCTTGTTTCTTTACTGTTCCTTACTTGCCACTGGTGCTTTGTCAGCTCACTGGTCACTGGCATCACTGTCCATGTTTGTAGGATGATTTGCTTATGCATCACCAATACCCCTGCTAAAGCATGAAGAAAAAGTGTGGCTGTTGTGTTTGTTTTGCCACTGCCTGCTGCAATTTTGCAACGTTTGACTCTGCACTGTGGTTGTCACACTTGTTCTTACCACTGCCTGCTGCAATTTTGCAACTGAGGTCTATCACATTGTGGTTGTTGCATTTGTTTTTGCCACTGCCTGCTGCAATTTTGCAAAATTTTTGGTTGTCACTGCCTGCTGTAGTTGTTGCTGTTTGCTGCAAGGTTGCTCGGGTGGTAACTTACTGCCTGTTTGCATTTGTCACTACTGGCTGCAAATGTTGCAGCTTATATGTTATGTGCTGTGCTGCTGCTGTCTACTGCAACATTGCACTGTCATCTCACCCATTTGCATTTGTCACTGCCTGCTGTGTCTCGGCCTCTATGCCTCTGCATCTAGCTAGTCATTTGTTCTCTTGTTTCTTTACCATCATAGACATAGAGCTAGATCGTGCTGCATGGCCATCTACTGTGCACTGCTAGTTGTCTGTGTGATTGCAGTTTCCATTGCAACTTCCATTGCTGACCAGCTGACACATCAAATCAGTAGCATGAGTAGCCAGTGTTGGCAGCAGTAGCGCTGTTTGTCAGAGCATTAATGTTGGCACTAGTGTTGGCATTAGCGTTGGCATTAGCATTGGCAGTAGCAGTGTTTTGTCAGAGCATTAGTGCTGGCATTAGCGTTGGCACTAGTGTTGGCATTAGTGTTGGCATCAGCATTGGCAGTAGCAGTGTTTGTTTGAGCACTAGTGTTGGCATTAGCGTTGGCACTAGTGTTGGCATTAGTGTTGGCATTAGCATTGGCAGTAGCAGTGTTTGTCAGAGCACTAGCGTTGGCTTTAGTGTTGGCACTAGCGTTGGCATTAGTGTTGGCATTAGCATTGGCAGTAGCAGTGTTTGTCAGAGCACTAGTGTTGGCATTAGTGTTGGCACTAGTGTTGGCATTAGTGTTGGCACTAGCGTTGGCATTAGTGTTGGCATTAGCGTTGGCAGTAGCAGTGTTTGTCAGAGCATTAGTGTTGGCATTAGCATTGGCATTAGCGTTGGCAGTAGCAGTTAGCATTAGCGTTGGCATTAGCGTTGATTTTACTGTTGTCACTACTGTTGCTGGTGCACTGCACGATCAAATTCACACAATGCTTGCTAAGGCTCCATTTCCATATCCATTTGACTCTCATCATCCTGGCTGGGGCTCAAGCTCGCAAGTATCAGTGTGGCACTTACCAGCTCAAAGAAATTATGTCTCACCTTGACGTGTGATAGTTCATTAGTTCCCTGGCATGGACTGTGATAGTTCAAGAGCTTAATAGTTCACTATTTACTAGTTCATGAGTTGGCTTGCCCATGAGTTCCCATTGACTTGTGATAGTTAACCTGTGATAGTTCACTAGTTTACTAGTTCATGATTTGACTAGTTCATGCATTGAGTTGAGAGATTGCATTTGGTTGTGTGTGTGCATGATGCCTGCGCCTGACACAGACACACACACACACATAACACACACTGATGAAACCAGCAGCATAGCAGCATAGCAGCACAGTGACACACACCACTCCACTGGAGGACGTTGAGTGGGACTTTGTGACCGATCCACAGGCCAAGGCCAAGGCCAAGGCCAAGGCCAAGGCACGACCTGCAGTGCCAGTGCCAACACCAGAGCCAGTGCCAGTGCCAATTTACACTCCTCAAGAGAGCCCTCGAGGGTGCACAGAATGCCAGAGGATGCAGAAGGAGTGGGTTACAGGCAACAGCAACAGCAGCAGCAGCAGCAGCAAGAACAGCATTACCACAACTATTACCACAAAGAAAAACTAGCACAACAAATGCAACAAGTCATCGCAAAGCTTGCCAGCACTTCACAGGAGCTTGCAGAACTGAAGGCACAGGTAGCACGTCTTGAAAGGCACAACAAGTGGAAGGCATTTGCAATTTGCGTTTGTTGCTGCAGGGCTGAATGATGGAGAGAGGGCTGGGGGAAGGGTAGTTTTCACATGTGTGCTTGCAGTGTCGTAACGCACCTTCAGCAACATCCACCACCAGCCATCAATGCTTTGATATCACTGGTCTGAGTGACAACAGCATCAACAACAGCAGCACCACCATTTTACAGCTCCAAGTTTGCTAGGCGCAGCAAGCAGGACCTGTGCCAGCACAGCTCTTAGTGTTTACTGATTTCATGCAAGGACAGCCTCACAACAGCAAAGGTACTTGCAGAAGTTTGCCCAATTATTTTGTGACACTGTAGCTCTGACATTCTATCTGCATTTGCACGTTTCACTGCATACTACCACAGCAAAGCATACACCACAAACCCATCAAACCAAAATGTCAAAGCTGCTGGCTAGACTGTGCATGCTAACACGTGTGCCAGACAGTTCCAAGCCAACTAGGTTAGCCAGGTGTCAGAATTGTTGGGCCCAGAACCCACTCCACAAGCACAGCTCTCATGTGTTAGAGCCCCACCCACACTCATATTGTCCACCTCTGTGTGGTTGCTTGAAGCTCTTTGCTGCAGCTGCTCCTTACAACAGTACCACCACAAGCTGAATTTTGCCCAGCCTCCTTGTGGCAGCACAGCTCCTATATTTTATCTGTGTTCACATACTTAGCTGCAACCATTGCAGCAGCAAAGCCATGTGAGAAAGCCACTTGCTACATAACCATCAAACCAAAATGACACAGCCACTAGCCAGTTACCAAACAATTTCAAGCATGCCAGGCTCAAACTAATGCTGTGTGGCTCTCACCTTCTAGAATTGATGCAGTGTTTATTGCTGTGTGTGACCATTTTGCTACAACAGAGCCATGCACCATAAACTCCTTGAACCAAAATGACATAGCTGCTGGCTAGATGATGCTAACACTTACACCAGAAAGTTCCAATCTAACTAAGCTGGCCAGTTCAAAGTGACACATGCCTTTGCACGTTTTGCCACCACTATGCTGTAAGTTCCGTCTGCTGTGTGTCATATTTTAAACAGCCTCTGTGTGTCTGCTTGAAGCTTTTTGCTTGTCACTTGACTGCAATTGATGCAATGCGCTTTACTATAAAACCAAAATGACACAGCTACTGGCCAGCAGACTACGTTAACATTGTTATGAAACAGTTCCAAGTTTACCAGGCTGGCCAGCCATGTGCTGAATGTTGCAGAGCTTTTACATTCTAGAATCACAGGTGTTTGTAACAGCACAGGCAAGAACAGAATTGTGCCCAAGCTTCCTATTTGCACATCTCACTGCAGCCACTGCAACAGCAAGGCTGCATGCTACGAACTCCATGAACCAAAATGACATAGCTGCTGGCTTGGCTGTGATGATGCGTTTGCCAGAGAGTTCAAGCTAGCTAGGCTGGCCAGCCACCTCCTCCAAACTACCCTCCTCCGGGTTGGCCAGGCCCAGATCCAAACGCACATTCCTTAGAGTTCAGAGTGATGCATACATTTGCAGTCTCTGTGCAGTTGCTTGCTGCTCCTTGCAACCTTCTTATAGCAGTTGCTTTTTTTTGCAGCTGCTCCTTGCAACCTTCTTATAGCAGCCACTGCAACCACTGCACTCATTGCCAGCCATTACACACCCAGGCTAGTCAGACTCCTGTTCCACAAGTCCAGGCTGTGCCAGAAGCCCAGGAAGTGCCACGAGCCCAAGCTGTTCCACCTGCACCATGGGCCCAAGTCCAGGTTGTGCCACAAGCTCAAGCTGTGCAACCACAAGCTTTTCAAAATCCTGTGCAGCCAGTCCAGGCTGTGCCACAAGCTCAAGCTGTGCAACCACAAGCTTTTCAAAATCCTGTGCAGCCAGTCCAGGCTGTGCCACAAGCTCAAGCTGTGCAACCACAAGCTTTTCAAAATCCTGTGCAGCCAGCCCAGGGTGTGCCACCTCAGCCACAAGCTCATGCTGTTCCACCAGCCCAAGCTGCTCAGAACCATATAGCTCAGCAAGTGCGCCCAATTGTGTGACTCAGTCTGTCCTGCACAATGCTCAAGCTGTGCAGAATGCTGCTGCAATTTTAGCCATATGCAGATTTGTCACAACCTCTGTGTGGCAGTGTGGTCCCCATGTGCTATCTGCCCCATGGCATCCATTGCAACAGCAAAACCTCAGGTACCACCAGCGGCACACATGACAGCTCTGGTACCACCAGGGGCACAGCTCTCAGACTTCAGAACCACACGTGTCTAATTGTCAAAAGTTCTTTAAATTGCACTGCATTGCTATGTGCTCACTTCACCAAACAATTCTGACACATTGTAGTTTGCAAAATTGTAGCAGATGGCAACACTTGCTTGTCATAGAATAGTTGCAGACTGCTAGTTGCAATGAGCTTGATAATTCAATCAGGGCAAGCAGTGCTGGTGGCCATTAGTTTGATAGCTCTGTCATGACAGCTTTGCTGCTGCAGTGGTTACAGCAAAGTGAGCGAGCATACACATATAGAACATCCAAGCTTCACTGCTACATGTAGCACAGGTTGGGCAAAATTCTGCACACATAGCGCCACAGTTGCAACATTCTGTGACAAAGTCCATCAAAAGGCTCAACAGCAGCAAGTTCCACAGAGAGTCTATCCCTTAGATGACTTGTCACCTTGTGCCTAGACGTCCCCATTAGCTAGTTGACTGGTTGACTAGTTGACTCATGGGTCACCTGATTGATCAACTCTAAGCTCTTGCATTTGTCACTGTCTGCTGCAATTTTGCAAACAGCTACAAATACTTATGCTCACTGCTTCTCTCATTAACTTTTGTGAATTACACCTGCTTGAAGTTACTGTTGTTGGTTGCTTAGCATGTTCTATGTTTGCACGGTCTGCTGGGAACCTGAGCTTTTGTGGTGTCTGAAACTGTAGATTAGAGCAATGCTCCAAAGTGCAATTAGATCAGCCAGCAAATGAAGGTGTTGAGTATAGCTAGATGACTAGTTGACTAGCTAACTGGTAAATGCTGGTTGAGCGAATGCATCAAGGAGGCGGAGCTTGAGAACCCTTGGCATGACCTGGTGATACCAAAGGATAAAAAGGCCCTAGATGTATTGTTGCTGCGTTTTGCCTGTGGTAGTAGGCACTAGGCATTTTAAGTTGAGACAGCCATGGGTGTATATGGCAAAGCAACCAGCATGTGCACAAACTGATGTGCATTTCATGTGCACAGTAGCACTATAGTTACTAGTCTCCTTGTGCTTAGCATGTCCATTAGCTATGTGCTTTCAGCATTTACCAGCAAGCTGTGACACACATTCAGCATTTCTGACAGGCTCAGGAGTGGTCTGCCGAAGATTGGAAAGAATGGCAAAGCTGGAAGAATACAAGACAGATTTGCGAGGATGTGTTTGAGCCAACTTTGGACTTCAACTGGCTGTTCACTCACAAGCCAGCCGACAGCACTTTGTCTGTCCAAATGAATAGCACTACCACGTTGTCTAAGGCATGCAACTGGCCAAAAACTGTGTCAACAACCCATAAATAACCCCAACCAACTACTCATACAGCCCATGGCAGCCCACCAATAAGATGAGCATCAGCAGCAGAGCAGAAGCAAGCTTAGAGCTGATAGGTGATAAATATCAGAGAGTGTGGCCTCCATCCTGATAGCCTTTTTCATGGAAGGAATGTGTCAGACCCTCAGCAACTTGCACCAGTCCTAATCATGTGTTACACACCATCTTTTTTTGAAATGAAACACAATAGCTGCTGGCTGCTGTTGCTGTCACTAGGTGCCAAGCATCTGTTTCATGCCATTCATTTCCAGCTTGTGAGTGTGAGGACCAGCTGTTGATCCTTCACTTGCATTGACATGTTTCATGCATTAGCACACGGCAGACATTCACTACCAGTGTCTCAGCTCATTCTGGCTCACTCACCTTGCATGTCTCACTGTATCTTGAGGGCCTTCTTCGTGAACTATAAACTCGAATTTGGGTACCTATTCACTAAAAACTTTGATGGAACGGTTGGGTACATGCCTTAAGTCAGTTGAAACCAATTTTTGCGGTACAGAGTCATCAGACACTTGTATATACTATGTGGTGACTGCAACACCAATTTTGTAATACTATGTCGTGACTGCAACACCAATTTTGTAATACTAAGTCGTGACTGTTACACCAACTTTGTGATACTATGTTGTGACTGCAACACCAATTTTGTGATACTAAGGTGTCAGAAGTTTCATGGATTTGTTGATCAGCAAAGAGTGTGGCAACCACGCCTTCAGAATGGTGTTGCCTTGGCCTTATGTAGCTTTCCTCTCACTACTGCCACTGCACTGTTATCAATCACACACACTATTGCCATTAATCTTGTTACCACCGGTATCATGAGAGCATACATTCCTTAGACTATTGCTACTGCTGCTACTGTTCATGAGTATTGCTGTTAAAGTAAGGTTGCTCGCAATGAACAGCGGTACCTTCAAAATTGGTACCGAATGCCTTCTGGAGTCCAACCACAAGGTTCTCTCTACTACCGCCTTGATCATAGAATGGTTTTTCGTCAACATTACATGTCACAGTTCTTATCCTGCTAGTGCTGGCCCATCATATACTTGCTGGCCAGCTTTTGATTGTAAGTATACCAGCTGGCCAGACATGATTGCAGTGATCACTGAAGCTGGCCAGTCTCATGCTGCTTGGCCAGTCTCATGCTGCTGTGCTACTATTACACTTTACTGACAGCATGGTCTATCTGACTTCCCATCCAAGGTGGTACCGCAGACGATAGCAGTGGGTTCATGGAGTTCGATGACTGGAAGGTTATGCGTGCAGTAGTTTCTAAAGATTCCCGTGCTTTTCTTTTGCACTGTGGTCGGTGGAGGGCAGAAAGGCCTGACACCAACCCAGCTGAAGGGCATTTTTTCCACATAGATAGAGTGTCTGATGGCATGCTTAAGCATGCCCGTGTCACAACACTGAACTAGTAAAAGATTAGCAATGGCATGATTCATGATTCAGTAGCAAAAGATTAGCAATGGCATGATTCATGATTCAGTAGCAGACTAGTAACTAGTTCAGGGCTATTTCCACAAGTGCTGCCACCAGCACCACTGGCATCACCAGCACCTCTGGCACCACTGGCACCATCACCATCAGCACCATCAACACCACCCGCATGACCACCAGCATAGTTCAGCCTAGTAACTAGTTAACTAGTTAACTAGTTAACTAGTTCGGTAGCACAGTCTTGCTATTATTGTAAATCGGTGCGTGCACCCCGGAATTGTAACTTTTAATAGTAGTTACTGCATCCTCATGAAGTCATCCTGCAGTGGCTGTGGGCTGTGGCCTTGCTGCTGCTGCAGCTGTGGTTTGCAGAATAGTAATTGCTTAGTCACTAGACTATTTATATTAAACAATCTATATAATATAATATATATATATTTAAAC
>Ga0222713_10003786_pt1 | contig 15452 bp, 6 predicted proteins | sample C33_649DmetaG_FD_165061 | JGI IMG/M metagenome (GOLD analysis project Ga0222713, IMG submission 165061) | Estuarine water microbial communities from San Francisco Bay, California, United States - C33_649D | ecosystem: Environmental > Aquatic > Marine > Unclassified | place: USA: California...
CAACATTTCCATCAAATTGAATACGCATTCTCTCAAACAATGCATTATTATAATTTGTAAAAACTAAATCAGTAGCCGCAGTAACAGTACTTCTTAATACTGCGCTTATTATACCTGTTGCTGAATAATTACCAGCTACGATAAAAGATAATGAAGAATCATTACTAATTGCTGCGCTTGCTGTATTTGCTAAAGTTAAACCATAAACTCTACTACCAGAACCAGAACCACCAAATCTTGCAATAGGACTATTATCAGCAGTAGCTGCTGTTGAATTCGTGCCAACTTGCAATCTAGCAGAAGGAGTTACTGTTCCTACACCAACATTTCCAGAAGATGGCCCGACAAATAACGTTCCACTATTTATATTTAATGTACCATTAGCACTTCCGCCGTCATCAATTCTAATATAGCCAACACCACTATCCATGAAAGAGTTAAAAGATCCAGTGCCATCAGAATCATTTATGATTACATCTCCGCCGCCAGATAAAGTTATATTTGAATTTACTTGTAAAGTGCTATTAAAATAACCATTTCCATTTACATGTAATTTATAACTAGGAGCAGTATTGCCAATGCCGACATTTCCTCCTTGTAATATACGAAAAACATCTCCGCCTCCTTGAGAATTTATATTAAAACTATTATCGCCGCCATGTTTTCCAATCCACCATTGATTTGTTATTTGTCCACTTGACGCTCCAGCATTCGCTCCGAACGTTACAATTGAATATCCATTGCTTGCAGCGCCAAGTCTTATTCCTTCAGTAAAGCTGTTTACAGCCGCGCCAGCAGCATCAACCGTTAATGTTCCATAAATATGTGTTTTTGTATAAGCGGTCGTAGTTCCTATGCCTAAATTACCACTAGTGTCTATTCTTGCTCTTTCTGTTCCGCCAACATTAAATTGCAATATAGCGCCATTTTCCGCAGCAAATGTTAAAGAGCTTCCTGTGAGACCTTGAATATAGCCAGTTCTTGTACTTCCAGCGCTATTATATATAGAGATATATCCATTATTATTATTTACGCGCATTGCCTCTGTCGCGCTAGTAGTAATTGTTCCAGTTATGCTTACTGCTGCAAGTGTCGCTGTTCCTGACGCATTAAAAGTTCCATTTACATCTAACTTATAAACAGGAGTTGCCGTATTAATACCAACATTACCATCTGACTTAATACGCATCTTTTCTGTTGGTAATGTATTTGTAGCGTTTGTAGCAAAAATCAAAGCTTGAGCATTATCTCCAGCACCTCCTAAATCAATCCTTGATCCAACATAAGAATAAGCATTAACATTCGTAGTTGTATTTGTAAAAGCAATTACAGATCCAGTATTAAAAGTATCAGAAGAAGCAGAACTGCGAATTCTAGTTATTATATTTACTGCGGCATTAGTTCCGGCACCAACAATATCTAATTCATATTGAGGATTATTTGTTCCTAATCCTATCTTATTATTAACAAGAACAAAATCATTTGCACCATATTGACCCATGACAACTCTGTCATCAGCAAAAACTTCTAGCACAGGTAAACCTGCGCTGTTATTAACGCTCATCAAGCTGTCGCTTAAATCGTCAACAACGCTGAACAATGTTCCATTTGTGCCATCTGTGCGTAACAATGTTGCGCCTGAAGTAGTTGAATTAACATGTAAACGAGCGAAAGTAGAAATTGTTCCTATACCAACATTTCCAGATTGAGCAATAATCATTTTCGCTATTGGAGTGACACTTGCATAAGCTCCAAATAAAAGCGGATGATTTGTATATGAAGCTATATAACTTCCAACAGTAGTACCATCAGTTGATGATATTACCGTTTCTTCTGATCTTCCAGAATCATATAAATCAATCTGAGGACCACCAGTTGTAGAATTATTAGTTACTAAAGAAAAACCTAAAGCAGAAGATGTAGATACAGTTAATTTATAATTAGGATTTGTTAATCCAATTCCAACGCTTCCTTCTACAATTAATCCATTTGTCGGTGCGGCAGTATTATATCCACTGCCAATACTAACCGGCCCTGAAACTGTTAATTTATTAGATGCAGTTGTTGCGCCAACACCAATATTTCCTCCAGCAGTCAATCTCATTACAAAATTTCCATCACTTGCAAGAGTTGTTTGTCCTACTGTATTATTTGTATAAAAATCAAGATAACCACCTGCTGTTGTTCTACCAGCGCGAACTTGATTTTCTGCATTATTTCCAAAAATTAAAAATGCTCTAGCTCCAGCATCTACACCTAATGTTGTTAGATATGTAGATGGATAACTGGTGCTACTTAAAGTTAAAATTGTAGGTGCGGCACCATATAAGTGTAGATTGGAAAGTGGAGACGTTGTGCCTATACCGACATTACCGCCCATTGTAATTGTCAAAATTTTTGTTGCAAAAGTTCCACCTGCATCATGTCCTATAATATAACTACTTGTATTATCCGTGAATATACCTGTGCGCCATGTATTTACTCCTGAATGATCATAATATAAATAAGTACTTCCAGCAGATTGATATAAACCCGTAGTTCCTGCTACATGTAATTTTGCTGATGCAACTGTTGCGCCTATACCAACATTACCTCCAATTGGATTTAAAACTATATTTATATTATTTGTAATACCAACATCTGTCGCTTGAATCCATCCATAACCACCATCTGCACTAACGCCAAAATTAAGTTGAGTGTCACCACCTGTAGCGCCACCTCTAATTTTTAATATACCTGTGTCATCACCAGCCGCGCCATAATTCCCTACCACATCCAATTTTTGAGTTGGACTTGTTACACCTATACCAACTTTACCAGATGGTATTAAAAATATACCATTTGAAGTATTGTATCCAGTTGCATCTATAGATGCTGGATTTCCATACGTCCAATAAGCATAAGATACACTTGACCCCCCGCCAAGTACACCAAAAAATGATGTACCTGCTGTGTAATTAGTGTTGTAAATTCTATGTGATCTTGCCCAACTACTGGCAGTAGTAAGTTTTAAATCCCATCCAAAATCATATGTTGTTAAATTTGCACCTGAAGTTACAATGTCTAATTTACCACTAGGACTTATTGTACCTATACCTACATTACCACCTTGTTCATTAAAAAAAGAATTTCCACCAGCAAGCCCCAATCTATGATTTCTAGTCCATGTAGATCCATCGCTAGATGATATTCCTCCAAATTCAATAAGACCATCACTTATATGATTAAGAGAAAAAATTCTCATTCCCGCGTTAGAAGGGTTTAGTCCAAATCCCACTCTAATATTTGCCCCAGTTTCTCCTAATAAAAGAACTTGACCAACGTTATTAGCTTTAGCAAGATCCAATAAAACTCTTGGAGATGCTACTCCTATGCCAACATTTCCACCATGAGGCTGTAAGCTAAAATCATAATAGGTTGCGGCATTTGTTCTTCTTTGTTGTAGCGCTCCTTTTCCATCACCATAAGTTGCAAACATTGTTCCATAAGCTATATCAGAATTTGATATAATTAATGAAGCGTCTGTTGGATTAGTTGAACTTAAACTTGGGCTAGTTCCTGTGGCCGATATTTGTAATCTACCATAAGCAACAGCATTTGAACCAACGGCCACATTTGTTCCATTATCAAATATTAAGCTGTTACCAATTGAATTTGTGCCAGTAAATTTAGGAACATAATTTGTAGTACCAGATAAAGCGTCACTATTGATTATAGTTTTCCATGCACTCCATGTAGCTCCATAATCAGCGCTATATCTTGTAAATAATTTTTGTTGATTATAATTATCATAAGCAAGTTGAGATAAAATATCTCCGCTGCTTAAAAAGTTTTGAGAAGTATTAACCGTTATCCAACCCGCTCCGCTTGGAGAGTTAGTTAAACTATACCCCATTGTGGTGACATTGCCTCTTAAAGCATTTAAATCACCGCTTATATTTATAACAGCAGATCGTGCATATACATCTCCTTGTACATGTAATTTATAAGATACAGTTGTTGTGCCTATACCAACATTACCACCACTATTAATACGCATTCTTTCACTTGGCTGAAAATCAGAATTAGCTGTTAACCCAGTATTTGTGTAAAATTTTAATGCACCCGAATCTAATGAAATAGCAGTTGATGATGTTGATGTGCTTCTCCAAAATCCGCTATTCCAATATCTACCTTCACCACTTAACCATTTACCACCACCAGCTTGCAAAGAAGATATATAAATACCATGACCATCATTGTAATCTGTAAACTTAGCATTTACCCATCCAATTTGATCTGATGAATTGTTTAAAAATTCACTTGCAAATATACCTGCTCCAGATACTTGTAATTTTGCAACCGGTACTGTTGTACCTATGCCAACAGCGCCTTGAACTATTAAACCATTTGTTGGAGCAGCAACATTATAACTAGAGCCAACACTTGCTGATCCAGCTATATGAATTTTATTAACAGGAGTTAAAGTACCTACTCCTACATTTCCATTTTCATCAAAAACAATTTGAGCAGTAGCTGAAATAGCAGGTTGGGAAGTTCCACTACAATTAAAAGCAATATAATCTGTTGTAGCGGAAACGTGTCTTATTAATGAGCCATACGTTGATCTTCCAAAACGAATTCCAGGATCATTGTTAGATTGTAATTCTAATAAAACAGAATCTGCGCCGCTTGATTGAACTAAAGTTAATTTACTAGTAGGGCTTACAGTTCCAACGCCAATATTATTAGATGAATCTATAGTAACAGCAGGAGCAGCAGATCCATATCCTAAATGTAGCTTACCAGCTGAATTTTGCTTAATTACAGCGTCCGCAGTAACTGTTCCTGTAAAAAATTGATTTGAACCACTTACAACTCCAATTTCAAGTTCACTACTAGTTCTTCCTATTTGTAAATAAGCATATTGAGCGGCATTATTACTAAATAATGTAATTCCAGGATTATTACCTTGAAATATAGTTAATTTACCAGTAGGACTTGCCGTTCCAATACCTATTTTATTTCCAGTTAAAACAAAATCATTTGCATTATATTGACCAGCAATTATACTATTATTTGCAAAAACTTCGAAAATTGGTAAACCGCCAATTGTATTTACAGACATTAACGAGTTTGAAAGATCGTCTGTAACTTCAAAAAGAGTGCCGTTAACGCCTTCAGCTTTGAATGCTGAACCTAAAGATGTAGAGGACAATACGTTAAGATTACTATTAAGGCTAAAAGCCGTTCCAGTTATTCTTAAAGTTTTTGTCGCATTACTTCCATCTGTAAAATCTACCTTGCTACTTGCTGGCGTTATTAGTACGTCGCTTGGCATATAATCCTTATAATTTAGTTACACTTTTATAATCCGAATCTACCTTTAGTAGCATTAAAGTTTTGAAGAACTTCTGCGGCAGATAATGATCTATTATATATCTGTCCTGCATTTATATATCCTTTAAAATATTCTGAGTTTGAAACTCCTCCTGTTAAATGACCAAAGTAATTATAATTGCCCCAACCAGAAGGAATATTCGCGCTTGTTCCTACGTTTACTCCATTTAAATAAAGAATTGATATGGTTCCATTACATGTGAATGTTATATTATACCAAGTATTAACAGAAACAGTAGATGAAGAAGTTATAGATGGTGTACCAAGCCAAGCGCTTCCATTTCCAATATAAACAACTAAATTCCCCGCGCCATTTCTATTTAGCGATATTGCTAAAGTATTGTGTGGAAATCCATTAAAAAAAGAATTAAAAGATTTAGCTTGATCTGTATATTTAGCATACCCAGAGATTGTTATTGGAGTAGATAAAGTTTGACTAACTGGAATATAATTACTGCTTCCATTAAAATATAAGTTTCCATCACTATCAAATCCAGCATTTGTTAAATCAATTGTATTTGAATTATTATATAAATTTAATAATCCTTGAGTTGATGTTCTTGTCCCATTTGTAAAAGATGTTGGATATGATTTTTTCTCCCATTGAAGACCATTTATATATAATACTCCAGCAGATGCGCTATATCCCCAAGATGGACCATCAACGACAATCGCATTTGTATACGCTTCATTTATTCTAGTTGTTGTATAATTATATCTCCAAGTTCCATCTGCTATAATTGTACTTCTATCAGCTAAAATAGTTATATTATATGATCTAGACCAATCACTTGTATAAAATCCACCAACTCCAAAATTAGTAATTCCTGCTGGCGCTATTGTTTTATACCAATAACTTGTTGTCCAAATATCGTTAGCAGAACCCGTCCAAACACTATTATATGTACTTTCCCAACCATTCCATTGATTAGAACCTCCTGTTTTTATAAACTTCCATGTTTTAGAGTTTGCAATTGGACCAGCATCACTCGTACTTGATACATCAGTATTAGTTCCACTTACCGTCCAAGGATCAGGCTGATTTGAAATTGTAAAATATCTATTTTCAGTTGGTGCGCCAATAAATGAATTTCTAGTATCTCCAACGTCATAAGAAAATACTAACCCATCTTCTATTAAATTTGGTCCTAATGATGCAGCCATAAATTTTATAATTCGAATCTAGCTTTTGTAGCGTTATAATTTTGCAATATTTGAGATGCAGATAAAGTGGTATTATACAAATGTACTTGAGCTATAGATCCAGGAAAATACTGCGCCGCTCCAGTTCCTATTGCTATTCTTTTTTCATCTGTATTATTAATCATTGTATACGCAGCAGTACCAAGATTAGAAATTGCCGCGCCATTTACATATAAAGTTCCGCCATTTATACTATTACTTACTTTAACAAAAGATATATAATACCAAGAATTTGGGGCGATAACATTATTATTTGATTCACAAATAAATGTATTTATTCCTGTTACTAATATTCTATTCGTTCCACCGCTTCCAGTTCCTACTTCAAATTGCCAACAACCTGTAGTGTTATTTGTTCTAGTGGAAAAAATTCCATATCTCGCTGATAAGTTTGTTGCTTTTATCCACGCGCAAATTGTAAATGTATCTGCAACTTGTAATGAAGAAGAATTCGCTATAGCAACATATTGATTAGTTCCATTAAAAACTATATTTCCAATATTTGAGCTACTAAAAGTTGGGCTATTAGTTAAAGTTCCAGTATTACTATTTCTACTTATATCTATCCAAGATGTTCCAGACCCAATATAACTATTGTAATCTCCAGCATCATACGCTAATATTAATCCAGTATTTATTAATCTTGGTCCTCTAGATATTGCCATAATTATAATCCAAATCTTGCTTTTGTTGCTTTATAAATTTGTTGTAATTCAGTTTCAGATAAATGCCTATTATAATAATAAAAATTAGAAATCCTGCCCCAATTTTGATCATATGATGTGGGATCACTACTAACATTATGATAAGCTCCTACACAACCAGTTCCTAAAGTAAATTGAGCATTAACATTAGTTAAAGTTCCAGATGAAGTTGCTAAATTACCATCGTAATAAAATTGGTAATATGGACTAGATGACGAAAGCTTCCAAACGTAAAAATGAAATTGAGTTGTATAATTTGATAATGTATTTACATCAAATCCAGTATCTTGAAATGCTCCGACTCCAGAATCATACATTCCTAATGATACACCATCAGTTGCAGAAATAATTACTTGATGATCGCCGCTAACACTTCTCCATAACGTTTTCCAATTTCCATTAGCTGGCTTAATAGTAGAATACATGCATATTGTAATATTTGGATATACTGGCAAATCTGTTAACGTTCCGCTTGGAAGATATTTAGCTATACCATTTTCAAAATCCATACAACGAACATTATTGTATGTCGTGTATACGCTAGGATGACTTAAAGTAAGATTATAATTATTGCCGCTAATATCTCTCCATTGAATTGGAGATCTACTTACTAATTCATTTATACTTGGTTGTTTTCCATCTACTAAATCTACTCTTGGATCATAAAATTGTAATCTTGTAGTAGAATCAGCGCAGTAATAATGATAAGTTCTATGTATTCCTGTTGTAGAATTACTTGACCATTTTAAATCTCCAGATCCTATATTACATCCATTAATGTCCCCTTGTTTTATTGGATTATTGACAAAATAATATCCTGTATCAGGATGGCGACCTGTATATGATGTATTAAATGGATACACATGACCAACATATAAATACCAAACATCTTGCGTTAAGCCGCTAGTACCGATACAACTCCAATAAGCATTTCCTTCTACTGCGCTATTATCCATTCTTCTTGATCCATCACCACTAGCGTACATGCCAAAATAAAAAGTGCCGCCATATGTAGAACTGGTTCTTTTGACCCAAACACTAAATCTATATAATTTAGTGTTATCTATATTAAAATCTGTAGTATTCCATCCGCCATCATCATTATTTTGCCCTAATGGAAAAGTCCCCCAAACTATTCCTGTATGACCCCAAGGATTTGCAGCGGCAAATCTTTGATTTTCGGCAGTAGCTCCATTTTGATTATATCCAGTTACACTTCCGCCAGAAACTGTCCAGTTATTCATGTTTATCAATGAATTAGGCAAACAGCTATTTCTATCACTAGCATCATATCCTAGCACTAAACCATTTGTTACTACTTTGGGGCCGTATTGCATCTAATTATATTTACACCTATTATAATCCAAATCTACCTTTTGTAGCATTGTAATTTTGAAGTATCTCAGCCGCACTTAATCCTCTTGTGTATAATCTAGCACTAGCAATATTTGAATTGGAATATGCATGATAACCAGCATAACCAATTGTAATCGCAGTGTTAGAATTACCCCAAGGCCCTCCTGCTGATGGGTTGGTGCCAATGCTTACGCCATTTAAATATAATACATGAGACATTCCAATTGTTGTTGCGGCAACATGCGCCCAAGAACCCACTGTAAGCACAGGAGTTGCTGGAAATATGTCTGGATTAACAGCGCTACTACCAGTTCTTTGCCATAAAATTCTTCCATTCACATAATACCAAAGACCAAATGTTCTAGGATCACTACCAGTACCTATTATTCTTACCCAATCGCCAGACATTGCTGTAATTTTAATCCAAACTTCAGCAGTCATATCTGCTAAAAATAAATTTGAATTTGGTCCGGCAGACACAGATTCAGTTGATCCGTTGAAATTTATAGATCCACCGTTATCTGAGTTATAAGTTTGAGTATTTGTTAACGAAGAAACATAACCGTTTCCACTAACATCATACCAAGCTGCACCTGCTCCAGCATAACTATATGGATTACTAGCATCAAGATTCAATACTAGTCCTTGTTGTACAATTGTATTTGCAAATTTTGACTTTTGAGCTTCGTAATTTTGAGCAACTTCTACGGCACTTAATGCTCTGCTATATATTAAAGTAGACCCCACATTAATTGGCGCATATCTTCCAGAAACAATATCATCTCTAGCAATTATCAAATCTCCAATTGTAGAACCTGAATACGATATTGCAGAAGTATTTGCCGTTGTATTAGCAAGCGCCCCATCTTTATAAACTCTTACGTTAGAACCATCAAAAGTGCCTACTAAATTAGTCCAAGTATTTAATGGCATTGTAGTAGTAGCGTCTACAACCGCAGCTAAACTGTTTCTTACTCTAAACCAAACTGTATCTGTGTTATTTGTAGCCATTAATGCGTATGCATCTCTATCATTTCTTCTTAAAAAATTGCATATGCTTGATTGATAAGCATTTCTTTTAAGCCACATCGAAACAGTAACGGTTACAGGATTTAGCGCAACATTGTCTGCTACGCTTAAATAATCATCTGTTCCATCAAATCTCAACGCTCCTTTATTATAAAAATCAAACGCTGGCATCGCAGTCGTCGTTCCATTTCCTAATAATCCATTATCATTAAAACCACTCAAATCAATTATACTTCTATCAGTATTAGATATACCCCATTTTTGTCCAAGATATGTGTGGACTTGTTTTAATTCCGTGAGAGAAAGCTGTTTATTGAAAACTATAATTTCGCAAACTTCTCCTACTAAAGGCTGAAGATTTCCAGTGGCATAAGTATTTAATTCGTATCCAGTATATGCTGCGGGATTTGTTGATTTTACAGTCATTGCTGTTCCATCATAATATGGAGTTGCTGATGTACCAGTATTAATAGCAGAAATAATTCTTAACGTATTTAATATTGTTATAGATGGGGAGTTTGCATTTACATCATTCCAACTAGATCCATTTCCCCAAAATGTGGCTATATTATTAGCTAATGCTCCTATAAAAACATATAAATCTGTATTTGCGCCACCATGATAAACTCTTTGATATGTCGCTGAACTTGTAGTCGCTCTGCAAACAACAATATGAGTCGCAGTAGAAATAAATGCTCCTGTAACACATTTAAATGAAGTTGTAGATGTGAAACTTACAGCTTTTCGACTATTTATGGCAACCGATCTTGATGGACTTCCACCCATTACTACAGCATGATTATTTTGTCCACTTTTATCTCTCCATTGACTGACTGTAGTTCCAGAACTATAACTAAAAGTTGTATCATCAGCAGCATCTAGCCATAAATTTAATTGGTCTTTTAGAGGCAAATCAGTTGGATATGATTTATTATTTGATTCATCTAAACACATCACTAAACTATCTTGAACTATACGGGGCGAATAAATTTTTGACATAAATTATAATCCGAATCTTGTTTTAGTTGCTTGATAATTTTGAGATATTTCAGCTTGAGTTAAAGCTTTATTATACATTCTTATTAATCCATATTGAATATTAGGCCAATTTGCTCCTGAATATCCAATTAAAAAAGCATTTGAAGTATTATAACTTAAAGTTCCATTTGGAATAGAAGCTGTAGTTGAAGCTACTCCATTAAAATAACTTCTTATAGCATCTCCCGGTTTAAAAGTAAAAACTACATGTTTAAAAACAGAAGTTGATATAGTTTCATTTGCGTTGCATCTGTATTCTACTCCATCAACAAAATGTAAAGCTCTAATTAATTGTCCGCCTGTTTCTAAAAATATAAGAGGACTTAAAGAACTATATGGATTTATTCCAAATATATGATTCCATCCAGCAGTAGTTGTTACAGCTTTAATTACTAATTCAATTGTTAATTCAGTCATGGGCCTTAAAGAACTTGCATTTGTTATAGATCCATAATCATCAACACCATCAAATAAAATATTCCCTTTATTATTAACGTTATAAGTAGGACCATTTGTTAATGAAACATTGTTACTATTTCCACTTGTATCTCTCCAAGTTGTACCACCAAAATCTTTTGTTTGAGTTCCAATGATATATACTCCAGAGTCAGAACAATTATCTGTGGTGGAGGTTATTAAATTATATACAGCACCACTTTTAGTTATAAAATCAATTCTTGCGACTCTTGGATGATGACCTGCCACAGCGGCCCCTTCTACATATCTCCAATATCTATGTTTACTATAATTACTATCATTTCTATTTGTACCAATAATTATTCCGCAACTAGAATTGTTACTCATTACTCCTGTAAATGCAGTTGTCCAAGTAGAATTATCATCACTATATTGAACTGTATAATTTGCACTTCTTAATCCTCCATTATATGTAGAGTAACATTGAACACTATATACAGCTATAGCTGAATAAGAAGTTACTGAAGAAGCATCCAAATCTAAAACCAATCCACTCCTAACTATTTGCGGCCCATTATTTACTGTACTCATATTTTATATTCCATAAGTTTTACGTTGTGAATTAAATATTTGCAAAATTTCATCAGCAGATAAAGGTCTATTATACATCATAAATTGACCAACTTGACCACCAAAATATCCTTCATTTCCTCCACCATGACTGGATCTGCCAATATATCCAATATTACTTGCTTCTGGACCAGTATTTAAAGTAAGAGTCGCGCTTGCCGTATTTGATCCATCGACATATAATTTTAAAGTTCCCGTTCCATACGCATCAAATGTTGCGCCAATTAAATGCCATACATCGTTGTTTAATTGCGGTCCTGCTGATGGATCATAATCAGCATTATAACCCATGAAACCTAGATAAGTATTAGAAGTTCTTAAATTAAAACTTTGTCCGTTTGCGGCATTTCCCAAACCACAAAATCCAAAATAACCTGTTCCAGTATATTTTATCCACATTAAAACAGTTTTACCCGCAGCAGAATAAATAAAAGAAGTTGGAGTAGTAAATTGTATTCTATTTGCACTTGCAGTTCCAGCAAGATAAAATCCAGTACTATTAAAACTAACATTTGTCAAATCAGCGTTTATATTATTTCCACTTATATCTAATAATCCACCGCCTCCAGCAACAGTATTTGCAGAACGAGATGATACTGCAAATTCTGTAACGTAACTCTTTTGCTCAAATTGAATTTCTGCTATATCAACATTCATTGGATTAAAGTTAGGCCAAAAATAAAAAATAATACTTCCTGGCGTTGAAGTAGTTGTCCATGTTGCAGTCCATCTTTGCCAATTAGAAGTCAGCGTTGGACTTTGAAAACTTGGACCTCCAATATTAGGGCCAGCATAGTACGTTTCTACTCTTATACTCTGGCTTACAGCATTTTGATTTGACGCTCTTACATAGGCGCTAAAAGTATAAGAAGTGCTTCCACTATAACTTGGCTGAACTCCATAAGCCATTCCATCAACAGCGTCAGATCTAAACCAATATAATCTTATGCAATCATGAAGTCTATTATCAAAAGAAAAACCATCAGTAATTGCAGTTTTAATTAATGCAGAATTAGGTAAATGAGGATATCCCCACCACATTGTAGGAAAACTCGTAGCATTAACGCTGATTCTTGTGTCAGAGCTTATATAAGTTAATATTTGCTCTGGAGTTTTTGAAGCGCCATTAGTTGAATCATATTGATGTAATGTAAAAGTCGTTGAAGATAACCTCTTAAAGTAATAATCTGTATTTGCTGTAAGTCCACCTCCTGTAGTTTGAGGTCTAATTACATCGTAGCTTGCAAGTGCATTAAAATTAGCAGTAGGAGAAGATATTGTAATTACATTTCCAGATACAGAAGCAATAGTTCCTATAGAATAAAAAGCGCCACTTCCATATGGACCTCTAGCGTAATATGTACCCCAATTATTACCAAGCGAAGGATAAGAATTTGCCGCGCCTACCCCATAACTACCAATTAAATTTGTGGTAGCTTCACCTCTAAAACATTTTGAAAACTCACGGTTATAATATAACTGTAAATCTTTCTTTACTATTCCTCTATTACCATGTTGAATACTCATAGTTTTTCCTCCACTATCAATTTAGGTACATCTTTTCTTTCTGCGGTAAAGTCCCAGAAAAATTCAATGTCCTTAGCTTTTTCATACCAAGATTTATCATATTTAATTACAATCTTATTATCTTGTATAATTATATCTTCTACATAAAATACTTTTGAGCATTTATATGCAGTAATTTGTACGTTAACTGTATTTTCATCTATTAAAAGTTTAACATAATCAGGAAGAATAATTTCGGCGCGAACTCCATTTGTTTTTCCTTTACCAGTTAATCTTATGCCGTGATATGGAGACTCAAGAGATCCATATACTAAATCATGCTGTGGTTTAGTTGGATGAGGAATTCTAAATGATTTTGTTGTTGCTGAAAACGCGCCGCTATTTGGATTATATCTAATTTTTGTACTAGCTTTTAATGCAGTATTTCCAGATGCATTCGCGCCAAAATATAAATAATGTGATGAATTTGTAGCGTCATCAGTTGTTATATTTACATTTGTAGAGTTTGTCGCATTTGTAGCATTATTAGCATTTTGTACATAATTTGTAGATATAATTGAAGCTATATTAGATCCATCTAATTCTTGAACAGATCCGACTCCAGATAGTCTTCCTAAAACTGATCCCGCTGTAACATTTTGAATTTTAGCATAAGTAACTCCAGCGTCATTTAAAGAAATTACTGGCGTAGTTCCTCCAGAGCTTGCAATAGGAGCAGTTCCGCTAACGCTTGTTACTGTACCGCTTCCAGTTCCCGCGCCGATTGCAGTTCTAAATGTCGCGGCATCTAAAGCGGATACGGTATTATCTGCGTTAATTCTTGGGAATGTTATCGCGGATGGATTGGCTAATGTAAAGAAATTATTCCCTACAGTTGTGCCTCCTAAAATTGAAACAACATTTGCTGCGGTTAATTCTTCGATAACTCCAGAGCCAGCAGTAATTCTTCCTAATATTCTAGAGGTGACGCTGACATTTTGTATTTTAGCATAAGTAACATTTGAATTAAGAATTTTCGCAGTTGTAACTCCATCAGTTGCTATAGAGATATCTGGCGTAGTTCCACCTGAACTAGCTAATCCTCCACTTCCAGTAACGCTTGTTACCGTGCCATTTCCAGTTCCCGCGCCGATATCACTTCTAACTTGTGCGGCTGTTCTTGAAATTAATACGCCATTTGCATCAGTACTTAAAAATATTGTAGCGGCAGAACCAGAAGCTGATATGCTACGAACTCTAGCAGTTCCATTTATATCTAATTTAGCAGTAGGAGTTGTTGTTCCTATTCCAACACTTCCGCCACCAGTTAAAACAAAAGCTGGAATAGTTGAGCTAAATCCTGTAGCAAATATGCCAAGATCTCCAACAGCATTTGTAGCATTAGCTAATAAATGCTGAATAACAAATTTTGTTGCATAATCTGAATCTCCACTAAGCCATGCTCTAAAACGAATTCCGCTTCTAGGATCTGTTGACCAACCATCATTTGTAGATGGAGTGTTTGCCGCACTAAATGTTTTCGCATTTATGAACAATCCAACTCTACCATATTCATTAGTATTATTTTGAAGAACTAAATATTTTGATGAATCGAATTCTGTTCCTGTATAGAAAACAGAGTCAGATCCATATCCAAATACTATTCCGCCATTAACATGTAACTTATTGCTAGGACTTGCTGTACCGATACCTACATTACCGTCAGACTTTATTCTAACTAATCCTGTAGTTCCTCCTGTCGCTTTTTCAACATGTAAATTTTGACTCAAAACCGTGGCACCGCCACCATAATTTATATATCCAGGATTGGGAGACGCTCCATTATAAAAATTTAATTGATCTCCGCTTTCAATTCTTACTTGATAATTATAATCATATGTTCCAAGTATTATTTTTCCACCTGCCGTAGCCGCTCTTACATCAAGTAATCCAGCAGGAGTTGTGGTTCCGATTCCGACATTACCATCATTCGCAATAGTCATGTCATAGGTAGCACGACTTATAAAGTTTGTACCAAAGCGCATTGAGGCATTTGAGTACTGCTCAAAATCTGTAGTTCCGCTATTTCCTCGCTTTTTTATTAAAAAGTAATCTCCGCCACTTGCATTTGCACCATCAGCGTCTAGCGCCATTACAGCTTCTCGACTTGTGGCAGTTGCTGAAGGGGTC
>Ga0222713_10003787_pt1 | contig 15452 bp, 29 predicted proteins | sample C33_649DmetaG_FD_165061 | JGI IMG/M metagenome (GOLD analysis project Ga0222713, IMG submission 165061) | Estuarine water microbial communities from San Francisco Bay, California, United States - C33_649D | ecosystem: Environmental > Aquatic > Marine > Unclassified | place: USA: California...
TGCTAAACTCATTGCAGCAAGAATTGTTGCATCAGGGGTTGTACTTTTAATGGGGGGAGCTTTGACTTCTTTGATTCAAAAAATCATCTCAAAATTCTCACAGGATTAAACAATCCTAACTCGGGCTAAGAGTGCCCAATCATGACCTTCACTTGTTAAAAATTGATTTTCAAACATTTTCAGTAATGTCTTACTCATGGCATTATTAACCATATCAACCATAATACCATCCTGAGCCTCTTTTTTTGTCATACCATATTTCTCAACCGATGAATATGGGACATTAAATATAAATTGAATACTATACACGGTTGGTTCAACTATAGAACTAACTGATGTGGCATTACCCTTAAATAATTTACCTTCAGGTGTTTTTCCTATAATTGGAAACCCATTAAAAACATCTAAAAGTTTATCGGTATTTTTTTGATTGATATAAATTTGTTTTAACTTCAAGTTAGTTCCATCTAACTCATTTTTTCCAAAGTATCTTACCTTGATATCGATGGCAGTATTTTCAACATCTAAAATGTCAAAGGCTGAGTTTGTTAAAGTTTCAACAAATTCGTAGATATTCCAAGCAATAAATGAACCATCTTTTGTTTGATTTACATCAACAAAGAATGTGTAATAATCATCATGGAAAACAATATCGGTAAAAGTATAAACAAAGTCACCTTGTGTCCATTTCTTTTTTCCCAAAATGTTTTTTAATATCCTGGTGTAATCAGTCATCTTTTCCGTAGTTTTCTAAAAGTCTTTTAATCAGCTTATCAACTTCACGAGGTTTAAGGTTATGTTTGTGAGGATACTTCTTGAACCAATCTTTCATAACTTTTTTAACCTCTTGCTTGGTTGCCTTACTTTTGGCTTTGAAACCTTCAATCTGAGCTTCTAATTCATGTGCTTGAGAGTAGTATTGGAAAGGTTTTTTTGTAATTCTTTTAGGGAACTCTAATCCACTTTCTTCTTGTAGAAAGTGAACAACTTCATGAGTGACTAATTCGTGTAATTCAGGAATTATTTTTTCTAAAGTTTCTTCAATTGGTGATTCAGGATTAAATACAATTTCAACCTTAATGGTTCCCTCACCATCAAAGTATTCCCCATCAACTTCAGGATTATCTAATTTTTCATCACTCTTAACATCGAGTTCAAGTGTTAACGCACTAAGATTATCAAAAAAATAAATACCCTCACCCAGTTCTTCATCAGGTAAATAAAAATACCCAACAGTACCTCTTTTGAGCACATTGACGATGTCTGAAACCAAAGCATTTGCAATGATTTCTAACATCTCTAAGTTGGTCTTTACAATTTTTTTCATTCCACTTCTTCTATTGATACTTTCAAATCACCGTCACCCTTTATAACTCGGTGCCAAGCAAATTTAGGAATAAAAATCTTATCACCGGAATTTAATTTGTTTGGCAAACTATCATCAAGTTGAAACATCCACCCATTAGACTCCAAAATGGTAACCCATCTGTCTTTCAAGTCAAAATGCCATTTTAATTCCTCATCATCAACATCATTCTGAAATGTTCTGATGAGTTTACCTTCAAGTTCTATTTGTTCAAATGGGTATTCCATTACCAAGAGTTTGATGATGACAGACCAAGCTGTTTTGCATATCTACCCACATTACAAGACCAATATCCCGCAGTTGTCCTGTCTTTTTTCTGGTCACACTTATGACGTGCTCTGAATGACTTAGCTGCACCCTTGTTATTGTTCCTAACTCTCAAGTTTGGGTCACCAAAAGAAACTTTTTTGATACCGCCACTTTTTGATTTTACGTAAACAGCAAACTTCTTAGGACCACCTGATGTTCTAAATGGTTTATTTAATTTCACATTCTTACCTCTGTGTTTTGCCTCTTCTAAAACATCCTCATCTTCTTCGTCTTCAACAATGTATGGTGCATCCAAATAAATTTCTTGATTGTCAACGATAACAACCTTACCCAAGTCAGATTCAACCATTAATGTATCTTCCTCATTCAATTGAACTAATCCTTGTTCGTAAAGGTCTCTCACTTCATTTACTAAATCAAAATACGCCGGCGAATAAGTTCTAAAAATATTATTTGTCAATGAAAGGTTATTATCAATATGATATTTCAAACCTTCTGACATTTTCACACCTTCTTTAACAACTAAAGTAGGGTTTTCTTTGTCCTCAACGTACTCTCTAAGGATTTCCAATACATTTCTCATAAGTCCTATTTTAATATAAATACTAACTAACCTTATTGTGTATTGAATAGTTTTTACTATCTTTGTGGTATGGAAAACTATGACAACCTATATTGGAAAATTTATAGATGGTTTCGATGGGAGGCAAAGTATACCCATAAAAAACTCTATATTGGTATCAAAAATCTAATCAAATGGTTTCCAATAGTTTGGAAAGACCGTGATTGGGATGATTTTTATATCTTTGAAGTTCTCAAATTCAAAATTAAAAATACCGCAAATCTTTTTGAGAAAAATCAAAGTTTTGTTGGGTGGGAAAATCAGGTTCGTTACATGAGAATCTGTGAAAAACTTATCGACTTAATTCAAGATGAATATTATAGTCACGAATACTTTGATTATTACGACAATAAATTCAGTTTTGAAAAAACAGAAGACCCAGACCTTTTTGAACTTAAATCGGAAGTTACCAAAGACGACCTCCAAACTTATATTCAGAAATATCCACACGCCAAACGTTTTGTTATGAACCATCCTAAGTATGGTAAGTTCATCCATTCTATGTCCGGTCCCCCCGATGTAGGTTTGGCAATTGCAATTGGGATGTATCGTCATCAAAAAGCAAAAAAACTTTTGTTTAAAATATTGGAACATAAAATTGAGAACTGGTGGGATTAGTACTTATAGAATATGGTATTTGTTATAGTTTTTTTTATTTCGTTATTAGTTTCTTATAGATGGGTAAAGGGTATTGATTACATGAAGGAGAATCATCCTGATTATAAAGGGGAAGACTTAATTTAATATGTCTTATTTGGTTGCAAACATTCCCCCCATTCAATGCTACGTCCGCAAAGAATATCTATACGACTTCCAAAGTGGATTTGGGGAGTTTGAACCTTGTTATTGGGTCAGTGTTAAGTCTGTCAAGGGTAAAGCGTTGTACTTTGAATCTTTACTAACAAACTATGGCGCCCTTTATGACAAATTACCAATATCAGCCTATGTGTGGAAAACAGATATTGATGAGTCATCACTACATCCGTTAGACTTCTTGGAGATTTGGGATTCATTCTCCTACAACATATCCGTTATTGAGAAGTCACTTCTGAAAAACCTTCAATGTAAGGTTTTGATGAAAGATAAGAAGTTATATGATGGACATTATATGTTTACTGTGGATTCTTGTTCTTCGGAACCCAATGAACTCAACGTTTCACTATCTGAGACACCGAATGAACACAAGTCTTTTAATATTATCAAATTAGACAATGGTCAGTTTGCTGCACAACCAAACAATCGTGTTTTATTCTACGACCAGTCGTTAACTCCTAAGGGTGTAACAATTCCCGACTTCAAAGTATCCACAAAAGAATTCAATTGTGAGGATGGTTTGAAATGGAGTACAGGAGACAACGATGATTTCTTTTACTCTTTGGAAAAAAAGTAGTATCTTTGTGGTGTTATGAGAATCACATTCATTTCCGACACCCACAGCAAACACAAACAGGTAACAAGTTCTTTACCTGGTGGTGACTTAATTGTCCATGCCGGAGATTTAAGTTCTCAGGGTTACAAACACGAAATCCAACAGTTCTTGAAGTGGTACAATGAATTGGATAACTACACCAATAAAATCTTCATTGCCGGTAACCACGATTTTGGTTTCCAAGATGACCCAAAGATGTGTAAGGAACTTTTGGAGTTCTACAACAAGGTAACCTACCTCCAAGACAATTTGGAAGTTTTGGGTGAAGATAGTGAGACGGCAGTTAAGGTTTACGGTAGCCCATGGCAACCTGAATTTTACAGTTGGGCATTCAATCTTCCAAGAATGGGTTGGGAGTTAGAACAAAAATGGAACGATATTCCTATGAATACCGACATTTTAATTACTCACGGTCCTGCTTGGGATAAGGTTGACAAAGTTATTGGTCAGAATGTTCCTTTGGGTTGTGAACTACTTGCCGAAAGAATCAAAGTTGTAAAACCAAAGATTCACGTTTGTGGTCACATTCACACAGGGTACGGTTACGTGTTTGATGGAGACACTCACTACATCAACGCTGCGGTTCTTGACGAAAGATATACCTTCACTCAAAAACCAATGACTGTCGATTGGAATCCTGAAACAAACGAACTTGTGTTTGTTGATTAAAAAGGTGGGGTAATACCCACCTTTTGTGTATTTATATTATATGGCATCAAATATTTCATCGTATTCACCATCTCTGATTTTAAAAGTAGCAAAAACTTTAAGAGGAAAAGGATATCATTTTTCACCATGGTATGATAGTGAATGGGAGGAGAATGATGAAATTATTAAAGATGTGAGTGAAATGTACGGATTTGAAATCCCAATTGATTTCTTTATTGGTCTACTCGAGAGAAATAAAGAAGAGGATATCTTCGCACCGGATTTTAATCCAAAAAATTTAAGATATCCTGAATTAAATAATTTTACCGTTACTGTTTTCGCAGAAGTAGTTGAAACTAAACATGAAGAATGGGAACATCAAATCGATAGTTATTCTCAAAAAAATGGCAGAGTTGAGAAATTGTTTAATCACCTTCTAAGTGAAGGAGAAGTATATTTTAATGACGGTGAATTAACCAAGGAAGATGTGAGAGATGTTGAAACTCATGATGTTGCCGCAGGAAGAGTTGTTTTATCAGGACAACTCGACGAATCTGTACAAAAAAGAAAAACGAAGCTTGAATCTCTAAGTAGAAACCAATTGCTTCGTTTAAAAAATTTGATTGATGAGCAACTAAATCGTTAACCGATTACATTACCTCTTCTTCACTACCTTTGTTCTTGTTGTTAACCCATTTGTCGATTGATGCAATACCAAACGAACCAAGTGTGATTACCAAGAAACCATCAAAGATGAATTCATTGATTAATAATTCTTTTCCCATGTAACCTGTAACAAGGTCAACCAAAAGAGAAAGAACCATCATAGAAAATGATAGGAACCCAACGACTGATTTTTCATTAATTGAATTGTTGTCGTCAAACAAGTGTTTAAAAAAGTTTTTCATGTTGATTAGTGTTTGATAATAAATATCAACCTAATCGGGGTTTGAACTCAAAGCAATGTCCAAATACATTTTAATAGTTCTTCGGATTGTAGGTTCATCAATGTGAGGAAACTCATCATTGATATAATGATAAATCTTATTTACCAACGACTTTTTATTGTTTTCAACTGCAATCAATTTATCATCCACCAATATTTGAATGAAAGGTTTTTCCATCCAATCAAACTTATAATGACTGACAGGAAACCTTCGTTTCATGTAATTTTTTACTTCTTGCGAGGTATTATCGTAATATTTTGATAATATTCTCTCTTTCTCCTGTTCAGAAATCAACATACAGATAAATATAAAGCAAATATAATTCAATTATGGCAGCAGGAAAAGCAAAAACCAAAGGAATGAACATCTCTTTGTTCAAGAAAAAACCTAAAGTATCAAGACCAGGTGTTCACGCAAAAACGAAGACCTCAAAGTCAAAACGTTCCAAGAATTACAAAAAAACTTATAGAGGTCAGGGATAATAGATTTTCCTGAATTTTTTTATATTTTTTGGATATGAACTCCAAAGAGAAATCTTATGCTCGTCTGATACAAAAAGTGTTAAATAAAACACGAAAAGAACAGATTGAGTCTTTCTATGGAGAGGGTTCAAAAATTAAAGTTCGTGGTGTTGTTTTTTCTCATACCAAGAAAGAATGCATTGTTGACGCAATAATTGTTCTTGGTCCCGTTATCTGTGAAGACGTTATGGAAGACCTTGTGGCAATGTACGAAATTTTGGATATTACTGACCTATACTTGGACGGTTACAAAGTAGGAGTTCAACTTAAATTTGATGTTTAAGTTTTATTCATAAATCTTTGCAACAAATCAGTATTTTCTTTTTGTAAAAACTCAACACGTACTGACAACGCAGAAACTTTTTCAGTTAACTGAAGAATTGTTTCTCTCATCTTATCCTTTTCCTCGGCACTTTCTTTAAGTAACGCTTCAAGTTTGGCAATTCGTTCTCTACAATCTTGTTTCACAAAATTATCATCATCTCTTTTTACCTCAGCCCTTTTTTCGTAGTATTTCCACGCACTTGTTGAACCCAATACGGTTATCAAAGTTATGATTACGGTCCAAATTGATTCTGTTCCCATTTTTTTGTGATATTTCAATAAATACCTTGATTTTAGAATCAATCTTAATTTGATTAATTTTTTTTGTTTTTTGGATTTTGATTCAGATGGAACTAAGTATTAATTCTAGTATTATAATATAATATATTAATATAAATTAATTTTAATAATTAATTCTAATACTAATTCTAGGGAATTTTTTTCCAAACGTTGTCAGAGTTCAATCTCACGGAAATTAAATGTTCCATATTCCATTCAGTTGGTTTAATCATAGACAAAAACTCTCGTCCGTCCCGTCCTCTGTAGATGTGATAGGTACACCCAATCTTTGGTTCAAAATTATACTTACAACTATAGATTCTTTCGTTTAACTCAATCGTCTCTTTCAGAATCTGAGCCTCTTCTAACAGGTCATCCCATTTACCCCCAAAATAATCGTTAGCTTTGATTACACCGTATCTTTTGAATGCTGTTAAGTCTACGGGTTCAATCTTCGGTGAAGATAGTGAAGTCGGGTATTCGTAAAGTGATAATGGTTTATCTGACATACCCAAATTATAACGCAAAAAAAGGGGGAGTAATTACTCCCCTCCTTTAATTATTGTAAGACCGTGTTTTAAAAACTCTTTAGCTCGTGGGTCCAAATATGAAAGTGCGTACACTTTTTCAATATCTTTAACCAACTCCTCACCATGTTCGTTCTCTTTATAAAGTTCGATGATTTTGTCCATCGCTTTATTACATTGTTTGTTGTTTTCGTCGAAGTAGTTGTATGGTTTAAACTCTTGTAAAGTAGTTGACACCTTATGAGCCAAGTCAACACCACCGTCGGTAATCTGTGGGAACAATCTCATGGTCTTTAATACCTCTAACATGTCGACCAATCCATGGACACCACCTTTTCTTACTTTGATACCTTCGATATAATCTTCAGGTTCTTCCATACCCATGATATCATGGATAGTTTTGGTGTTTTGTGAGTTACAAAACATTTTCTCACCCTCTTCTTTGGGTTCTTGGCTATCTTGTTCGTTAAGACGATAAAGTGACTTAATCGCCTTTACGTCCTCTTCTGTAAGTGTGAATCTTTTTCCCATAACAATAAATACTAGTTAGTAGTGAATAAAATCAACCATTTCTTTCTCTGAAAGTGGTCTTGTTGTAAAACTAAATGGGTCATACCCGTAAAAATTGAAGATTTTCTTGTGTTTTTTATAAAAAACTCTTGCATTTTCATAGTTCCACACATCTTTGTATGAGTCGGAGACATCATATGGTTTATATGTGTCAAAATTGAACTGTAATTTATCTAAAAAGTCAATTTTGTATAGGTCTTCTCGGAATGACTCTAATCTAATACTCGCATCGGGTGTGAATTTGTCAAAATCATAAGGATACATGAACTTGTACCTCATCTCGGCAATGTTTTTGTCTGATTCTAACAACAAAAAGTCGTTTTTTACGATTGGATGAATCCAATTGTTAAAACTTTCCGACAAATACTCCTTAGAGTGTCTCTTTAGAGCCCAATTTATGTGTGAAATTTCCTTGTATTTTGAAATTACTCTCCTGTATGGGTTGTCCACTACACAAATCACTTTAAAACCCTCTGGATGGTCTAAAAATGGGTTGTAAATAGATACCTTGTACCTACTGACATCTATGGGTTCATTAACTTCTGAGTTAGTTTTTATTTTGAACCCTAAAATACCAAAATAATCACCTAAAATGCGTTCACCTGTGTTTGGTTGGAAGTAAACAATGGTATTGAATAGAGTTGATACGTTCATACTTGTGAAATTTAAGTGAAGTAGTGTTTAGATAAACAAAAAACCCCCAAAATTGGGGGTTTTATGATGAATTTCTTTTAATTAATTAAATTTTATTAAAAGATATATTAACTACAGGTTCAGCTGGTAGTTCGTCTCCTGAGAGGATTGTCTCCTCTGTTGATTCCGTAATAACTGGATGAATTTCCCAACTTACGGTTAGCATATCGATTTGTAATTCGATGTCAGCTGGTGTTGTTCCTTTGGTTATGTAAATTCCATTTGCATCCCATCTCAAAGTTGCATTAACCGATGGTGCGGTGTTACAATCTTCAGTTGGGAACAATTGAATTTGTTTATTACCTGATGAAGAAGTTTCCTCCCACTGAATTGTCTTGTCCTCGATTTCCGAATTCGGAGTGATAACTTGGTCTTCAAATACACCGGCTATCTTGGCGAATAAATCTGAGTTATTTCTGAAATTAAAAGTGTGTGCCATTAGCGTTTTATTTTAATATAAATATCACTGTAATCGTTTAATTTCACTTACTACACCAGCCAACTGTCTTTTCAAAGAGTTCAATTTTTCAGGGGTATCTTTAGAGGCAATTACGTTACCGGTCTCGATATCTTTGATTTGCTCTTGAATACGTTGAAATCTAAACATCAATTGGTCGTAGATTTTTGCTTTTTGTTCGTTTGGTCTAACTATCATATTTTTTCAATTTCTTCACAAGGAGTGAAACGACAATTCTTATAATGATGTAAGAAGAGTTTTTTTCCGAGGTAACAACCTGTTATTGAACAGGCTGAAACACCAATAATAAAGAAAACTATTTCCATGGATTTTTTATAAGATAAATATATCGTTTTACTACTTATTTTGTTTATGTTCCCTCCAGTCTAAATAAAAACCAAAGGCAACGAGAAAATTCATACCAAAAGATGCAATAATTTCATAGATGTCTTCGTACACGTTCATAGTTAAATGAACGTGCCCAACCATCCAGAAGGGAATTGACAAGTTATTAGATATCCATCTGATAAAAAACTTAAGAAATTCCATTAATTTGGTTTTCTCTTATTTTTTTATTTAGGAAACTTAAAATCTCTTCAGATTCCCATCTTCTGAAACTATCCCAAAGACTCATAGAACGAGAAAAGGGATGAGGTAGGGACTTAGCCCATCTCATCCCTGTTCTAAAGTCTTTAGAATTCCAACCAAGTTCTCTTGTAGGAGTCTTAGTTGTCAGTCTATAATAAAGTCTTTTCAAATTCATGATTTCGGTGTCTAAATGAAATCATAGTTGAAAAATAATTTATTTCAAGTATCCGTAGTATTTGAATGTTTTTTCTTCTCTATCAGCCAAACCATGAGTACCACCGTTGATTCTCTTAGTTAACGCCAAAATAGATTCTTTGTTCACACCCTTATCACAGATAGACCACAAACCATTCTTATCGAAGAAGAACATTGCAGATTCAAACGCAAATTCTGTTGCAACCAAATCAGGTTGTTCCATAATCAAAGGATTTTTCAAATAATCAGAAAACGCCTTATAGTTTGATTTACCTGTCAATTGAAGAGCTCCTCTTCCTCTGTACTTCCAACCATCGCCTGAAGACTCAGGACCGTTACCCATTCTATCAGCATAAACACGGTTTGCAATTTTTTCAGGGTTTCTTGCATAAGACTCTTCCAATGTACCAGGAAAATACTTACCGAATGTTCCTTGAAGACCTTGTGCAGAGTAGTTCAAGTTTTCTGAAAACGCTTTGAATCCTCCTGTTTCATGAGCTGTCTGAGCGAAGAAGTGAGCAGCTCTCTCGGGTGTCATTTTGTAATAAGCCATTGCAGCCTTTAGGGTACCAGGTCCAAACGCTCCGTCAGCCCCAACCCCAATCTTTGTTTGTAGATTTTTTAAACTCATAATTAGTGTTTTTTGTTATAAATATTCCGAAAAAGACCTATATTTGTAGTTGATATGGATTATAACAAATTAAAAGTTGACCAACTCAAAAAGGAGTGTGATAAACGTGATATCGTTTGTAAACCCACTCGTGAAGAGATGATTAAAGCGTTAAAACTTCATGACTCGGGGAATTGGGTCTTTCACACACTACAGAAAAAAATGAAACATGGTGGATACCAAGTTCAAATCGATTATAGAAATACCAAAGAATTAATTGACATGGGTAAGTTGGTTGAGAAGAAACTGGCAACCTCAATGAAGATATTTGCAACAGGAAGATTGTACTTTAGGACGGAATCTGAGTTTCTTGTTCAGTAGTTGTGGATGGGTGTTTAACATTAACGGTTAAGTCATCGAGGTTCTCCAAATCTCCGTAATACAAATCATTTTTTAAAGTTCTACCGATAATACTCTCCATTTTTTCTGAGAAATAACTTGGGTGTTGATAAGTACGTGTCATTAATTTACCCGTATCATTCGTAAAACCACCTTCAGTGATTTCTACATCTATAACAGGTTTCCCGTCAACTAATTTAACATCTGTTATTTTAAATTTAACTTTACCAAATCTCATTGCACTTGGAATTGGGGGTGCATTATACCCATCAAATTGTACTTTTCTCCATAATGTCTTACCAACATCGTTTTTGTGAGTTTTGACAAAATTTTCATATTTTTCTTCACGGACTTTATCAGGGTTTTTACCCGCACGTATCGCATTCATTTCACCAGGTGAAAATTTTGGTGTTCTGTATCCGATTCCAGTATCACTTATATGTCTTCCCGTCGAAGAGGAATAATGGTTGGCATTCTTATACCAATTACCTTGTTTGAAAATAAAAATTGGATACCATTGATATGATGTGATGATGTATTGGTCAACACCATTCAAATCTTTTTCCCAAAAACCTTCAAAATTACTTCCTTTGAATGGTATTTTACTTTTTGCAAAAAATTGAGCGTTTGTATTGGTTGTTTTAACCGGCTTTAAAGATTGTAGTGGTTTTTTTTCGGATTCTTTTGTCAAATCATATCTACCATCTTCTCTAAAATTTGCGGTAAAAAGATAATAATAGAACATTGCCTCCAACGGGTCAAAACCCATATAATCAAGAATTTCTTTAATTCTACCAATTATATTGTCTTTAGTTTTTAACTCTTTTAACTCTTTTTGAATTCTTCTGAAAATAAAAACTTCTTGAGGTAAAAACGCTTTGGCTTCTTCTGATTCTTTAACTAATTTTTTACGTAGTGACAGTCTTGAACCCTCTAAATAAATGTCATCAATATTAAAATCACCTGATTCCCAATCTCGACTTTCTCTATCGACTTCATCACCCTCATATGGATACCATTTTCCAGTATCGTATAAACTTTGAAGTAACTCTTTGGCGGTTTCTTTATCAGGTGCCATAAGTCTTTTTTTATAGAATATCTGACCCCAATCAGTATAATCCTCAGTATATTCTATAGTGTAATTTTTAGGTTCGTATGGGAGGTAATTATTTGGGTTTGTGTCGTTATTGACTAATTGCTCATAATTGTTTTTTACCAAAAAATAATATTTTGAGACATCCTCTAAATCTTCAGCATCAATACCTAAAGATAATCCAACAGTATCGTCAATTAATTCGGCAAAATCACGTAAATTAAGATTTTTACTATACCCATCTTTGATATGTTTGAAAAGTAGTTTGAGTATTCTTAAATCTTTCATTTCTTGAAAATATATGAAATCGCTCTTAATGATTTACTAAGTCTGTCTTCTTGGTTGAAAAGTGGTGTATTATCATTCTGTATTTTTGGAATATCAGTCTCTATATCAGATTGTAAATCCTCAAATTCTTCTTTATTATCCACGTCAACATCAAAAGGTACCCAAAGTCCTGTTGATACAAACTCGTTATTATACTTGAAATAATCGTTTACCCAATCGTCTAATTCTTTATTACCCAAATATTCAGATAATTTGTCTAATGAAATAACTAAATTGATAAACATCAGTGTTGGATATTCAATAATATCCTCCTCAAAATCTTCAGGAATTCTATAACCAATAATAAATGGGTATCTTCTTTTTAAAGAAGCGATAACAGATTTAAAAATTGGATTTTTCTTAAGAGTTTCCCTATCCATACATGATAAATAGTTGATAGGTTGTTAATCAACAAATTACTCGTTTTTACCGAAGTAACTTCTTCTTTGATTAATCTGTCTCATCAAATCCCTCATCTTTCTGATGTGATTTTCTAAATCGTCCTGCATTTTTTCATATTGACCCTCAAGCTTTTTCAAAGAATCTTCAGAAGGTTTTCTACCTCTTCTTTTTGGTTCTGAAGGAGTAAGAGTTTCAGGTTCTGCGGGTACCATAGTTTCAGGTTCAGAAACAGATACTTGTGTGAATGTCAAATCATCAGATTTTGGTTTGTTCTTTGACCCTGGTTTTCTACCTCTACCAGAAGGCTTCCAATCGTCAGGACGATTCCAAAATTTAATTTTGTTGGCAATTGCAGGATATCTTTGACTAACCTGAGTCAAAAATCTTTGAGATAATCTCGAATCCATTTCATTCAACCAAGACTCTAAATTATCGAAACCTAAAATAATATCTTCTTCGTTTTGTACATTAACACCTTTATTCAACAAATATTTTTTGAACTCGGTGTACATTGGCATTCTAATCACTTGTCCTGGCGTACCCGCAAATTCATCCAACAACCAATTTGCCATTTTTTTAGAAACAACTTCAAATTTTTCATCTGAATAATTTCTTGCCTCAGAAACCAAGTCTTCGTAAAATTCGTAAAATCTCATATCAATTTTTAATTATAAATATTATGTAACCATTAAACTATTTATTGATATGGAAGTAAGAATCAAATATATTGATTGTAATAAATTATCAAAGAGTCACGAAACTATTTTGAAATTTATAAAACTACTTCAAAATAATTTCCCTTTAAAGAATGATGTAACAATCGCATTTTTAGGTGAAAGAAAAGGTCCAATGACAACTGGTTCAAGATTAGACCAAGGTATTCTCAAGATATTGGTTGAAAACAGGATTATCAGGGACGTTTTAAGGACGTTAGCACATGAATGGATACACGAGTATCAAATAACGATTTTAGGTCGTGAAAAAGGTCCTGACATAGGTGGTAAGAACGAAGACGAAGCAAACGCTTACTCAGGAAGATTAGTAAAGAAGTTTGAGAAAAAATTCCCAATTGAAAAGGAAGTCGTATACTTACCTTTTGAGTGATTTAGTAACGACCTGTTAAGTACACAAACACCACTTCAGGTATTTTAGTACAAATTGTTTCATTACCGTTTTTATCCGTACAGGGATACTCAGGCAAATCTTTGGCCCATCTTCTTAAATGTCTTGGACCCATCATAAGACGGTTTACAACATAGTCTCTACTCCAAAGTTTTTCCGAATCGTAAATTTGTTCTGAAATAACATTTTCAATCATATTAATTAATTCAGATTCGGTCAGTCTAATAATTTTCTTTTTCATCATTTCTTTTTTCTAAATTTGACCATTAAACCATTGTAGTCACTATTATTTTTTCTACGATTGAAGATAAACTCACCACCTTTTGGGTGCCAACCAAAAAACTCCGCAGCTTCTTTAGGATAATCTTTCTTAAAGTCCGCATAGTCTTGATAAATTTTATCAAATTCAAACTCTTCTTCAGCACTCAGTGGGTCAACCATGTCCATCTGTGAGGTAAGAAAAGCGTCATCATCAAAACCGAAAATTTCGTAACCGTAGTGTTCGGCATCAAAATTATCAATGTCATCAACGGGAGGTTTGTTTAAAATTTTTGATACAATTCTATCAAAATCTGTTTGTTTTATTTTTGGTGTTCTCATAAATCAAAATGAATTACAGTGATTAATTTACCCGGAATTTTGGCTCTTTCAAGTTTAGTTTGTAATATTGTTTTAGACCTATCCACTTGGATGTATTTAGCATCGTTATAGTAGAAATCAACAAATCTATATTTTTTTGGAATATCTTCTCCCTTTATACTAGCACCATTACAATATTGTCTAAGAGAACCGGTTCTAGGATTTTTCCAAGTATTGACTGTTTTACAATCTACCCTGTATGCGGGTTTTAATTCTGAAGTTATCAGATTATCTTCAACTTCAGTTGAAGTTTTTTTGGTGATGGTACCCCATTCATTATAATTTTTATCTAAAGGATAAACCACGGAACATTGACATTTACCAACATTGTAAGCCCAAATAGCCAATTTTCTTTCGGCTTGGTTTTTAGAACTTTTGATTTGAACTGGGTAGAATTGACCATTTTTTTCGACTAATGTGTCAATACCCATTCTGTCAACAACTCCAAAGTTATCAGAAAAAGAAATATATTTTTTACGAATTTTATCCAAATATTTGAAATATTCTTCTTCAGATTTCATACCCTTTTCTGTGGTCCTTTCAATACTTGAAAGAATTCTTCTTCTCACATGATTTGGTTTAATTAAAATATCTCTCAAATAATTTAAAATTTTTGGAGTATCAATACCTCCCCCAACAAAAAGTTTTACAATTTCTTCAGGTGATTTGTTTGGCTCATTGTGAATGGCATATTCGGTCATAAGAATTGACAGACCAGAATAATTTGTATTCAATTTATTCAATAAAGAATATTCATATGAAACCCCATCCTCGTTATTTTTTTGATATAATAAAAGTTTTTCTCCATTTTCTTTTAATTCAACCATTTTTTCTTTGGCCTTATCTTTCAATCTAGAACAATTTGGTGAAACTTTATTAATCAGGGTTTGTAAATCTTGTATTTTAGCAATATACATTGCCGTTATGTTTCTAATATCATCGTAAATTACTTTATACTCTCCCTGTTTTTCCTTTTGTATTAATGTCTCAACATCTTTGAATTTACTTTGTATTCTATTTTTTTGGTATGGGGTAACAGTTGAAAGAATCTTATAAATTCCCCTACAAAATTCATTTGCAGAATTATCTGTAAAACTTTTACACGTTTCGGTCTCAAAAGAATCTTTTTCATTATAAGATTCTGCGAGAATGGTTCTAAGTTGTTCTTCTGTAATTAGAATTTCCATAGGTATAACATATAAATACCTAAAAAATTGGTTATTTCCTATGAAATAACAAACCCTTATATCTAATAAAGTTAAATCCTACAGAAAAGCTTGGGTAGTGGGACACAACAAACGTCTCAGACTCACCACTATCATACTTCAACACCATTTTATCATCACCAATAACGATTGTACCTCTAATCTCTTGCTCCATGTTTTTAAGATAGTAAAATAATATAAATAAAAAACCCCTCCTTT
>Ga0222713_10003791_pt1 | contig 15441 bp, 16 predicted proteins | sample C33_649DmetaG_FD_165061 | JGI IMG/M metagenome (GOLD analysis project Ga0222713, IMG submission 165061) | Estuarine water microbial communities from San Francisco Bay, California, United States - C33_649D | ecosystem: Environmental > Aquatic > Marine > Unclassified | place: USA: California...
TTCCAATATTCAAATGGGGAACAAAACCAGGAAATGAATGGGTAAACGATTTTCCAACTAAATACATTGATATCAAATTTGATACACAATTAGTCTATAGAAAAGATGTTACCTGGACTTATTTTGAGTTGTCTTTTTTGGGATTTGGCTTTACTATCACTAAACAAACTGGTTATTAAAAAATATATGAATAAAAACAACTTAAATCTCAGAGAATGGTTAACAGATTGCTTGGGTGGATTCTTCTGTGGTGTTCTACTTTATAGCATAATTCTCTGGTTAAAACGCTAATACAAACAATATATGAAATACAGAATTTGGAGCAAAAACGCACAATGTTATACTCATGAACCCTGTTACCCAGGTTCATCACTACATTGCGCATCAAACTATTACCTAGATAACAATGGTAACATTGTTGACTTTGTAACAACTATTGGAAGTAATCAAGAAGATGCATCAAAATGTGATGTAGACCAAGAAGCTTATAAAATTGAACTATGCACCGGCTTCAAAGCCACTAATGGTGAATACCTATATGAAGGTGATATTGTAGAAATGCCACTTGGTATCAAAACTACAATTGGTAGAGTTGTATATGAACACTTTGGCTTTATGATTTATGAAAGAACTGGTGGTGTTCTACAATTTGTTCAACGACAATATAATTATCTGGGTAATTACAACAAAAACAAAGAAATACTTACTGCTCCCACTAAAATTGATAATACAGGCGGACACTGAGTATGAGAGAATTCATTTACAGAATTTGGGATAAGGAAGCCAAGAAATATGTGATGGAAGGATCACTATATGGTTGTGAAGGCACTGCCGGACTATCTTGTTATTTCAACCGCAATACTCATGTCGTGGAAGAATATACAGGTCTCCATGATAGTAAAGGTAACAGAATCTTTGAGGGAGATATTCTATACTTTGTTGCTAAATATATTTACACTGAACCAGCAGAAGTTATTTATTATGGATCTTCATATGGATGTATCACACACGATGAACGTGGTGTTTTAAAAGAATATACAGAACTAAATCACATAGTTCAACAATATCATCCAGAAGTTATTGGCAATCGTCATCAGCTGCCTTGTAAACCAGATCACAATGGCGAGTGTATCCATTGCGACTGTTGGCTTACGGACTGTCCGCTTTTGAAAAATGAAAACAACGGTGAGGTTTGACCACATATATCTTGGTCGAAATGAAAAAGGTTATGATGAATTTTCGTGCGAGATTAATGATACTAAACTTTCTCGTAAAGTCGGTTTTTGCAAGTATTATCGAACTGATCCGGTGGGAGACAGTTGTTTTATTGAGTATATTCAAATTCAAGAAGAATTCCAACGAAAAGGATATGCGACCGCCACAGTGAAAGAACTGCAGCGAATGTATCGGTTGGAGTGGGATTATCGGTTCACGGCAGATGGCAGAGAATGGTTCAATGCTTTAATTAATCGAAAAATTGTGAATAATTCCACATATATATGATATATATTCACTACAAAAGATTGTGCTTGATCTTTGAAAACTTGGTGGTAAGATGATTGTGTTGTTGGTGATCGTTCTTTTAACACGGTGGGGGATGTAACCCTTCCAGAACATCATTGAATGGAGGAGTCGCCTCGACCTTTAATCGAAGGGGGCCGCCAAAAAGAACGGTTGACAACAACAAAGTATGTGGTAAGATGAATACATGAAGACGGTAATGTTCATCACAATAGGTTTGATAGTTTATTTTGGTCTTGTGATCTTGATCGGAAGATTTTGTGGACTATCAAGTGTAGGTGATGAGATCTTTGAAAGTAAAGAAAAGAAAGATAAAGAATAATTTTATGGACTTGTAGCTCAGTTGGTCAGAGCTGCTGGCTTTTAACCAGTAGGTCGCCGGTTCGAATCCGGCCGGGTCCACCAATTTAATGGTCTGTTCGTCTATCGGCTAGGACACTGGACTTTCACTCCGGTAAGAGGGGTTCGATTCCCCTACAGACTACCATTTCTGGTTGATCAGTTATCCAGTGGACAAAACTGATTGGTGGAGGGCAAATAACCAAAATGCCCCTAGAGTTGGAAGTCTCTTAAAAAACTTCTTGGTTGCGGGGTTAGCAAATGGTATACTTGGTTTGTTGGATGGATCAAGTATTCACTAAACACATCCAACCCAATTTCAGTTCTTTATAAAATTTGCGGGTGAGTGAAACGGAGTATCATTCCACGCTCATAACGTGAGAGATACTGGGTTCGACTCCCAGACCCGCTACCATTTACGCCCGGAGAATATCCGATCAATACGCCACACGGAAAGAAATCTCCTCTAAAGGGAAACTTGCTAGTAGCGGGCGACGATTTTAGTTCTTTAACAAAACAATTTGCGGGGTGTCAGAAGTCTGGTATCTGGCTACGCTCATAACGTAGTGCCATTTGGCCTCGGAGGTTCAAATCCTCCCCCCGCTACCATTTAACAAACGCATAAGGTTGGGTTCGAGGTCCAACACTCTCACAAATCAATGTGGAGACGTAGTGTAGGTAGGAAGCACAATGTGTTTGTAAATTTTAGTGGCCTCAAGATGTAAGGTGCATGGGGAGACTTATAATCTCTATAATCGCTCGATTGGCGTTCTGGGCAGTTCGATTCTGCATGAGGCTACCATTTTACTGGGTATGTGACGGAATGGCAGACGTAGTTGACTCAAAATCAACCGCCGAAAGGCGTGGGGGTTCGACTCCCTCCATACCCACCAATTTTTATGAGTAACAAAGACGACAACGAAAGATTCAATAATTTGATCATGACCGGATCGTATGCCACCAATGAAGAACTAGGTTCGTTCATGGGTATTGTAATTGTGTTTGGTTTGATCACGGCAATTGGATACGGAATTTATTGGTTGGTCAAACATTCCTAAGTCGTTCTATATTCTCATAATGTTCAGTCCACTCCTTGATAAATCTTGGATCTTGTGGAACATCACAGTTCAAAGAACGAGGTATCCAATCACGCATTACATTTCCATGTAATTGCCAACGTTGACCATCACCACCGATGGTATAATAATTTCCCCTTCTATAATGATATGCCGTAGTGATTATGCCACCATAATGTAAAAATTCTGGGTAAATATCACTGTCAAAAAAGTGCATGTTTGTGGTTAACCCATACACTTCACTATTAAAAAATCTAAAGTGATCACCACCAGCTGGTTGTGGTAACGTATAAATTCTGTCTGCAATAGACAATTTGCTTTTGGCTCCTTCACGCAACCTACGCATTGGATAAAACAATGGATCTGGTGTTGACGTAAACCATCTGCTGGTTTTATCTATAATTTCTCTCTTGATCCAAAACAACGAAGGGTCCATCTTGGGTTCGTTGTCACAATTCGTCACAACATCAAACGTATCTGGCAAATTAAACAAATAATCAAGGTTGTCTAATCGAATGTCGGGTTCAATAAACAATATGGCTTCACTTGTTGACGCATCCAACCCAACATTCTGTGCGTGATCTCTGAAGTCTGTTAGTTTGCCATCTTTTCGATAATCAAACATATCATTGTGATCAGCCCATATGAAATTGGCAAATGGTAATGTTTGTGTTGTGATGTGAGTGTAATCATACGGACCATCTTTCATTGGCGCCCAAGTCCTACTGTTACAACTGTAGATGTAATGTATCTTGTTGAAATATTGGTGGTTATCAATTAGAAACTTTCTGAACAAAGGAAAATCGTGTTCAGGTGCATTGATTACAACTATATCTGTGTTTTTAAAATTCATGATTTACCAGTTTGCAAACTTTCTCATGTTTTGTAAATGGTGTTTGATTTCCTCGACATATTTTGGGTCCATAGGAATATCACACTTTAAACATCGTTCCATATAACGTCCAAGCACATCAAGTTCATACACACCTTCATATATGTCTTTTCTCAAATGCCACATGGTAGCTACAACTCCACCCATATGACGAAAGTCGAAACTTCTATGATTGATAAAGTGTGCATTTGTAGATTGTAATATCAACTCGCTTGTGAATTGATCAAAGTGATCTGTCGCTTCTTTGTTTTTACACACAAAAAATCGATCTTTTATTGGAATTGGGTTTGGCACATACTCACCATAAGTTGGTCTCATTACCAATACATCAGGTCCGCTTGTAAATTTAACAATATTATCAAATATGAATTGTCCAGAAGCAGTAAACCATCTACGAGTTTTGTCAATCAACTTTCGTCTGGTCCATATAAATGACGGTGACAATCTGTAGCTTGTATCTTCGCAGTGTGCGATGATGTCCAAGTCATCTGGCAATTTCAATAGATAATCAATATTACCCACGATGATGTCTGGCTCCAAAAACAACACCGATTCAGAGTTGGATTGATCCAGTGCTTTATTTGTTGCATGATCTCTAAAGTCGCTCAACAGTCCATCTTTTCTCCATGTGGTAATTTCGTTATGATCAGCCCAAATGAAGTTTGCGAATGGCATCGAATCCATTATGGTCTTAGAATAGTCATACTTTGCTTCTAGTTGACTTGGTTGATAACTAAACACGTAGTGTATTTTGTTGAATAAACGGTGGTTATCAATCAAGAACTTACGAAACAGTGGAAAATCTTGATCTGGCAGACTAACAACAACAATATCAGTTTTGGAGAAATCCATATAAAATCCTATCGATATGGTATATATATCATGTCGCTTGACTAATGTGGTGTATGGTGTAAGATGTTATGTATTCGCCACCGTGGTGAAATGGCAGACACAAGGGACTTAAAATCCCTCGGCCTCAAAAGCTATGTCGGTTCAAGTCCGACCGGTGGCACCAGTCTTAAATAAGGTGTTGACAAGTTGAATGCCTTATGTATACTAGAGAGTATACAAGTTCTTTGTAAGATTTTGAAATAGTGGCGGAACAACGATTAGTTTAGTTGTAACGCACAATATATGAGGTTGAAAAACTTTGTATATTGGTTGGAGTAGGAATCATGGATGGTAAGTCTATGGAGAATTTGAGGTCGTTCAACCCCAAATTCGAGCGTAACGGGACCGTAGCTAAAATTTATATGATAAATCGTAGCCCGTTGTGGGAAAAACAAAATCCCATCAGTCATCAACACAAGGAGTAATTAACCGTGTGGATTGTGGATGAATAACCAGTCATGATTCTGAAACTTGGAGGTAATCATTAGTCCTCCCTATTTTATTTTAATGTGGTGTTAGTTTAAGCAGAACCCTCACATTCCAGTGAGAAGTCCAGTGAAACTCTGGACACCACTCCAATTTTAACGCGGAATTAGTGTCATGAGGAGCACGCTCACATTCCAGTGAGAAGGCCGGTGCAAGTCCGAGATTCCGCTCCATTTTTATCTTGGGCCAATAGCTCAATTGGTTAGAGCAGTGAACTCATAATTCATTGGTTATCGGTTCAAGTCCGGTTTGGCCCACCATTTTAACAAACAAACAATAGAAAACAAAACGTATGGCACACTTAATCAAGTTGAACCAGTTGGACCTGAACCACGATAATACTCGCACTTACATTCCTATTCTTTTTAATTTGGATCGGGCTACCAGTATGGAGCCAAGTCCTAGTGGAAAGCACACTGTTATCAACACCACCAGCAATGGTCCAGGCATTCGTGTGAAGGAGACCATTGATGAGATTTTGCGATTGAGCACTGGATGTTGTAACGACAAGAAGACTTTGAACGGATAAAATTATGAATGTTCACGATCACCTCAAGTCATTGACTGTGGCTGAGATCAAGGATACTTACATCAAGAATACTATTCCAGCTGCATCCGCAATGATGCATGTTACTGGAGACTTTAACCTATCAACACTAATTCGTAACAGTAATTTCTTTGGTTACGATCGGGTGTTTTATGTTGGTGGCAAGAAGGCTTATGATCGTCGTGGTTGCGTAGGCACTCACAATTATATTCCCGTAACCTTTATCAAGACCGAAGAGGAGTTTGTCAAGACCGTCAAGGATCTTGGTTATTCTCTAATTTCAGTTGAGAATAACATCAACTATGTTTCATATGATTTTCATAGTCTAATGAATGTGATTCGTAATGGACATGATGCTTTGAACAAGCCTTTGTTTATTTTTGGTGAGGAACAGAAGGGTCTGAGTGATTATATTTTGTCCAAGAGTGATCGAATTGTCACTATTAGTGGTCGAGGAACTGTTCGTAGTTTGAATGTTGGAACTGCGAGTGGTATTGTATTGTCAACATATGCTTCGTTATTTCCCCAGACAAATGTATGAATAAACTCAAGAATACAAAATGCACAGTGATTGGTCCAATGCAGTTCGCAGATGGATCCAAGATTCGTGAATACTTTCGTAATGAACTTGCGAAGATGAACATCACTGTTTTTGATCACTACCACAATCCTTTTATTGATGACTGTATCAAAGAGGATGAGGAGACAGTGGCGCATATCAAGACTCTGATCAAGGAAGAACGTTTTGATGAATTGGAAACTTACAAGAGTATTCGATCACATGATTTGGCTTTGATTGACAAGAGTGATTTTGTCATTGTTCAGTATATATCTGGAGTCACAATGTGTGGCACTTGGGAAGAGTTTTTCAGTGCCAACAGAATGAAGAAGCCAATTTTCTTCATCACAAATGATAAAAAATTGACTCCGGCATGGGTTTATTGGACAATTCCTAATAGATATGTATATACTAGTAAGGAAGATGTAGTGTCCATGTTGACTGACATTAATAATGGTAACGTTAGGATTGATAGTGATCGTTGGAGACTATTGAAGCCTGAATATCGATAGTTATGGTATTTTTAATCAATAGTAACAAGAAATATTATCAAATTGCTGCACCAGTTTTGATCAAAAGTCTGGTTGATAGTGGTGTTGACAAACGAAACATTGTTGTAATTGTCGGAGGCTGTGAAAGTCCAATGACAATAACAATAGATAACGTTCAACATCATATGGTTGAATATGACAGCTTTGATATGAATGCATTCATCTATGTTGTTGAAAACAATGTAGACTTTGGTTCTTTCTTTTACTTACATGATACCTGCGAAGTTGGCAAGAACTTCTATAAATACGTTGTTGCAAAGTTGGAAAAACACAAACCGACCAAGTGTATGCCTTTAAAAGGAGGATCGTCAATGAATATTGGTTGGTATGATGTGACTACGATCAAACAATACAAGGGTAGAATCATAGACCAAAAGAATTTGGACCTATCAGAAAAATCAATGTATAAAGCAAAACGAGAAGCTGTTGATAATGAAGATCACGTTATACATTTGATTGGTGGTCGAACAGATAAATTTACAACTAAAGATGCGATCATTACTAAAATGACTCAATTATATGGTGACACAACAGAACGTCGTTGTGAGTTTTATGATGAAATCGATCTCAAGAAGTATAAACGAAGTTGGGCTAGATCACCCAAATATGCAATAAATCTATAATTTTTTCTATTGACATGGATATTTATATTGTATGAATAACAAACAACTCAAGAAAATGATCCGTGAAGCCTATACCGAAGTATTGGCTGAAAAAGAAAAGGCAGAAAAGGCAGAAAAGAAGACAGCTCCTAAGAAGGAAGCTCCAAAGGTTACCAAGAAGGATTTGGACCAAACCAAAGATGACACCATCAATACTGGAGATGCTGTTGTGGCTGCTAGAAAAGAAAAGATTGCTTTGAGTAAGGGTGATAAAGAAGAAGCATCATTCTTCAAAAAGGTCAAGGCCATCGTAAACAAGAGAAAAGGCAGCAAGGTCTAACAAATCCAAAATATTGTTATATGTCTGCTTATCACCACACTGAAGTTATAGATTTTGTATATCGACGATCTTGACAAGTTTGATGAACAAGGCAATGGAACAAAAGACAAAATGTTTGTTGGTGAAAATTGGACACATCTGAATTTGGATAGATTGGTAGAAACTTTGGGAAACAGAGTAAGAGACATAAAGCATACTCCTTATCATCAGATGCTTATATTTCTCAAGGAAAAGTAATGTCTCATTATTGTTATTTGGTTGAGTGTGTTGATAATACACTTTATTGTGGATATACCAACGACATTGAACGAAGATTGAAAGCACACAATTCTGGTAAAGGTGCTAAATACACACAAAAAAGATTGCCTGTCAAACTGGTTTACTTTGAGACTTTTACCTCCAAAGTCGATGCTATGCGTCGAGAATATGCTATAAAACAATTGAGTCGCAGTGAAAAATTAAAGTTAATCAAAACTCATAAATCTTGAATATGTATGTAATATAGTCATATGAATAACAAGATTGAAAAGAAGATTACAGAGCACAATGAGTTGATTGCCACCAGAGTTCCCCCAGGCGATAGATGGACACTGCGTGGTGATGCAAGAAAAGTTATTCATAACTCACTCACAGAAGCATTAGAAGCATATTTCAACGATGCTAGGTTCAAGGGTGAATATAGATTGGCACCACTTGACAGCAAGTTGTATGCTATTAAAACAGTAGAAGAAGAAATCATTCCAGAGCCACCAAAGTCGTTCAACATTTACGGCGATCCAATCTAAGTTCTGTTCGGTTAAATACCATCACTGATCATATTTATTAATACAATATGATCGGCAACATAACTTACGAATATTTACTGTGTAAACCCAATATTATATCTTGGCTACTGACGATTGCCGATCTTGAAAAGAATTCAACATTAGCCAGAGCAGCAAGAGGATTGGCTTTTGACATAAACGGCAATGTGTTGTCTCTTACACCTGAATATAACTTGTTGTATGCGAAGTATGAATTCAAGGTAGTTCAACAACGAGTTGGAAATGGAGCAACACTAGGATATGTTTTATATGAATATTATGCGGGTAAAAATCAATCCGTATATGTAGGTGTTATTCAAGAATTCTGTGAAAAACAATTGGAGCCATTTATACCTGGTCCGACACCCGATCCGATTGTTGAACCAACTCCAACTCCTACACCCACCCCTACGCCAACTCCAACTGCGACTGCAACGCCAACACCCACTCCTACTGCTACAGCAACTCCTACGCCAACACCTACAGTTACGGCTACACCCACACCGACACCGACCTCTACACCTACGCCTACCCCAACTCCTGTTGGTCCAACGGCTACGCCAACACCTACACCAACAGTCACTCCAACCCCAACTCCGATTCCTCCATTGGGTGTGATATTCGCAATGGCTGGTGGTGGAGAAACCTATTTATAGAATAACATATGGCACTACTAGCTCCAAGATATTTAAACGAAACAAACTACAGCGATATATCGACACTCACACCGCAGGATACAAATTACACGATATATCAGCCTGAACGTTATGGTTATCGAATTGGTCAAGAGAACATAATTCCCTACATCTCGTCTCTTATCTACAAGTATCAACGTGCAGATATTAGTGCCGGCACTCACTGGTGGGGTAGAAAAAGCACAGACCCTATGTTTTTGCCAAATACTGCATATCCTGCGATTGATTTGTTGTTATCATCTGGATACAGTGTTGAGACCCAAAATGGATATGAACTAAACGGTGCCGGAAAGAATGCGACCATTTTGAAGAGAGTGGATGATTATGACAAGACAGGGGGGTATGGTGGATTTGGAATTGTTCCATCTGGAGTTAATTCTTCATATCAAATCACAACTTCGGGCACAACATTTACTGCATATTGGCCTGAAGTTTTAACATCTGTTGGAACATACTATTGGCAAAAATCTACAGATGGTGGGACAACATGGAACACCATCGCAACTGGTGCTGGTCCTACTATTCCAAACTATACTATTTCTACGTTGACTCCGAGTGATTCAGGTAAATACAGATGTGTTGTTTTAACCAGTCCAGTGTATACTTTTAACGGTGGATATCTCACCAGTATAGAAATTACAATAACCGAATCAGGTGGAGTATACTTTGTGTCATGGTATTTGAATAACTCATCAAACATGTTTTATTCGAATTTCTATGCGGATACTGACGATGTGATTATTCGTGATATGACTTGGGATGGTAATCAAAACAACAATTTCACTGTCAATAGTCCCACAAACTCAGGTATATTTATCAAAGGCAAAAGAACACAAATATCAAGATGTAAATTCATAAACTTTGGTGTTGGAAATTCTCTTTATTCATATCCAGGTCAAGGCGTTGGTGAGTGTTTTGTAATTTTAGCAACAACAACAAACTACAATACTGATACTGGACCAACAATTGAAGAGTGTGAATTTACTTCGCCAGGTATTAAAAATGGTCCAGATGTTTCAGGTCATACACCAGAATATACTTGTATAGGTTTTAGTGGTGTTGACGCAGTTGTTAAAAACAATAAGTTCTATGATTTGGAATTCAATACCAATCAAAGAAGTCCAGTTCACTGTGTCAGTTATGGTGGAAGTTACAATTCAAGAATAATTGGTAACTCATTTGTCAATATTCATGGTCAAGCATTTTATGTAGATAGTTTTCCAGTCACGGGATCATATATCCAAAACAACTATATCAGTTCATCTTGGTTCGCATTCAGTTTGACATCACAACCATGGAGTGATCCAAATCAAGTAACCAACTTTAAGGATATTGATTTCAGTAACAATACAGTTATTCTGTCAGATGGTCCGACCACATATCAATGGTTTGCTGGTCAAGCTGGAAATGTATATCCTAGTGTTTATTTTGGTTACGTCATGACTTCTGACATGGTTACACCATTCAGTAATGTAAAAAGTCACAACAACAAATTGAAACTTGGTTATTACGATGGAACCGCTCAAGATGGATGGCCTGCGAATCCAATAGGTGCTGGTGAAAGCGATATTTTATGGTCATTCCCAACTGGAGGAACTTATTTTGGTGCTTCTACGTTTACATCATCAAACGAAATATTGGTGACGAATTTTCCAACATCAAGTATGAGATTGTCAGCCAAGATAAATAGAGTTGTTTCGCCTGGTGAACTTTCATATGTTGTATCTAAAGATTTGAACAATCCACTTGGAACAGGAACACAAACTCAAGTAGCTACAGTATCGTCATCTTATTTAAATCCAAGTAATGGTTCGTTTGTGGTGACCAATTTCAAGAATCTTTCAAAGAATTCTACCTACTATTACTGGTTGAAACACAATGTTGGTAATATCTACTATTCATCTAGTTTGTATTTAACATCAAGCACATATCTTGGAAAGTTCAAGACCAGACCAAACGGATATGAACCATACTCATTTACAGCAAGTTTTGCAAGTTGTATGCAAAGCAACACTGTATCGACCATATTCAATAAAATCAAAAATTACAACCCAGATGTATTCATTCAAATAGGTGATATATTTTACTGGGATGGTGGCCAAGAACCAGCATCAACTGCACAACATGAAAGCGCATATCAAAACGTGTTTTCTTCTGGGTCTGGTTATCTATCATATGGTTCAGCAAATCCAAACTACTTTCCAAACATGTTAAAGAACGTATCGTTCGACTACATGTGGGATGATCATGATTACGGTAACAACAATTCAGATGGAACCAATGTAAACAAAGGTCATGCTGCTTTGTCGGTAGCTACCATGGTTCCACACGTTCCGTTCACAGCTCCTACTACAACATACACATCCGCATCGGTAAGTGTAAACTTTCAACCAATTTATCACTCATGGACCGTTGGTAGAGTCAAGTTTATCATCACCGACAATAGAAGTGAAAGATCTCCATACACCGATCCAGATACCCCATCGAAAGTTATATGGAGTGCTACACAAGAATCTTGGTTCATGGATGAAGTTCGTGACACAAGATATCCTATAAAATTCTGGGTCAACACATACACGTGGGAATCAACAAATACAACACCTTACGATGGTGATGATGGTTGGGAAGACTATACATACTATAGACAAAAGATTGCCAACTTCTTCACAAGGTTCTCGGGTTCAATTGGCAAGCTTATTGTGTTGTCTGGTGACGCACACATGACTGCGATAGATGACGGATTATATTCTACTTGGTATGGTAGTGGAAGTAGACTATCTCCACCAATGACCATATATCATTCTGCTCCGTTAGATCAAGGTGGTAGCAGAAAAGGTGGTCCTTATATGTTAAGCGGGTCAGACATTCTTCGTGGCGGATCATCTGCTACTTGGTTAACTACCGATCCAGATTATGCCGAAGCCTTCAGTAATTTAAGTTCGTCTTATACAACCGCTAACAATAGGTATGCATGTATTGAAATTGGCGATGATCTCACTGGCTTAATAAACATCGATTTATACTCAAGAAGTGGAAACACAGCTATAACTTATGCGGCCGGTGATCCTCGATTTCCAATGGTCGATGACAATTATAGAAAGTTAAGATTGACTTTGGATGTAAGCAGTTATCTCAGTGGGTCTGGTGGCTACATACAACAAAGTTCTAGCTTCGTTGGATATTAACAATTTTACCGCATATTTATACTCGTATGATTACTGATTGGGCCGTTTATTATCAACAAAATAAGCATCTTCCATTGAACAGAGTCATGGAAGACTACAAAGTAATGCTTAATGAGTTTAATGAGATGATGACTCTCATAACTCAACAGAGTGGACAAGCTGCAGGTGGAGGCGGTGGAACAACCCCATCTCCTACACCACCAGGTCCAACACCAACACCTACACCCACTGCAACGATCACTCCTACACCTACCGTCACAAATACGCCGACTCCTTCACCTACTGCGACATCGACTCCAACACCAAGTCCAACTCCTTCGCCAACACCTACAGCTACGGTTACTAATACGCCTACACCTACAGCTACTCCTACGGTAACTCCTACACCAACTCCTACATTGGTTCCTATTGAATTTGCTGTTGTATTTTCAATGGCTGGTGGTGGTGAAACATATGGCGGTTTGACACCTACATCAAGCATGCGATTGTCAAGTAAACTAGATGATGTTGTAAGTGAAGGTGATATATCATATGTAGTCTCGCTTGATAGTTCGAACCCATTGGGATCAGGCACACAAACACAAGTTGCTACAATTTCTTCGTCATTTTTGGACCCATCGACTGGTGCAATTGCAAATGTCAATTTTAAAAACCTTGAACCAGACTCAACGTATTATTATTGGATAAAAAACAATACAAAAAACCAATACATATCTCAGAGTTTGAATTTGACAGCAAGTTCTTATCTTGGAAAGTTTAAAACACTTCCAGACGGACTAACATCATATAGTTTTTCGGCAAGCTTTGCAAGTTGTATGCAAAGCAATACAACAGCAACTATATTTAATAAAATCAAGAATTACAACCCAAACATATTTTTCCAAATTGGCGATTTATTTTACTGGGACAATTCTTATGAACCAGCATCTACATCACAGTATGAAAGTGCTTACGAGAATGTATTTTCGTCTGGTTCTGGATATCTTGGATACGGTTCAGCAAATCCAAATCATTTCCCAGCATTGATCAAAAATGTTGCATTTGATTACATGTGGGATGATCATGATTATGGAAACAATAATTCGGATGGAACCAATGTAAACAAGGGTCACAATCAACAATGTGTCAGAACTTTATTGCCTCATGTTCCATTTACTGCTCCTACCACAACATATACATCAGCTTCTGTAAGTGTATCATCTCAACCAATATATCATTCTTGGAAAGTAGGTAGAGTCAAGTTCATACTAACCGATAACCGCAGTGAAAGATCTCCAGCCGCTGAATCAGATAGTCCATCCAAAGTGGTGTGGAGTCCAACTCAAGAATCTTGGTTCATGAACGAAATGCGTGATACCACCTGTCCAGTCAAGTTTTGGATAAATACGTTCCCATGGGAGGGAGATGATACAATTCCTTCATACAACGGTGATGATGGTTGGGAAGAATACACATACTACAGACAAAAGATTTCTAATTTCTTAACTAGATTTTCTGGTTCAATTGGAAAGGTAATAATATTGTCTGGTGATGCTCATATGACCGCCCTAGATGATGGTATATACTCCACTTGGTATGGAAGCGGAAGTAGATTGAATCCTCCTATGACGATTTATCATTCTGCTCCATTAGATCAAGGTGGTAGCAGAAAAGGTGGTCCTTACATGTTGAGTGGTTCTGACATTTATCTAGGTGGTGGTTCTCCACACTGGTATACTTCAGATCCATATTATAACGAAGCATTTAATAACTTGAGTTCGTCATTCACAATTCAAAATAACAGATACGGATGTATTGAAATCCATGACGACGTTACATCTACAATTGAGATTGATCTATATTCAAGAAGTGGCAACACCACCAACACATCCAGTGCCGGTGACTATGTATTCCCTTCTGTAAACGGTCAATTCAGAAAACTAAGACTCACCCTCGATACAACACAATATTTGAGTGGATCTGGAGGTCTATTGGTGCAAAGTTCAAGTTTCTTAGGATTCCCACCAGGCCCAACGCCAACTCCTACTCCAACGCCTACAATAACCCCTACACCAACTGTAACGCCTACGCCTGGTGGTCCTACAGCTACTCCAACACCTACGCCAACCGTGACTCCAACTCCGGCACCTTCATCGGCGTTAGTAAATTCTGGAAGTGTATGGAAGTATTTGGATAATGGATCAAATCAAGGAACTGCTTGGTATGGAGTATCTTTCGATGACACATCTTGGGCAAGTAACAATGCCTCATTTGGTTATGGTGATCCAGTAACCACCGAGATTAGTTTTGGTCCAGATGGTCTTAACAAGTATATTACATACTACTTTAGAAAATCAGTAACTATAGCTGATGCTTCTTCTATATCTACTGCTACTTTGAAGTTACGTCGAGACGATGGAGCTGTAGTCTACATAAACGGATCTGAAGTTGTTAGATCAAATATGCCAGTTGGAGCAATAACATATACAACAGTGGCATCAACGTGTGTTTCTGGAGTTGATGAAACCACATTCTTTGATTATTCAATTGACCCATCGGTGTTCGTCAATGGAACGAATGTTATAGCAGTTGAAATACATCAATGTAACTCAACTAGCTCTGATTTGAGTTTTGATTTACAAATCGTAACCACATGAAAATTAAAAAAGATAGAGTTCCCAGCGCAAAACCTTTAAAAATAAAACTAGATAAATGTCCAGAGTGTAAAGCGAAAGCTGGTCAAATACACTCGGATGGTTGTGACATCGAAAGATGTAGTGTTTGTGGTGGTCAATTACTCACATGTAACTGTGAGGGACATGACAAACAGTTTGCTAGATGGACTGGGTTCTGGCCTGGCTATTTAGAAAGCAAGGAACTCAATTTGGATCTAAATAGCTTCTATGGTATGGGTTTACAAAAAATCGTGTTTATTAAACCAGATTAAATAACGACTTCGGATCTATCTACCATCT
>Ga0222713_10003795_pt1 | contig 15435 bp, 12 predicted proteins | sample C33_649DmetaG_FD_165061 | JGI IMG/M metagenome (GOLD analysis project Ga0222713, IMG submission 165061) | Estuarine water microbial communities from San Francisco Bay, California, United States - C33_649D | ecosystem: Environmental > Aquatic > Marine > Unclassified | place: USA: California...
TGATGAAGAAACTAATCTTGATAATGTGCATGAATTAGATGCTTGGAGTGAAGAATATCCTAATCTAAATACATTAAATGCTGATTTAGAAAGTGCTCTTCAAAACTTTGCTTATGAGAAACTTATGAATGATATTGATGATTGGTATAATAATGAAGGTGGTTATGGTTCAATTGCCATATTAGTACCTTCAGGTAGATATCATATCTACAATAACATTAGATATAGTAATGTTGAAACATATCAGCATGATGGTAGTATGATTGATAAAGCTGTAGAATAATGGCACACCCGTGGGAACATGCTAAATCATCAGCAAGAAAGTTTGGAGGATCTCCTATGGATTACATAGAGATACACAAATGGTTTGATGAGACTAAAGCCTGGATAGGTCATAGTAAGCACAGAATGTTTAGACACCATAGTGAAGGTATATTTGAATGTGAAAAAAGATTTGGTATGCTGATTAAGAACTCTGATGGTAAAGATGTATATGTAAGATATGTTGGTGAGCAACATGTAAAAGAAGATTGCTTTGGATATATTCCAAGTGCACGAGAATGGTTAAAGGCAATTGAGTCCGGTAAACCTGAAGAATGGATGATTAGAACAATTAAAATTGAAGACTAATGAAACTAAATGTAGAAGAAGCAGAGAATTTATTAAAAATGTTAAATTCTTCAGATGAAGATAATAAGTATTTAGCATTTAAAGCCATTGCAGCACATGATTTTAGTGGGCCTGATTTTGGATATTTAGTATATTTATATAAGTTTGGTACTCCTAGTATAGCAGATTGGAAAGAACATGCTGAAGAAGCATATACTACTCTTGTAGAATCAATAGACAATAGTCAAAATGCTTTTACACATGCTAGAGGTTTAACTATACTTATTGAAAAGAAAGCAGATCAAAGTATTATTGACATGTATTTAAAAAGTCATTCAAGACTGTTAAAAGATATGTTGTATAATATGGGTTACCCTATGGATCATTTAGATTTAACAATAAATATTAGAATATGAGTAAAGAAAGCACACTTGGTAAAGCCAGTAAAGAACTTATGTGGAAAGAGCCCTTTTATGGGTTCTTCCTTATTATGTTAAATAAAGTATGGGACAATAAAAGAGTTCCAACTGCTGGTGTAAGCAAGAATGGTATTAATTATCAGCTTGCTATTAATGAAGATTTCTGGATGAGCTTATCTGAAAATCATAGAATAGGTTTATTGAAACATGAGTTATTACATATAGCTTATTTTCATCTAACCCAGTTCTTTGATTTTAATGATAAGAAACTAGCTAATATAGCTATGGACATGGAGATTAATCAGTATATTGATAAAGCATTTTTGCCTGATGGCGGAATTGATATTGATAATTATTCTGATTTGAATCTTGACAGAAAAGCTGGTTGTAGATATTATTATGATAAACTTAAACAAGCTCAGGATCAAAAGAATAAAACAGGTACTTCTGGTGATTCTAATTTTGATAAATTGTGTGACGCAATGGATCAAGGTGAAGGTATGGTTGTTATAGTTAGTCCTAATGGAGATATAGAAATTCAATTACCAAATCATGGTACTTGGGAAGAGTTTGAAAATTTACCTGAAGCAGAACAAAAGATAATGCAAAAGCAATTAGATAGAGTTCTTCAAGAAGTAAGTGAACAAACTGAAAAGAAAAGAGGTACTGTTCCTGGGCATATAAAGGATCATCTTATTGCAATCTCTGAAATAGAGCCTCCTAAGTTTGACTGGCGTGGATATATTAGAAGATTTACTGGAATTAGTACAAAGGTTTTTACTAAGAAGATCAGGCGTAAAGAGAATAGAAGATATTCTGATAATCCAGGTATAAAGATTAAGATGAGACAACATATGCTTTTGGGTATTGATACTTCAGGATCTGTAAGTGATGATGAACTTAGAGAGTTTATGAATGAGATACATCATATTTATAAGACTGGTGTAGACATTACAGTTATACAATGTGATACTACTATTAAATCTATAGAACCTTACAAAGGTAAACTTGAGATGTCAGTAGCTGGTAGAGGTGGTACTGAATTTGACCCTGTCTTAGAATATTATAATGCCAATCAAAAGAAATATACTAGTCTTGTATATTTTACTGATGGAGAGTGTACTACAGATGTAAAACCTAAGAACCCAGTATTATGGGTGTTATCTGAAAGATCAAGTATGAATGATAGTTTACCGGGTAAGGTAATAAAATTAGAATTGTAACAATTAAACTTAAAAAGAAAATGGCTCAAGTAAAACTAAACATTGATGAATTAAAGAATTTTATGGGACACATGGTTACTAATAACCAGCATATCCAAGCTCAGGGCAAAGTTCCTGTAGCTGTTAATATTGAAGGTGAGGCAGGTCTTGGTAAGACTTCTTCTATTTTGCAGCTTGCAAAAGAAATGAATATGGCTGTTATTAAGCTTAACTTAAGTCAGATAGAAGAATTAGGTGACCTTGTAGGTTTTCCATTCAAAGAGTTTGAAGTTGAGAATAAAGATGGTGCAAAGAAATGGATTCAAGATACTCTACTTGATACTTATGTGAAAGGTGGATTTAGACCAACGGGTAGTAGTAGAATGTCTCATGCTTCTCCTGAGTGGATTCAGGGACAAGGTGAGGGTGGTTTCTTGATTCTTGATGATTATACCAGAGCTGACCATAGATTTATGCAAGCTACTATGGAGTTAATTGATAGACAAGAATATATTTCTTGGAAACTTCCTAAGAACTGGCATATTATCTTAACCACTAATCCAGATAACGGTGATTATAATGTAACCAGTCTTGACATAGCTCAGAAGACAAGATTTATTTCTGTTGAGGTAGACTTTGATGTAAATGTATGGGCTAAGTGGGCGGAGATCGCAGAGATTGACGGTAGATGTATTAACTTTATGTTGATGAATCCAGAGGTAATTAGTAAGTCTGTTAATCCTAGATCTATTACCACATTCTTTAACGCAATTAGTTCTATTCCTAAATTTGAAGATAGCTTGCCGCTTATTCAAATGATCGGTGAGGGTTCTGTTGGAGATGAGACAGCAAGTTTATTTACTATGTTTATCAATAACAAGTTAGATAAAATTATTAGTCCTCAAGATATAGTGAATAATACTAATGAGCAATATGTTATTGGTGCCTTAGCAAGTGCAGTAGGTAAAGATGATGACTTTAGAGCAGATATTTCTAGTGTTATTACTACTAGAATTATTAACTATTGTTTGACACATGCTGAGAAACATAGTGTTAGTGATGCAATGATAAATAGATTGGTAAAGCTATCTACAGACTGTGATTCATTTACTGATGACTTAAGATATTATATGGTTAAGGAGATCTTAAACGGTAATAAAGTTAAGTTCCAAAAGCTTATGATGAGTCCCGCGGTAGTCAAGATGGCTGTCAAGTAATTCATTGATTAAACAGTTTCCCTTTTTACGGAACACATTTCTTAATTAATTAAAAAATAGGGCAGTGTTAAAGCTGCCCTTTATATATTATGAAAAAATATTTATACATCGGGATTGATAATTATGATCCTTTTATATTTGATGAAATAAATTGGAAATATGCAATTAAAGGAGGTCAAAGTAAAATACCTGCTTTATCTCCTATAACTGATTATACAATTGGACAAAATGAAAAAATATATTTTATGCCTGGGACAAATGTTCCAAGAGTAAAACTTAAAGATATATTTGCTCAAACAAAGTCTAAAACCACAAGAGATATAAGTGAGGCTACTAAAATAATTGTCGGTAACAAAACTGCAGATGCTATAAGTGACACAATATGGTATTACGAAATTGAAACAGAAGCTTTTAAAAAAGTAATTGATTATGCTTATGGTGATGGTAAGTTAGAAACTCGTCATTATGATGATATAATGGAGCTGCTAAATGTCTATACAGAAGAAATTCTTCTTTGTGATTATAGATTTGCTAGATATGTAAAATTACATACACCTTTTAAGGAAATAGCACAAGAAGGTAAAATTAGTAGTGGTAGTGAATATTATACAGAAATAAAAGATAATTACACTGAGACATACGAAAATGTTCTACAGAGTAAATCTGTATTTTGTTGTGAACAGACACTAATTAGTTTAGTCAATGGTGATGATTCTACAACTATTGATCCTGCTATGTATGAAAGTCTTAATGAGATGTTTCAAAGTCGTGATACAGATAATGTAGTTGTAGCTATGGAGATAATGGCTAATTCTAATTATCAAGAAAGTCTATATTATTTGTGTTTATTGTTTGAGGAGCATCACGGTAAAATATCTGACCAAAGAAGTCGTAACCATGTTAACTTTAAATCTTTATGCAACTATATGGGATTCTCAAGTCCTAGTTATTGTAGCATGAGTAAAGATGATATTGTTAATTTGCTTATGAAAAAAGAAGTTTTTAACTCTACTATGGCTTTAGATTTACTAAAGAAATATAGTAATGAAGTAAAAAGATATGGTGAAAGCGAGTGTTTTATAATTAATAAAATTACATTAAAGGCTGAAGCCTTGAATTATTTAGCTAACATACAAGTAAATCAGAATGAGCCAGTTGCAGATTCCCAATAAAGAGCTAGAAGAATTTTATGCAAATAAATTTTACTTTAGTTATAGTAGTATAAACAAGTTATTGTTTTCACCACAAGCTTTTTATAAGCACTATATATTAAAGCAGAAAGAAGATGTGACAGATGCCCACCTCGTAGCAGGTAGGGCTCTGCATTGTCTTCTGTTAGAACCTGAAAATTTTGATGATTATTTTGTAATGTTACCTGGTAAGATCCCAACAGATAGTAATAAAGTTATCATTGACAATATTTTTTACAATAATTATTTGTCAATGAATAATGATTCATTATCTTTGGAAGACTTCCCAAATGAGATACTCACTCATCTACTCAACAACAACTTATATCAGTCACTTAAAACAGATCAACAAAGAATAGATAAAATTCTTACTGATAACAACAAAGAGTATTTTGAATTTTTAAAGCTTAAAGAAGACAAAACTGTAATTGACCCTGCTGTCAAAAGACAAGCAGAGGAGAGTGTACAAGTATTAAGAGCTAATGACAAGGTTAAAGCTCTACTCCAATTGGATCATGATAACTCTCAGAATGTCAAAGTGTTAAATGAATTAAAGTTAAATTGTGATTCTGAAAATTATGATTTTGGATATAAAGGCATTGTAGATAATGTCGTTATAGATGAGAATATCAAAACAGTATTTATTAATGACTTAAAAACAACTAATAAACCAATTCAAGATTTCCCTGCTTCAGTTGATTACTATCGTTATGATATACAAGCAGTAATTTATATGCTGTTAGTATTTAATAACTTTATTAAAGACAGATCAGATGCAAGAGAATGGAACTTTGTATTTACTTTTATCGTCATAGATAAGTATAATCAAGTGTACCCTTATCAAGTGTCTGAAGATACTCTAGCAAACTGGGAAAGTGATTTCTATGATGTGACACAAAGAGTTGATCATCATTATCGGCACAGAGATTATACTTTACCATACGAGCTAGCATTAGGTAATGTAAAACTCTAAATTATTATGGCAATAGATACGCTTTATAGAGACTATTTTCAGAAATCCAAGGTGTTCTTATATCCGCTCCTTGGAATTAAAAGAGGTAGCCCTGCTTCTCCAGATACAAGTTATGTAAGCTGGAAAGGTTATTTAACTACTGAGGATGTAAAATTAATTCTGATTTATACTGAAAGAACAGATATTGAGTATATTAATTTTGAGAAAAATGTATTACTCAAACATCCAAGAGTTACTGATTATGTAAAATTAGAAAACGGTAAAACTGTATTTACTTTTGATTTTCAAGATCTTAAAGAAGACTTTGATTACTTTGTACAAGGTAAATATAGTAAAATGAGTAAAGATGTAAAGCGTAAAATCTTAAATCACTTTGAAAAGTATTCAGGTAATTATGTATATTTAGAAACATATTTGTTTCCTGAAAATTATTTTAGCCTGTATGCAGATCTACTTGCTGTTAAAGTAGATCTATTAAAAGAAGTTGGAGAATTATGCAGTCCACCCGACCTAGAAAAAGAAAATTTAGTCGCAGACGTTTTAGATTTGGAAAACAAGAAAATTCTAGGTTAATTTGTAACACAAACTTTTTAAAACCAACAAAATGAATTCAATTGGAGGTAATATGCTTCTTATTAAATCTTCCTGGAATGATGGAGAAACTTTTAGACTACTCCCTGTTACAGAAGATTGTCCTTACGTAGAAGGTATCTATGATCCTACAACTAAAGTATTTGTAGTAATTAGTAAAATTGTTAAAACTACTTTGCACATGCTGCCAAAGCTAGATGATAACGGGGACCCAGCTCCTCTTAAATCAGCTAGAAAAAATGGTAGAATGGTAAAGGAAGAAAGAAGACAAATTGAAACTTTTCAAGAATACTATATTGAAGATTTAGATGCTATTGATGCTTTAGTAGACACTTTTGCTATCAATAAAGCTACGTTTGACTATAAGCAGTATATAGCTAAGTAACTAACCTTGTTATGATGAGATAGGGAGTATTAAACTACTCCCTTTCTTGTCTAATTTAATTAAGTTCTATGAGAACACATTGGGTAATGGACTACGAGACTCTTAGTAATTGTTTTGTAGCAGTATTTGAAGATATTAAAGGTAAAGACACAGAAGTATTTGTAATACATGATCTTCAGAATGACTTGGATGATTTACTAGAGTTTTTACAAAGAAACATTACCCTTGATGAATGGCACGTATCCTTTAATGGTCTCGGCTTTGACAGTCAAATAACTGAATATATTATCAGGAATGCTGATCAACTGAGAGATATGGGAGGATGTGAAATTGCTGAATGGTTATATGGGAAAGCACAAAACATCATTCAGAGTCAAGATGAGGGTAGGTTTCTAGAGTTCAGTCCAAGAGATCTACAGATCAATCAAGTAGATGTATTTAAACTTAACCATTGGGATAATCCAGCTAAGAGATCAAGTCTTAAATGGATACAGTATACAATGGATTGGGAGAACATAGTTGATATGCCTATTCACCATAGTACAGCCATAACAACATTTGAACAGATAGACCAAATAATCTATTATTGTAAGAATGATGTTAGCTCTACTAAGAAGATTGCATTCCTAAGCAAAGATCAAATTGCTCTTAGAAAGCAACTTACTGATGAGTATAATATTAATTTGTTCAGTGCATCTGAACCAAAGATTTCCAAAGAGTTATTCCTGCATTTCTTGAGTAATAAAATTGGAATGAAGAAATATGATTTAAAAAATCTGAGAACAAAGCGAGAAAGAATAATAGTAAATGATATTATTCTAGGCTATGTTAATTTCAAAACAGCAACATTTCAAAAGCTATTAGCTAAGTTTAAAGAAGTTGTTATCTATCCAGATCAAACAAAAGGTGGTTTTAAATACTCTATTCAATATAAAGGAGTTAAGACTGACTTTGGTTTAGGTGGTATTCATGGGGCTCGTAGCTCTAAAGTATATAAGTCAGATTCTGATATGATAATAATGACGTCAGACGTTACTAGTTTTTATCCTAATCTTGCTATTAGAAATAACTGGTCTCCGGCACATCTTCCTAAACATGAATTCTGTGAGCAGTATGAATGGTTCTTTGAAGAAAGAAAGAAGATACCAAAGACTGATATAAGAAACTATGTCTATAAGATTATTCTTAACTCAACCTATGGTTTGAGTAATGATGAAAACAGTTTCCTATATGATCCTGAGTTTACTATGAGGATTACTATTAATGGTCAGCTGAGTCTTGCTATGTTATATGAGATGATTACTGAAGGTATCCCGGGAGCAATTCCGCTTATGCAAAATACAGATGGTCTTGAAACTCTTATTCCAAGAGAATATCAAGATAAGTATTATGAGATATGCAAGCAATGGGAGATAATAACAAACTTACAGTTAGAGCATGATACATATAGTAAAATAATCTTAGGTGATGTAAACAACTATATAGCTGTAACTGAAAACGGCAAGTCTAAGTGTAAAGGTAGGTTTGAATTTGAAGACCTGGCCTTGCATAAAAACAAAAGCTTTGCTATTATCCCACAGGCTATTTATAATTATTTTGTAAATGGAATTGAGCCTGAAGATTATCTGAGAAATAACAAAAACATATATGATTACTGCGGTGGTAAAAAGATAAGAGGTGACTGGAAATTCTATAAAGAGTATATCCAAGATGGTATTCATACTAAAGAAGATTTACAACATACAATAAGATATTACATTTCCAATACAGGTGCTAAGATTATTAAATACAATTTTACAGATGAAAGAAGCACACAAGTAGAAGCCGGGAAATGGATGCAAACTCTTTTTATAGATTTTGAAAACAAACCTTTTGAAGAATATGATATCAATTATGATTACTATCTGACAAAGATTCGCAAAGAGATTGAGAATCTAGAACCAAATGTTAATCAATTAAGTTTATTTTAATTATGCCTAGAAAAATTGGTGAAATAACAAGACAAACATTAGAAGCTGTGCCGCTACCAAATCATGCGAGCACTTATACTGTAATTTCGCATAAGTCAATCATTGACTATGCGTATCAAGAATTAGCTAATCAAGGCTTTGGTGTAAGTAGTGAAACTTACAAGTCTACTCTTGATGGGCAAATTGCAAGAGGTATTCATACCTTACATTTTAATAGTGATCCTGAGTTATCTATGATGTTTGGTTGGACTAATAGTTACAACAAACAAGTTAGATTTCAGTGTGTAATTGGTGCATATATTAATAATAATGGATCTATCATGGTATCCGGTGAAATGGGTTCTTATGCAAGAAAGCATACAGGAACTGCGGATGCTGATGTAATTCAGAACATGAAAGATCAGATTACTAATGCATATATGTACTATAATCAGCTTATTACTGATAAAGAGAGAATGAAAACAATTACTCTAACAACAAGACAGCAGGCTGAATTGCTTGGTGTTTTGTTTGCAGAGTATGAAATACTTACAACAGAGCAAGCTAGTACAATTCGTCAGCAGATGGGTAAACCAAGCTTCTTCTATAATGGTGGTAAAGATACCCTATGGGCATTCTATAACCACGTAACTGTAGCACTTCAAGAGTCTCATCCAAGAACATGGATGGAAGATCAAAGAATGCTGCACTGGGTAATTACTAATGAGTTTGGGTTAAATACTCCTACTCAACAAGTAGTTACTGCAGTTATAGAAAATACTGTAGATCCATTGTATGAAGTACCTAATCAGACTAATATCTTAGATCAAATAGATGAAATCACAGCTGAGGATGGTCAAGCATACGAAGTTGTTGTAGATGGAGTTATTACAGAAGGGTTTAATGTAACATTAGAAGATGGAACAGAAGTTAGTTATGATATAGCTCCTGACGGTTGTGTTCAATCAATTACTATAACAGAGTATATTGATGAAGATGTAATTCATCATGAGGATACTGTAGTTTCATTAGAGCCAACTCCAGAAGATTATGAAGCTTTTGAAAAAGAAGAACCTTTTCAAATGGATGTTGTAGATCTTAATGAAGATACTAAGCAAGCTGTTGTAGTTGTTGAAGATATATCTTTAGAAACATCATCTTCAGATTTTGATTTTGATTTGAGTTTTGATTTAAATAACAATGATGATGAGGAACCATCATTCTTATAAAGTTTAGTTCCACAGCCAGGTAAATAGGGGAGAGTTCGTTATGAATTCTTCCCTATTTTTTTTAAATTTGACATTATGGAAAAACAATTAAAAGCAGTAGAAAGATTTCACAAAGCCTTTGGTCAAGAAGATGGTCGCTGGCCTTGTAATTTAGATAAAGATGGTGCTGAACTAAGACATCGTCTTATGGCTGAAGAAAATAATGAATACTTAGATGCTTGTGAAAAGAATTCTTTAGTAGAAATTGCTGATGCTTTAGGTGATCAGCTTTACATACTATGCGGTACAATTCTTAAACATGGAATGCAGCACATTATAGAAGATGTATTTGATGAAATACAGGCTAGTAATATGAGTAAATTAGGTGAAGATGGTAAACCTATTCTTAGAGAGGATGGTAAAATACTTAAAGGACCTGGATATCATAAACCGGATATAAATAAATTCTTATGAAAGTAGACTACAAAGGGGAAGTCAGATACCTGAGATTAATTTCTGACACAAATGATTATGCTATTATCTCTGCAGATAAAGGCGGTAAGACTAAAAATCTAAAAGTAAGTTTAGAAGATATAGGTCTAAACAAAAATGATTTAAAAGGTAAACTTAAAAAGTTTGTAAAGTAAATTAAAAGGGGGATTTAAAAGAGTCCCCCTATTACTTCTGATACATCAAATCCAGATCCACTTAAATTATCAAATGTCTCTTTCTGCTTGATTGCATGAATAGGATCATAGTTCTTACCTTTAAGACCAAAGATTGCACCTAGATGGTTGTAAAATTTAAAGCTTCCTTCTTTTTGCCAACTATACGGACCAACATCTTGTTTATAGTAAGCTGACTCATCTCCAGTCATCCAGTATAATAAGTCTGTCAATACTTTTAAACCATTTCCTAAAATCGGTTGTGATGCAATTGTTGTCTTATCAAAGAAAGATAGATACTGATTAATACCTAATATAGGGTTAAAGGCTTCGTTTTCTTGTTTAACCATCATTGTTTGATAAAGCATATGGTTTGCCCACCATCCTAGAAGACCATAGTTCTTTTCTCTTTCTCTTAGTTTTTCAAATCTATCTTTATCATCGTCATCATACCCAAATAAAAATCCAACAGATAAACCTAATATGATTAAAGCCATAAATTCAAATGTATTTTTCATAAAGGCTGCTTTTTCTTCTGAAGTCATTACAGCAAATGAAGCTCCTCTTGTTCTAATACCATTTATTATTGCTCTTAAAGCTCTTACATAAGTTCCTTGAGTAGTTTCATTTAGATCCCAGTCGTATACTTCACCAAATTTATTTGCAGGATCAGTATCATACTGCCATCTCTGAAGTGTCATACCTGTGGCAAAGTTTCTATAGAAAGTAAAGAGTTTGTATCCAAGATGTTTTTTAGCTTGAGGAGAGTCTAACTTATCCATCATACCATTTAATCTTTTTCCAAGACCTTGGATTCTTAACTTAACTTCTAAAAACTTTTTATTATCAGAAATTTTTATTTCATCACCTTCTTCAAAGTCATTTAAATCTGTAATACCGTTTCTTTCTTTAAGTTGTTCTTCTGTAACATCATATTTCTTTGCTATGTCAGAAAGAGTGTCACCTGGTTTAAATATATGATTTGTAGGTTGAGGCGCCCAAGATAAGTCAATACCATCTTTTAGTTTTAAGATACCATTCTCATCTTTTTCAAAAGCTTGATCATAAGATATTTTCTTAACGGTTCCATTTTCTTGTTTCTGTTCAAGAAAAGTATTTTTCATAACACCCCAATACAGTTCAATTGAGGCCATCATATCACTAAATCTTCTTATATCATATAAGAAAGTTCCATCAAGCATATCTTTAACAAGAGTTCTTGATGCAGATTTACTAAAGTCAGCTTCTGTTTTACCAGTAGTAGGATCAAAATATTCTAGCATCTGAACAAGTAATCCTTTTGGACCTACAGTATAAATACCTTGATTTGTAGCTCCCATTAGCTGGATCATTGACTCTTTTGATTTAACTTTAGCCCAAGCAAGACTTTTTAAAGTAATATATTTACCCCCTGCTGCTTCAATTAAACTTTGAAACTGAATACCATATTTATTTTTTGCAGCAGCTACCATATCTAAGGCCATGAAAGATCTGTTTGCTGCTTTCATTAACATATTTGCAAACTTAGTTAATCCTATATTTTCTTCTTGGAATTGACTGTTAACTTGTCCATAGAATACTTTATCAATAAAATAATTTATAGCTTCACTTCTTCTATTCTCACCTGCTGTTGGTAGAAAAGATAAAGCTCCTGTATTCTTCTTAATCTGACTACTTACTTTATTCATATCCTTGATTGCATTTTCATCATCATTCAATACATCAAGAATAGTTTTAGCTAATGCTTCATTATTTATAAGAGCTTCCTGCTCATTTAGTGAGTAAAGATAATCTCCTATAGCTCTAAGTGGATCTGAAGAAACGTCAGATGCTTTCATTCTATATAATCCTCTTACAGGAATCTTACTAATAGGTCTTCCCTGTAAATCTGTAGACACTAATAGTTGATCAGTATTATAATTTAACTCTAATTCAAATGCATCACTTGGTTTACCTTTACCTGAAATTCTTTCTCCTATTGCTTTAACAAGATCTAATTTATCTGTAATTTGCTCTTTAAGTTTACCAGATTGAAGAAGCTCTAGATTATTTCTATCAGCACTCAGCATTGAAAATCTTGGCAAGTCAAGATAAAGCTTGGATGCATTTGGTCTATCTTCTTGAACCATAAGCAGACTTTCAGTATAAGCTTTAATAAATCTATACTCTGCAGTGTTAGCTTTTTCTTGAGCTACATAATCCTCATTAATGTATTTATTATCAAATGCACTATTAGGATCTCCTGGTTTATATTCTCTTGGAAGATACTGACCTTTATTATCAATTATTTTTCCTACATAATCTTGTCTGTTAGCACCTCGAGGTATAGTTAAATACTCATCTCTAATTCTTTGATACATGTATTTACCGCTAACTACACCATCTATAATCAGTGGTTTTCCATCAACAGGATTAATAAGTGTTGTTGTTCTATAATGATCTTTGTTTAAAGGTTTAGATACACTCCATAATGATGTTCTATAATACATCATTATTTTCTGCCCAGAAGCAGCATCATAAACTTCTTTCTGATAGTGATTTTGTAAGAACCAGTTTTTAAACTCTGAGCTCATAGTCATTGCATCAAAAACTTTGGAACTATTAATCCAAACATCTGCATTATCAATAGTAACAGGATCAATACCTGTATCTCTTAATACATAGTTTAATGATTCTATGTAATATTCAGTAGGTTCTTTAACTGTTAATTGCGCTAAGTCTCCAAAGAGCTGTCTCATTTTTTCAAGTTCAGCCGGGCTCAGACCAATATCATTTTTGATATTAATTAGATTATTGTAATCATCCAACTCTTCTTGACTTAACTGTTGTTTAAGTGCTAATCTTGTTTGATATGTTTGAAGTCTTGTTGACTCTTCAATTGATAATCCGGTTTTCTTATCAAACTGAGAATTAAGATTAAGAATCTCATTCTCAATATCAAGCATTGCTTGTTTCTGACCTTCTGTATATTTTAATCCATTTACTTGACCGTTCTTATCTGTAATCTGATTCATTAACTCATATCTTCTTTGATATAGTTCAGCGATCTGTGTAGCAAGCTTAGACTTAATACCAGGTTTATTAGTTATCTCTCTTAACTGTCTAAAGATATCTTGTCTTGATTTATAATAACTTTCAGTATACGCAATTCTAAAATTTTTCTTTTTGAATTTTTCAATCTCCTCATTAAATCTTTCAGGATCACTTTCATATACTATTCCAACTGAGGCAAGTTTTGATACAAAAGAATCTAAGTCTTTTTGAGCTCTATCTTCATCTGGAAGACTTTCCCAAAACTTTGAAGATTCTGATTTATGCATTTTACGCACAAGTACCTTTTCTAGTTCTTTACCAGACTTTTCTGTACCATCAGGATTATATACATCATATAACTGTTGGTAATTCATTCTAGCTTCATCTGCTTGATTAAAGTCTTGTACATCTTCTAGTTCTGTAAAGTGTACATTTCTTAATGTGTTCATTTCATTAAGAGCACTTTGTCTTTCTATATATGCTTCAAAAGATGTATCAGAGCTAACTACTATGCTTTGTTTTGTGAATGGATTAATTACAGTATTATCTTTATCCCATATTTTCTGTAAGTCATAGTACTCTTTCTTGTTTTCTCTGTACATATATTTCTCATCAAACTCTTGAATAGCTTGATAAGCTTGTTTTATTTCATCTTTGTTACCTTTTTCTTTTGCTAAATCAAAATCATTTAGTAATTTACCTCTATCATTTCTGTAGTTTTTAAATCGGTTCTTTACAGTTTTTACTTCAAACTCAACCCACTCTCCTGTTTTAGGATCCTTATACCCAGTTTTATCTATAAATAATAGTTTATCTCCTAGTAGCTGTGTATTGTTTTTGTTAAGTCCTTGATAACCCATCTCTCTTAAACTAGGAAGGAGTTTTTTAAGTATCTCATCTCTTTGCTTTAAACTTTTTGCCTGAGCTTGAGCTAATACTTCTTTCATATGTCTAACAAATCCACCTACTAGTGGGTCATCAATATTAGCATAAGGTACTGCCATAGCAGCTAAGTATCCAATATCCCCTTTTTTACCTTCAAGATAGTCTTCAATTTGTTCTTTACCTAAACGCTTAGCAAAATAGTTTCTTATATCTTGTTCAATAACAGGAAGTAATCTAGGGTTACCCGGAAAATCTTTTTCTGTAATAGTTATTGACTGACCTCTATAGGGAGTATGTATTATTTTTTCAGTAAATTCTTCAACTAATGTAGGGTCAACACCCTTCATTCTAGTTTTCATTGTTTCTTTGAACTTAGCTTCAAGATTTTCTTGCATACCTGAAGTACTTAATTCATAAAAGTTAGAAACAAATTGAAATTCTTTTTCTTTTACTTTATCCTTAGCATCTTTAATATTTGTTAACACTTGATTTAAAAGTGTTACAAATTCATTTGTCTTTGGTAGACCAACAATTTTTCTTATACTTTCAATAAGTTGTTCTTGTCTTACTAGAAAGTTCTTATAATACTGAATCTTAGAAATAGAATCAATTGTCATTAATGATCCCTGATTGATATTGTCAATTACCTTTTCAATATTTTCTACAAAGACAGCTATATCATTAATAGTATTAACCAAAGCTAGAGATCTTATTCTAAAATTTCTTTCTTGGTCTTCCATTGCTAGAATAACATTATCCACATCTGCTTGTGCAGGATCTGTAACAGTTTGATATTTAGATAATTCATCTTTAATATATTTTAGAATACGCATTCCGTCAGGTCCCTGTAATTCTTTTTTCAATCTACCAGGCGACTTTTTTAAATTATCTAATTCATATACTGCTTCACTATATGCTTTATTAATAGCCTCTTGGATTTTCTTATAAGGAGTTTTATCAAAGTCTTTTATTACATCTTCTAGACTTCTCTTAAATTCAGCAAAGTCTGATTCATCAAAGACAAGACTTTCAATAACAAAGTCTTCATTAACCATCATGTCCGCCAGCTGCTCTAGAGTAGTATTTTCAGAAAGTTTGTCTAGTCTAAC
>Ga0222713_10003797_pt1 | contig 15433 bp, 16 predicted proteins | sample C33_649DmetaG_FD_165061 | JGI IMG/M metagenome (GOLD analysis project Ga0222713, IMG submission 165061) | Estuarine water microbial communities from San Francisco Bay, California, United States - C33_649D | ecosystem: Environmental > Aquatic > Marine > Unclassified | place: USA: California...
ACGGTTACAAAGAAAAAGCTACCAGTTTATAGATAAATAAAAATATTATTCTATTTTATGAAACATTATACAAAAAAAATAAATAAAAATCCTAAAAATAAAACAAAAAAACAATTTTTATTCAATCCAACAAATCCGAAAAAATCGTTTGATGTATATATTGATAAAAATCCAAAAGATACAATACATATAAAGTATACAACAACAGAAGATGTTGAAAATACTATTGATAAATTAGAAAAATTATACAAAAATAAACAATATACACATAAACGTATATGGCAAGTAGGAATGATTATGAAAGTTCGTTTGAAAGTATTACAAAGTAAAAAACCGAGACAATATGCTTTAGCAAATAAATATTTTAAATTTCTGGGAAAAAGAACAAAATTAAATGAGATAGATAGATATAAAGTTTCATTTCAATACAGATAAATACGGCATTTGAAATGGTGTAAACAGGCACTTATAATATACAGATTGATCTAAATGTTGATTGAATAATAATATCCTTCAAACATTGTCCGGTTCTTGACGTTTCTACTCATTGTTGCTGCACTCATCTTCTCGTCAGTTGCTGCTTTCAAAATCGTTTCCCATGTGTTTATTACTTGATTCGACTTCGTACATATTTTATTTACCTTTTTACCAGTGCTTGACGTTTTCTTGTGTTGGTATTCATCGTCTTGTTTCAACGACAAACCGTAATATCCTTCATTGCTTGTTGAAACATCCCAAATAGTGCCTTTCACCACATATTGAGAAGTGTTCAAATACTGCTTGAGCTCTTTCATGTCGTCATTGCCAATCGGTTTATTTAACTTCTTCTTCCATCGTTGATACTCCGTCAATAATTTCGAATTGAGTATTTTACCACAGGGAGAAAACCGACATACTTGAAATAAGAATGTTTCAGTATCGTTATTTTCCAAATGTGGTTTATATTCAATTGGTTTCAACCGAATACCAATATATCCGTGAACTATTTGATTTAAATCTTGTTTTTGTAACCGTTTAGGTCTGAAACGTGTATCCATATATTCTTTCAACCGATGGAACATTGCCTTGGTCGGTTTCACGCCATTCCAAATTCGGAACTGACCTTCCAAATTCACGGAAGATTCCTCCACCTCATTATTTACAAAGCAGCATTCTTCCACAAACTGGTTGATTCGCTTGGTCTGTTCATCTTCTTCAACTATTGGTTGAGTTGTATGGTTTTCAGATTCTAGGAACTCAACCCTCTTCTTCAGATGCTCTAAATTGTTCTTCAATTCGGTAATTTCAGTATCTTTTGATTTACACGATGTAACCAATGCGTCATTCTTCTCTCGTTCATCCTTCAATGCCTCGCCTATCTCTTCGTTTTGTTTCACTAGTAAATTGAAGTTGTCAATACTGTATTGTTTACTTGAAATGATATCCTTTATATATAATGACAATTTATCAACAGTGAATTTTGTATCGTCATATGCAATAATCTCCTTATATACCTTATCACCCACACTAATTTGCCTAATTTGTTTCTTGATTTTTGGATGACTCTTTACCAAATTCTCTATTTCAACCTTGTTCTGTACTTTGAATGCGTTCACAAGGACAAAATTATCAAATTTTGAGCGGTGATTATAAATTCTGGATTGTAAATCATTTGTCTGCCCGAATTTTATCAGTTTCTCTTCTCCGTTTCGGTTATCGATTGTTCCGAAATAAACGCATTCGGTATTCAATGGGAATTGATTGATGGTTGCTTGTTCAATCGCTTTTCTTGATTTTTGTAGTTCTTGTTGTAGTTCTTGTTTTGCGGATTCCATCTGTTTATCTTTTTGCTCCAATTGTAGTCTCAATTCGTCACTTTCTTCTTGGACGACTTTATGTATCATTTCCTCCATTTTCATATAATATTCGTGGATTTCGTCGGCCTTTTTCGTCCCTGCTTTCAAGCAAAGTGATTTGAAGGTTTTGACCGTCATCATAAGTGTTTCTTTATTGTGACCTCCGTGTATTTTTCTTACTTTAGAACCTTCTAACGAGATACTGTTTGAATTTTGCTTCACTTTCAAGTTAAGCAAGTTTGTATAATCCTTACCAATTGTAAAATTTTGTTCTAATATTCTTTTAGCACTGCTTTTTGCTGTAAAATCTAACCACTTCCAAATATCATCCAAGTCAATCACAAAATCTTTCTTTTGGTCACAGTTCAAATAACAATAAAAACTTGATACAAACAACTGTTGCTCAAAATCTGTGAAACACTCTTGAATTTTTGTAAGTAATTTACCATTATACGAGTTTGATAACTTAGTTATCGGGTTATTCTCTATGAGTTCAACAATATTCAGCGATGCGTCCATTATAATATAACATATATAGTTGTCTTTAAGTAGCATTAACTTGTTTATGTTTATATAATCAAAAGCATTATTGTTGAAAAACTTACTCCTATTTCTATCTTGCTCATGCACCAGAATGAGCAAGATTTTTATTGCTTGCTGTACAGAGAAAGCAAAGATTATTGTGACCACCTCTGGTGTTAGTTGTATTTAAGTATCATTAAATTGTTTATGTTTATCTAAGCATAAACAATTTTGGAAACTTGCTTCTGATGCATCAGAAGCAAAGATTTTATAATCATAATTGACTACATTACACCATATTACCAGTTATTCTTTTTGACTATTATATTACCACCCTTTTTCTTCTTATCTTTATTGGGGTCATATGCCTCGTCTTCGTCGTCTGAATTCATACCTTCAGACAGTTCCCAAAATTCTTTCGACCCTAACCTAAATTTGGGATGATTTTCTGCCTTATACCAGAATATCTGATCGGTTAACTTGTTCGATTTGGCATTATTATTAATAACTAAACATTCGAAATTTTCAGTGCAATTATCCATAACAGAACAAAATGACTCCAATGTAGGAAACATACTTGCATAATTTTCCCAAATACGCTTACGATTTGTTAAGTAAGGTTCTCTAAGAATAAAAACATAATCTATATTTGTTCTTAGGTTTGGTGGGATACCTAACGGGTATTGCATCGTGATGATTAACATGACCTTCCAGTGACGACCATTCATAAATAATAAACGCATCATTTTATCGCGTGTCCAAGTTTGATCATATAAACAATCATCCATAATTACGAAAGCTCTGGGATCTATTGTTGTTTTATTATATGTTTCCATATCTCTTTTTACATTCTTTAAAACGGTCTTTTGACGTCTTAATATATTTTCGATTAATGCTGTATTGTATTCATCATGAATGAACAATCGTGGCACGTGGTCTTTATAAAACCCGTTACCAGCTTCTGTTCCTGATATTACTGTGCCGATTGGTATATCCTGATGATAAAATAACAGGTCTCTAACCAGAAATGATTTCCCTGTATCACGTCTCCCTATTAATACCACGACGGGACCTTTATTTTCATTAGATTTGAATGTGATGTCTCGCATATTAAATTTTCTCAATTCTAAAGTCATGAATGATATATTTTAGAACAATAAATATATTTATTCTTATAAACGAAATAAACGTTTATTTATCAATAATATAATATTATTTAAACTTATATGTCCGCATTCGGTAAAGATACTTTTATAACATACAGAAAAGTTCCTTCGATTGATACAGTCATACTTAAAAAAACGTTTAATGGTAGTAATGAAGATATTATCAATAAGTATAATCCATTTGATGTTACAAGTATACAGAATTATCAACCCATCCATTCATTTTTTTTTAATATGAATGAAGGAAATTATGATTCATTCCAATTGAACCACGTCAATCATTTCAAAGATTTTGATACTGTTATCGGTCCATCGGGTGATATTATCCCGCGTAAAACTTTCATCAAATACTCTCCATTAACCGACCCTGTAAGATATTTAATAGGTAAACTAACAAAAAACACTGCTGATATAATTAAACTACCTAAACTAAATGATGTATCATCTAATTATGCAAATATTGATAATGCGTCTTATATAGATGGATTTTTCTCATTTTTATGTAGTCATACCCTGCATAAACATAATTTCATTCATTCAATAGATTACCATGGTTCGTTTTTGGCTGTGCAAGATAAGTTTAAATTTAATATTGCAGATGATTATGAGTATTTAAACAATTCTAAATATTTTATTAATAATTTAGACGTGCTTTACAGTATATCTGACTGTAATGTTAGGAATTTAAATTCGTCTGATACAAGAAATAAACGTGCTAAGTTAGAAATATTGGAAGCGTTATCCGATGATATTGTTCTCGACGAATACTCTACCAATATTGTTATTGATTCATCCAATACTATTGTTGAAACCGATATATCATTGGAAGAGGTGTATATAAAACCAAATTCCGAAGAGGATGAGGATGAGGATGATGATGATGATGATGAAGAGGATGATGATGAGGATGATGAAGAGGATGATGAAGAGGATGATGATGAGGATGATGAAGAGGATGAAGAGGATGATGAAGAGGATGATGATGAGGATGATGAAGAGGATGATGAAGAGGATGATGATGATGATGAAGAAGAAGAAGAAGAGGAAGAAGAGGAAGAAGAGATGTACGCGTATATAAATAATTTTCCCATTCAAATGATATGTCTAGAAAAATGCGAGGGAACCCTTGATAGTTTATTTGAAGAAGATTTAATAGATGAAAATAATGGTTGCTCGGCTTTAATGCAAGTTATATTATCATTATTAACATATCAAAAGATGTTCCACTTTACACATAACGATCTTCACACCAATAATATTATGTATACCAATACAAAACAGGAATTTATATATTATAAGGTTCACGGTAAATATTATAAAGTCCCAACATACGGTAAAATATTCAAATTGATTGATTTTGGTAGAAGTATATATAAATTCAAAGGAAAACTATTTTGTAGTGATAGTTTCTATCCAGGCGGTGACGCGGCGACGCAGTATAATTTTGGTCCATTTTATAATAAAAAGCACCCTCGGATCGACCCGAATTATAGTTTCGATTTATGTCGTCTAGGGACCTCCATTTATGATTTTATAATAAACGATGAACCTGTAAATAAAATGACTCCTTTACAACAAACTATATATAGATGGTGTCTAGATGATGACTCGAAAAATATATTATATAAGAAAAATGGTGATGAGCGTTTCCCTGAATTCCGACTTTATAAAATGATAGCCCGGACGGTTCATGAGCATACACCAGCAAATCAATTAGAATATCCGTTTTTTAGTAAATATAAAATAGACACACCAGATGACAACGTAGATGTAATAGATATTGACGCGATGCCATCATATGCAGATTAACCGTTTGATAATATACACCTTTGGACATTTAAGTTCGCACAAAAATGTTACAATAAATATAATGAAAAATATATAAATATTTTTTATTATATATAGTATCGTAATGGATAAAGATGAAATAATAAAGGAATTAGCAGAAAAGAATGCTAAATTAGAATATGAATTACAAGCAACAAAAGAACATCTCAAAAAATACACCGCGCCAGCAAGTAGAAAAGTGTATTACGAAAAGAATAAAGAGAAGGAAAAACAACGAGCAAAAGAATATCAACAAAAAACAAATTATAAAAGTGATTATAAACCTACACCAGAACAAAAGAAAGAATATAACAGACGTGAATATTTGAAAAGAAAAGAAAACCTCAAAAAAGAAATGGAAGAAAAAACGGATAATGAAAACATTTAGGAATATTGTTTATTAACGAAATTACTTAAAATAAAATGTTTAGTAAGTATATAGGATGGAAAACCCAAAAGAAAAACCACCCGAGTTTTTCAAATCCACCAAAACCTCGCTGAAAAGCATACTGAAACACCATGAACTCAACACAACAAAAATTAATGATGTTGTTATCAAGGCACATAAAATCGTTATTCATACTTTACAATTCCTAAAATTGTATATGCTTCATCATTACGAAACAAGTAATCACATATTGCCTGATATTGATAAGGTATTGATTTTGAATGTAATGAAAGTTGTTTGTGGGGAAAAGCATACCAACACTGGAAAACCACCCAAGAAAGAAACGATTGAACTCAAAGACAAACTTACTATATTCTATACAGAACATTACAAACCATATACGCAACCAGAGCAATTGGATTATGAATATATGAGTAATGTGCTTTCCTATTTATGTGAAGACATTATGACTATGTATGAAAATAACATCCAATTACATTATGTAGATTATGTGGAACGTTTTGTAAATGTTGTTTGGAGGAAGAAGATGATGGTTGAGAAGATACGAAAAATATTTCCTACCAAAAAAGAAAGAGAAGCACGGATTCGACATTTGGAAAAGGAACTGCGAAAAATAAAGAATGATTTGCTAAATGTTGATAATAGTGTTGCTTATACAGCACAACCACATTATCATAAATGGATTACCCAACAAAAGAAACATATTATTCCCAACAAAGATAAGTTCCAAAAACAAAGTATCTATTATGATTTGAAATGTAAACCAATGGATTATTTTCCTTGTATGATTGCGATGATGAAACAAGTGGAAAATGATTTGGAAACCATCAGTAATGTATTTCCTTTGCGAAGCAGTATTGCTCCTGGTTATATTCGGTTAGATACGATTACATTGGTAAATATGCTTTTACGAAAAGAACAAGGAAAGAAAACTGATTACAGCAATCAAGGCAACACTAAGAAGCATGAAGATAAAATATGGAATTTCTTTTTTCGCACAGAAAAGAAGGTGTTTCGTAAGACGGGGTTTTCATTTCATCATATGATTTCTACCGATGGTGTGGGTGTTTCCATATTATTTATACGAGATGACTTAGTAGGAAAAAGATTACCAAGTGCTAAGAAGTGTCTATCTCGTGAATTATATATTGATGAATTGAATGATTATTCTGGTTTACAAGATAAAAAGATTGTTGGAATTGACCCTGGAAAAGAAGATTTAATTTATTGCGTGGATAATTCTTCTAAAGATGCAAATATATTTCGTTATTCACAAAACCAACGAAGAAAGGAAACCAAAATGAAAAAATACAATAATATTATTCTCGCTATGAAAACCAATAAAATACAATGTGAAGGAACGAATAAAAGTGTGATTGAATATGAAACCGAGTTATCCAATTTCAATAGAAAAACACTTCAAATAGATAAGTTCAAGGCATATATAAATGAGAAAAATCGAATAAATAATTTGTTGTTTGGATTTTATGCGAAGCATTTGTTTCGTAAATTAAAGTTTGGTAGACATATCAATATCAAACGCAATGAACAACAAATGATAAGCAATTTTAGGAAGATGTATGGTAATCCAGATGAGGTTGTTATTTGTATAGGTGATTGGGAACAACGCCAACAAATGAAATACAAAGAACCGACATTAGGAATAGGAATGCGAAGTTTGCTTCGTAAGAATAAATATAAGGTGTATTTGGTTGATGAATTTAGGACATCTTGTAAATGCTCCAATTGCGATGGAGGAGTATGTGAGAAGTATATGGTAAGAAAAAATCCAAGACCAAAACCAAAGAAAAATAAGGAAAATCCAAAGAAAGAAAGAAAATACGATGAAATGCGGTTGGTTCACGGACTACTACGCTGTAAGAGCGGTTGTGGTGAGTGGAATAGAGACCGCAATGGTTCATCAAACATCTACAAGATAGCATACAAAGCAATACATAACTTAGAAAGACCAAGTTATCTATGTAGAGAAACGAATTGCGACATAAAGTCGCAATCGTTAGGTGTTTCAGTTGCCCGACAAAGTTGGGCAACCAAACACGAAATCAAAAGTAATCAAGCAGTTTTACCGAATTGCTATAAACAAAATATACATAAGGTATGAAAAACCTAAACTTTGAAATATTTAATTCGTATTTTTGTGCGAACTTAAATGTCCAAAGGTGTATATTATCTAAACCAGCGGAAATTTCAAATGGAAATAATTTGCGGTTTAAAAACCAGGTTCATCAACAAAAGCTTGCGCACCTGGAGAACCCACATATTCACCACCTCCTAGTAGTTCAGCAAGTGGTCCTGACATATGGAAGAATATAAATAACACTACGAATACACAAGCGGTAACAATAAGTGTATCGCGAACAGTATTTTTCATAGGTTCTTGCTTTTTATGAATGTATTTAGATTCTGCTATTTTTATGACGAAATATAATATACCTGTTACAACCGTCAAAAGTAAGGGTTTCTCCATTATAATATAACTTGTAATAATTTATAAGTTATATTAACGCATATTTTTATTATGCCAGTATTTCCACAACATCGTCCAAATCTACCATTTCGCCCGACCTTGACTGTGATTTACCTATATTCATAATATCCATTTCGCCTAAATCTATATTGTCGCTGTATATTTTTATTTTATCGTTTATGTCGTCTTCTTCTTCTTCCAATCTTCTCTGGATAGCACGTTCGGAACTGATTTCCTCCAATCTCTCAATAGTTTTTGGAGCATTGACATCGCTTATATTTCCAGTGTCTATGTCCAAGATACTATCATAGTCGTTAAACGTTAATTTCGTAACAATTGGGTCTTCGTTCTTATTTTGTATAGTAGGAACTTGTGGTGGAGGTGTCTCGTCTTCCATTATTATAGCATCCTTCGTTTCTTCTTTTTCTTCTTTTTCTTCTTTTTCTTCTTCTTTTACGTCTTCAATAATGACCTCCTCTTCTTGTTCAACACCTTCGTCCATATATGCCTTGATAATTTCTTCCGTTGGAATACTTTCGCGTATAGTCTTCATAATACATTCTTGAACGATACATTCTAATTCACGATTGTTTCTCTGAATTGTTAATGCTGATATATTACGCTCAAATAGATAAACATTTTTATAACACGCACGAGCGACATGAATATATAATTTATGTAAGAATGTATCTATATTTGGAATGGATACGTCTATTTTTTTTTGTTTATTACCAACGCGAATACAAGTAAGAATTTTCATTTGTATGATATGGACACACGTGATTAAATCTTCTAAATAACCACAGCCACTTCTATTGATGATTCGTTTACGTTCTTCTTCAATCGTCACGGTATTCCATTTTGGTATAGCAGATAGCATATTTTGAAACGACATTAAATATTTGCCCGGTTCCTCTGTTTCTAAACATACTTTCCACGATTCATTAAAAATAGATTGAACTCCTTCTATCACGAGTGGTGTAAATATAGAAACCAATCTACCACACCATTCATTTCTTGATTCATTTAAATTTGATACTTCAAAATCGTCCATTATATTAAAACGATGTATAATTTTATTCTTATATAAACGTAAAACCCATATTGAATTCTTCAGTCTAAATAAATTTTATTTTACGGATATCTTCGGTGTCACGATTGAATATATAATGTAATATGCTAAACAATAATAGTTTTTCTGATCTAAATTCGGATTTTATTTTGGAGTAGTATACTTCAATCAATGTCCGTTTTAAATGTGTTATAGAATTATCGTTTTTGATTGAGTTTATTATGTCTAGACTAGAATAACCATTCTCATAAATATTTTCACAAAACCTCAAAATTTCTATGTTTGTTAAACTATTATTTGCTTTATCTTGTTTTAATTGCTCAATGGTCTCATAAATAAATGACTCTTTTTGTTTAGTTAACGTGTCGTTGCTTGCTATTTTATCCAAGGTTAATTGATGTAGGTTTATATATTGATTATTATTATAATATTCAGGAACATATATTTCACAAAAACGGGATAAAATCGGGTTCAATAGCATTTGTTTGTTCTCCACTATCATAAAAAAACGGGTTGTATAAGAAAATAATTCAATACAACGTCTGAGTGCCGATTGCGCATCATTTGTAAGATAATCCGCATTCAATAAGATGATTGTTTTAAAATTTATATTTATATTTGTTTCCAAGTTCGCCTTTGCGAAAAATTTCAGATCTTCTCTGATAAATTTAATTCCTTTTCCGTGTGAACAATTCACAAACATCACATTATTTTTAATCATACTTCTATCGTTGTTGTATATTTTATCTACGAAGTTGGTTACTATTTGCTTTTTACCTGTGCCACTTGCACCGTGAAATACAATATTCGGGATTTGATTGTTTATATAATATCCATTTAATTGATCGTATATTTTTTTATGTATATCAGTTGTTGTTGTGTCACACATTGGTATAAATATATAAATAGATTTATATATATATAATTATTATAGTAATTAATTTATGTTCTCGCGATTATTTCATAGGAGAAAAACTACAATATATGAAGATTATATTGCGTATACAAGATTTAACATTTGGAACACTACTGAAAATGATATAAAATTTATAACTGGACGATTGATAAAAAGTGGATTGGAAGATGTATCAACTCTTGATAATAAATGGCACGAATACATTCAATTAAACGAAATTGTATACAATAATGAAAATTATTTAGAATTTATACTCAAATTAGTGACTGAATACCATAAAAATTGTGATAGATTCACTATAAATGGAGATATAGAGAATATATAAATTTATTGTGTGATTTTTTATCATTCATAGGTATATGAATGATTTGAGAATCTATCACGAAAATACTACACAGTTCTATTTTTACGAAGAGATGCATAAAAAACAAACATTCAAATTTGTAAAGGAAAAATTAGAACAGTATAAATCTTCGTATAATACTAGATTACACATGTATCAGGTTCTCGAGCAAATGGATAATTTTATAGATCCCAGTGACCCCGATATAGATGAACCAAATTCATTTCACGCTTATCAAACAGCAGAAAATATTAGAAGGAGAGAACCAGAGAATAAAGCACTACAAATATGCGGATTAATACACGATTTAGGTAAAATATTATTTAATTTCAACGAACCGTCCTGGGCTGTGGTGGGAGATACATACGTCGTCGGTTGTGCATTTCCCGAAACAATTATATATTATAAAACAATGTTAGAGAACCCAGACACAAACAACCCCGATTTTTCATCAAAACACGGTATATACGAACCAAATTGTGGTATTGGAAATCTCAGTATAACCGTAGGACACGATGAATATCTATACACTGTTTTACAACGCAATAATAATCATACCTTTCCTGAAAAGTATCAAGATGTTATTCGTTTTCATTCGTTTTATCCCTGGCATACCGGTGGTTCTTACCGCGAATTTATGAAACCCGGAGACGACGAATTATTACAGGACGTGAACTATTTCAATACATTCGACTTATATTCAAAGGCGGATAAAGATTTTGTAGTAACCGACGAGATTAAACACTATTTTCACGATTTATTATGCGATTTTTTTCCAGAACCATTATTATGGTAGGTATTGAATTTGGATATTATATACAAAAATAATATAATATCTAAGAGTTGTAATTAGAGAATGATACGTTTTTCATGGCCCACGCGTAATGTTGTTTTCAGCATAATATCATAACCGGCCTTTTGTATATTCTTACAAAAAGCAACGTCTTCACTCATAATATCGTTTAATACTACACCATTCTCACCCTCAATTGTGGTTTTCTCACTATCGAAATAAGGATATTTCATCGCATCGAGAACCTCCTTACGCATTCCAAAGAATCCCATACCAGCATACGATACCTTCTTGAAATTCTCACCCTCGTTCTCTTTTTTCCAGGCGTCTAACTTATCAACGCTCATAAACTCAAAACAACCATTCTTCTTAAAATAGTCTGTATCCCATTTCTCTACGACCGGATAGTGTGTGAGATTAGACATCCTATAACACCCAGCAACGACCGGATGCGTTTCTAATGATTCGATAAGATCAATAATATGCGCAGGAGAAAAAATCTGATCGCTATCAATCGTAATCCAATAATCGAAAACCTCCCCGTTGAATACTTTCTGATCCGCACCACGTAATACATTAAGACCGAGTGTCTGCATACGCGCGAATGTAACATAACTACTTACTCCTGGCGAAATAATCAATTGATATTTACTATTATCCAGTAATATATTCATACTCGCTAATAAAGACATTAAAAATGCCGAAGAGTAATTATCGCCAGGTAACGCAAGAATTATTCGTCTTCTATCTGTGCCGGCTACCGATTCAAGTGGGGATTTAGTATAGCTATCTTCAATATTCTCAACGATGCTCATGTTCATTATATTATCTTATAACGACTTTTCTTTAATATTATTCAGTTAAATAATAATTATTAATCTGTTTTTGTTATTTTTAATTGCTTCGTGAAACGAAATCTTTCGTGATATATTGTCTTACGTTTCAAATTACATTCTAAACACGCAATTGTTATATTATTCTTATTGTGTCCGTATTTATTATCCATTCTCTCAACGGACCATTGTTTGGGTTCTCTTACTTGTTTGTATAATACGTGTACACACTGGCAACAATAATAACACTTCAATTCCTTTTCTATTAATATTGCTTTTATAAAATCTATATCAATAAAATCGTTTTCTGAATATTTGTTTTTCTTTTGATCCTGACTTTTATATCCTGATATCTTTCGCATTATCTCACAGCATATCAAATTATATACATTATTTGATGTATCGGCTTCTTTCATAATATTTAATTGTAATTCTGAATTATAATCAGTATCACATATTGTCCATTTCTTATCTCTTGTTACAACACGGTCTTTTTTATCCTTCTTAGTTTTAATTTCTTTTTTATTATTATCGGTTGGTATTATTATTATATTTTTACATCCTTGCACAGTAAAAACGTCCATTTTATGTGCTGTTTTTACGGAGGTAGAATGTTCCGCGCAGTTTAAAGCGGATTGTGCGTTTTCAATGTGCAATGGTGTAACATTATTACTAATATCTTCTATATTCATTTACAATAGTAAATATAATAAACGTATAGTTTACACCAATTATTACTCTAAAATATTCAAGGGTATAAAAACTGTTTATACATTATATATAAAAGAAGATAAACACTTATTATCCTTATATATATATAAAGATTTACCTATTAAATTATGTTTTCAATTATAGAAAATAACGACACTATTACTAATAAATCAAATGAAGAAAAACAGACTATTCCGACCAATATTGTTCAAAGTGGAGGGAATTATTATTCCATGTATAACGATAAATCATCAAATAACCAATACAATGATATGAACCCTTCGAATATAGACGAACTACTTGAAAATGAAAAATTACATAATAATAACGACTCTTGGAATAAACTAGATAATATTTCAAAAAAGCAAGTTTTACATATATATGCCGATAAATACGGTTTGGATAATAATTTAACTAATAAAGAATTAGCAACACTCAAGTCGTTTTTCAATGATGCGATACAGAAGAATAAACTTAAAAAAACGAAAGATGTTCAATATAATAAAGATAATAGAAGCATAATTAATATACCATCATTATTTTTCAATACAGTTAACCGCTCTTTTACATTACGTAATATTGAAAAACGTGTATCTACGCTTAAATCTATGACACCGAAACGAGTCTCTAATAAAAACAAAGTAGTCATTGGTAAAATTGAAAATTAATACTCTCTTATTTAAATATATTAAACACACCTTATATTTAAATATATTAATGACTACTACAGAAAGCGAAACGGATACATCCTGTAGTGATTGTTCTATAAGTAAAAGTAGTTTCGAATTATCCTATAATGATATAACAGAAATAGAAGAGACAGTTCATTCACTTTTATACGAATACATTAATGAAAATGTATTACTTTATTCCAAAAATGATTTTCATGATATTATTGAACAGGACATTGTGGATTTCATAACAAACGACCTCATTGATGGCGGTGTTATAAAAAATACAAAGGATTATTATAAAATAAATCGTTTGATTGTAATCACAATTGAATTGTATTTCAATCATAACATTTATAATTTTACGCATCGTTCACACCATGTTACAAATGTCCCGTCATCAATGGACCCACTATTTATTGATAAACAAATCAAACATCTCCGACAATTACCACAACCAGAACAAAAGACACCGGAATGGTATAAATACAGACACGGGTTGATGACAGCTAGTAATATTTATAAGGTTTTCGGCTCTCAATCCCAAGTCAATAGTCTTATATACGAAAAATGCAAACCGTTTATAGAAAAAGAAATCATATATAATAATTATAACTTACATTCTAACTCATCGCTTCAATGGGGTGTATTATATGAAACCGTATCTGTATTATTATACGAATATCTGAATGATACAACTATCAGTGATTTTGGATGTATTCAACACGAAAAATATAACTTCATTGGTGCGTCACCTGATGGTATCAATACCAACCCAAATAGTAATTTATACGGGAGAATGATCGAGATAAAAAATGTTGTTAACCGAGATATCACCGGTATACCAAAGGAAGAATATTGGATACAAACACAAATACAAATGGAAACGTGTGACTTGAACGAATGCGATTTTATAGAGACGAGATTTAAGGAATATGATGAAATTGACAAATTTTATACAGATGTTACAAAACAACGTGGTATAATTCTATGTTTTGTTACCAACGATAACACGAACTCACCGCCAACGTATGTATATAGTAAAATGGACTTGACCATTGATAAGGATATTGTACAAAAATGGATTGAATATGAGAAGGGATTAAAATCCGATAAGTTCATATTATTTAATACACGTTATTGGTATTTGGACGAGTATTCTTGTGTGCTCATTAAACGTAACGTTAAATGGTTTGAAGCCGCTCTACCAAAGATCAAAGATGTATGGAATACCATAGAGAAAGAGCGAGATACGGGATATGAACACAGAGCAACCAAGAAAAAAACACTGGGACAATGTGTTTTCGTATCAATGGAAAACGATGACGTGAGAACCATACATAATATTACACCATCCAATAATTTATCCGTTGTAAAGTTATAAAATTTTCATATTCAATATTTAGAAAATGATATAGAAGTTTTTTTCTGTATATATTTACACAAGAGTCGGTTATGTCTTCCACTAATGATTTAGAGAGAGAAATGTTCGTTACGAAAAGAAATGGTGAGCGTAAAGTAGTGGAATTCGATAAAATTCTACGTCGTATCAAGGTTCTTGGAAATGAAGCCGGTCTCACTATGAATTATACTTCTCTCACGATGAAGGTTATAGACCAATTATTTGACGGTATTTCTACCACACAAATTGACGAACTGAGTGCCGAACAATGCGCATCGCTTTCATCCACACATCCAGATTATAATATTTTAGCAGGGCGTATTGTTGTTTCAAACCATCAGAAGAATTCTGCTTCGGCGTTCACTGATGTTATTTCGAAATTATATAAATTCACCGACAAGAATGATATCCATACCCCCCTTATCAGTGAGCAGTTATATCAACT
>Ga0222713_10003799_pt1 | contig 15431 bp, 11 predicted proteins | sample C33_649DmetaG_FD_165061 | JGI IMG/M metagenome (GOLD analysis project Ga0222713, IMG submission 165061) | Estuarine water microbial communities from San Francisco Bay, California, United States - C33_649D | ecosystem: Environmental > Aquatic > Marine > Unclassified | place: USA: California...
ACCCTCCCTCCTAGGTTCTCCCTCCCCCGTCGTCGTTTCCCAGGTCGTCCCCGTACGTCGCGTCGTCTCGCGTTCGTACCACTCGTCGGCTTCCGTTGCGCGCTTTCGGTTAAGATGATCCCCCCTTTCGTCGCTTTCTCGGCTTGCGCCACTTTCACCAGCACCCCGCTTTTACACGGCGTCACCGTGGTGTACGTCGACGGCACGTCGATCGACGCGTTCGCGCGCGTTCGTCGTCGACGCATCGACTCCACGGTCGCCACGCGCGTGTGCGTGTGCGTGTGCGTGTGCGAATGCGTCGTCGTCGATGATGACGACGAGTTCGCTTGCGTCATCGCGCGCGCGATCGAACTCGACGTCGATGCGACCATGACGATCGCGAACGAACGAATGAATGGCGGCGAATGTCGTCGGCGGTCGACGGGCGTCGAGCGCGAGTGGACTCGTCGTCGAGTCGTAAGTCGTCGTCGAGTCGTCGTGAGTCGTGAATCGTCGAGTCGTCCGTCGTCGAGTCGTGAATCGTCGAGTCGTCCGTCGTCGCGTCGTCGACATCGATTCGCGGTCGCGCGACCGCGTGGTCGATGCCACGCGATGCACGACGTCGTGTTCGATCACGACTCACGACTCGTCGTTTTGTCCCTCACCGCGCGCCCCTCGGTCGCGCGAACGACGTCGCGAACGCGACCGACGTCGATCGTCGATCGCGTCGCGCGCGTCGGGGGGTCGTCGTCGACGGACAAAACGACGAGTCGTGATCAGAGGACGACGACGACGACGACGGACGGACGGACGGACGGACGGTCGGTCGGTCGGTCGTCGACAGTCGCCACGACCGCGCGCGACCACGTGCAAGGGACGTCGAGGCACTCGTTCTGTGGTCATGACTCGAGAAAGAACCCCCGTCGCGAATTCAAATCCCGAATCCACGCGATCGCGATGCATCTCGAGGACGATCACAGTTCGACGTCGACGTCGTGTGACGTGCGAAGCACAAATGGAGAACGATTTCGTGATCACCGCCCGCGCGCTCGGTCGCGACGTCGCGGGCGACGCGAACGGTCGGTTGACGCTGAGCAAAGCGCGCGCGACGCTGACGTTCGCGTCGTCGTCGTCGCCGGCGCGGACGCGAGCGACGCGCGCGAACGAGATAGAAACGATGGAATGGAGCGCGACGCCCACCGGAGGGGTTTTGCGCGTGCGCACGAAGGACGGAGCGACGTCGACGTACGGCGTTGGTGATCACGCGAACGCGCGAGAGGCGTGTGAGTACGGGGAGAGGGCGTTCGCGTGCGCGGCGCGCGAACGCGTCGTGAACGTAAACGGAAGGAATTGGGGATCGGTGGACGTGTTGAAGGGAAGCGCGGTTTTTGAAGTTGATGGGAAGATGGCGTTTGAGATCGATGGGGCGAACATCGCGGAGTGCGCGCTCGCGGGGAAGAACGAGGTGGCGTTGCAGTTTCACGTCGACGACGGCGCGACGGCGAAGGACGCGTTGGTGGAGATGAGCTTTTATGTTCCCCCAGGGAACGAGAGTTGGGCTGGGGAAGATGCCGATGATCCCGAGGACGTCGCGGCGAAGCGATTGCACGCGGCGATGAGGTCTATCGCGGCGGCGGAATCGGAAGCGGGCGAGCCGGTGGCGGAGTTTGACTCGGTCTCCTTGGTCGTTCCTCGCGGCAAGGTGACCATCGAGCTTCATCCGGCGCACATGAAGATGCACTCTTCCACGGTGGACTTCAAAGTTCCTTACAGCTCCATCGCTCGCGTGTACTTGTTGCCCAAGCCGCACTCGAACCAATCGCACGCGATCATCACTCTCGACCCGCCGATTCGCAAAGGTCAAACGTTTTACCCCCAAATTCTCGCCATGTTCAACGACGACGAGCTTCTCGAAGTCGAGCCCAAGCTCGATGCGGAGTTGAAAGCCAAGTTCCCGACGTTGGAGGAAAAGTACGACGGTCAGTCTGGGGAGGTTTTCATACGCGTCTTGAAGAACATGGCTGGCGTTAAATTGACGAGACAAAGTTTATTCGCCGCCGCCGACGGCGGACACGCTATCCGCGTTTCCCACAAGGCGGACAGCGGTTTCTTGTACCCGCTTGAGAAATCGTTTTTCTTTTTGCCCAAGCCACCGAAATTGATTCCATATGCGAGCATCTCCGAAGTGGAGTTCGAGCGACACTCGAACGCTATGCACTCGGCGGGAAAAACGTTTGATATTACCATCAACATGAAGGATGCAGCGACGGAAAATTTCCACGGCATCGCGCGTTCAGAGTTCCAAAACTTGGTCAATTTCTTAACAGCAAAGGGGGTGACGATTTCCAACGTCGACACTAACGCGCGTGCGGATGCGATTCTGGCTGACGCCTCGGACGACGACGCCGGCGACGCCTTTGAGCGCCGCGTCGCCGACGAAGACAGTGAAGAAGACGAAGACTTTGCCGCTGGAAGCGATTCCGACGGTGGCGAACCGACGGATAGTGATTCCGATTCCGACTCTCAAGGCGATGACGAAGATAAACCGAAAAAGAAGTCCAAGAAGGAGGGTAAATCGCCCAAGAAGAAAAAGGCGAAGAAAGATCCCAACGCGCCCAAGCGCGGCCTTTCGGCGTACATGTTCTTCTCCGCCGCCAAGCGTGCGGAAATTCTCGAGCAGAACCCTTCGTTCGGCGTCACTGATGTAGCTAAGGAGCTCGGTGCGCGATGGAAGCTCGTCACCGACGCAGAAAAAGCTGTGTACCAGGAGCGAGCCGACGCCGACAAGGCGAGATACGAGCGCGAGATGGCCGCGTACGCCGCGAACTCCAAAAAGGCTCAAATCATAGACGACGACGACGACGACGACGACGACGACGACGACGACGTCAAAGATGACGACGACGTCAAAGACGAACCCGATGACGCCATGGAAGATTAGTCCTGTCTCCGTTTAATATAGCTCGCTTTCTACGACGCGCCGATTCGCCCGCGTTCGCGCTCCGCCGCCGCGCGTCGCCGCGCGCGTCGTCACTTCATCCCTCACCACACTCCCCATTCGGGGTATTTTCCCCATCGCTCTTTCGCGCGCGATGTCTTCATCGCTCGCCTCGCGCGTTTCGCGCGCACGACCTCGCGCGATGCCGCGCCGCCCCGCGGCTCGGCGACGCGCGCTCGTGAGCCGCGCGTCGCCCCCGCGCGCCGTCGCCGCCTCCGCCTCCGCGTCCTCGGCCTTTGATTTCGCTTCCGATGACGATCGCGAATGCTTCGAGCGATCGTTCGCGATCGATCGCGCGTCATCGCGCTCGGGAACGATGGCGGCATCGGACGCGGACGCGGACGCGTTCGCCGGCGGCGGCGGCGGCGACCGCGGCGGCGACCGCGGCGGCGACCGCGACCGCCCCGACGACGACCCCGGCGACTCCAGTGACTCTCGCGACTCTCGCTTCGACGCATCAGCGATCGCGTCGTGGATCGCGAGCGACCCGAGAAAAGCGATCGATGCCGCGGACCGAGGGGCGGCGGTCGGCGCGCTGGTCGTCGCGACGGCGGTCGCGACGGCGGCCGCGCTCGCGCGCGGCGCGCGAGCGATCGAATTCTCTCGCGCTCGACGCGCACGCGACAGAGGAAAAGTGAACGAACGCGAGGACGCGAACGAGGGGAATGACGGCATCAAAAACGTGGCGAGGGAAAACAGAAGGAGCGCGGACTCGGAGGCGAGCGCGGAGGACGACGAGCGCGCGCGAACGCGAGACGCGCCGAGAGATGTGAGTGAGAACTCGGCGAGCGCGAGCGCGGGAGAAGGGAGGAACGAAGAGACGAAAGATTTCTTCGAAAGAACGTCCGGCGAGGACGGGACAGGGCGATCGGAGGAACGAGGGTTGGGCGACGAAAGCGCGGACCGGCGCGGCGGGGCGACGGTTGAGCCGGTCGTCGCTCAGAGTTCGCGCGCTTCTAGCGCGGTGAAGGAGGACAGAGATTTGGAAGACGAGGAAGAGGCGCGAAGCGTCGTTGGGGAATCGAGGGACGACGAGGATGGTATGAATGCGAAGCTTCATCGCGCGATGCACGAGGCGAATGCGATATTGAAAGAAGCGAGCGACAAGCGGTACGAAGCCGAGGCGGAATTTCAAGAGGCGCTCAAATACCGCAAACAAATGGCTGAGCTTTGCGAGCAAAATGGCATCTTTGTCGCGCCCATTCGCAAAATTAGAGAAACCGCCGAAGACGAGACGGCGGAGCATAAACGAAAGCGCGTCGCCATGGAGACCGCGCGTAAGGCTTTGGACGCGACGAAGAAATTCGTTATTTTTGCCACGCCGCACGTCCAGCGCGCGAGTGTCGTGGCGTTTGATTTCACCAAGAAGCACGGCGCCGAAGCGGCGCGTCGGGCGAAAGCCGCGTTCGATGACGTCGACGCTCGTCGTCGCTCGGGCGAACTCAAGCCTCCGACTTGGGACGAAGCGCGGGTCGTCGCGAAATCCGTCTCGCGCCGCGCTTTGGGTCGATGCATTCGCGCGTACGACGTCGTCATCGAGCGCATCGAACAAATCGCGCGCGCTCGGCCGCCGAAACATCCGGAGACTTAGCCGTAACGTCAGCCTCACACGGAGCCTCGCGTCGAGCCATGTCGTCGTTCGCCCTCGCTCGCTCGCCGATGCGCTCGCGCGTTCGCGCGCACGCCGCGCCGTCGACGTCCGCGCCATCGAACGCTCATTCGCACGATATGAAATCCCTCTCGCGGCTCTCCGTCGTCGCCTGGGACGTGGACGGTACGCTCGCGAACACCGCCGCGCTCGGCTACGACTCCACCAACGCCATCCTTCGCGAGCGCGGCCTAAGAGAGATCACGCCCGAGGAGTACGCCCGAGGCACGCGATTTACCACCCCTCGCAGGATGGCGTGGCACGCGACTGGCGATGCGGACGACGTCGTCGGCGTCGCGCTCGGCGCCGCGTTCGACGCGCGCTACGTCGCTCTCGTGGACGCGTCGCGGGCGGCGTTCTACGACGGCGTGCGCGACATCCTGCGAGGCCTCCATCGCCGAGGGGTGAAACAAGGAGTGCTGAGTAATGCGTGCGGGGCGTACGCGCGCGCGGTGATAGCGGCGAACGAGGCGGAGGCGTTCGTGGCGTGCGCGTACGGCGCGGATGACGTTCCGCGAGCGAAGCCGGCGCCGGATGGACTACGTCGAGTGTTTGAAACGATCGGTTCGGTGGATGTGAGGAATGCGGCGTACATTGGCGACGCACCGAGCGATGGAGAGGCGGCGCGAGCGGCGGGGTGCGTCGCCGTGGGCGTATCGTGGGGGTCACACGATTTGACGAGAGACGACGCCGCGCGACATTTCGACGTCGTCTTCGATAGCGTAGCGGACCTGAGGCGCGCATTTTTCGACGACACCGACGACGACGGCATCGTCGTCGCCGACGACGCGCGCGGTGGTGATTGATTTAATCAGTAGAGGGCGCTCGTCGCGTACTGTGAATGTTAAAGAATACTAAAAGTAAACTGGTGTCGATTCGTCGCCTGCGCCTACTACGCCTTTTTATACGTCTCCTCGACTCGTCCCTCGAACTGCGCCGCGCGCCGCGCCGCCGTAAACAAATAATCGCTCAATCTATTCAAATACACGCTCACCACCTCCGGAACATCGCCATCTTGCGTCAATGTGACGCACCGCCGCTCCGCTCGCCGACAAATCGCCCGCGCTTGGTGTAAAAAAACGCTAACTTTCCCCCCCGACGGCGTCAAGAAATTCGTCAGCCTCGGCAACTCCGCATCGTGCGAATCGATCCACTCCTCCAATCGCTCCACATGTTCCCACGAAAACTCCGTGCGAATCGCCATGGTCTTCGAACTCGTCTTCACCGGCGTCGCGATCGCGCTCCCGACGTCCAACAACCGGCTCTGAATCTCCAACAACTGTCACGCGACGACGACGACGACGACGCGCCGGCGAACACCCATCAGTCTCATCGTTCATCTCCCGTCCCTCCATTCGTCCGTCTCCCATCGCCCCCGATCGATTCGTCGTCCCTGATCGTTCGACCTCCGTCGCGCTCGCGTCCTCCGTCGCGCTCGCGTCCAATCCCTTTCGCCTCTCGCGCGCGACGCGCGCATTCACGCGCTCAAAATCACTCCAATCGCTCTCGTACTTCTTTCATCAACGCTCGAAACCGTTCGTCCTGTCGTTCGCAAAACTCTCGCGCGACGCCGATCGCGCACGCGCACTCATCCACGTCCCCGAGCGCGTCGAACGCGCCGTCATCTTTCCGTCGTCGCTCGGCGTTGTACAGCGACGACGTCCCGCGATCGCCGGTTTTGGTGACTATCGACGCTTTGTGCTTCGTCGTCGCCCGCGCGCGTTCGTCTTCGGCGTCGTCGTCGACGACGTCGTCCGAAGCCATGCGCGCGAAGATGTGACGACGAGGACGAGGACGAGGACGACGTCGTCGACGAGTCACGACCAGAGACGCGGAGGTCTCGTGACCGACCGACATCCCTGACCTCCCTGTCCGACCGACCACCATGACCGACCGACCACCATGACCGACCGACCACCCTGACCGACCGACCGACCCCCGATCGATCGATCGATCGTCCTCGCGCTAGGGCTTCGACGTCGCCACATCGTCGTCGTCGTCGTCGCGCGCGCGATGCTCACGTGTCGGTTCGCGTTGGCCTCTCGCGCGCCTTTCGACGCACACGCGCGAGGAGGGAATTTAAGTAATACGCCGTCATCGCGCCGAGGCGCGCTCGTCGTCACCGCGGCGTCGAAGAAGAAAGATGTGCGATTGCAAGTGACGCTCGAGTGCACGGAGCAAAAAGAATCGGGCGTGAATGGGATGTCGCGATACATCACGCAAAAGGTACGAAGGTCGACGTGATTAGGGCGCGCGCGCGATCGCGGAGGGAGTGGAGATGGAGAATGAAACGAACAACGTGTCGCGGCGGCGATTGGAATCGGGGCGTGGAAGGAGGCGACGACAACGATCGGGGGGGAGGGTCGGGCGCGGGGCGGGCGCGTTGAGGGTTTCGCGAACGGGGCGACGTCGACTGACCGCGCGCGCTTGGGGAATCGCGCAGAATCGCCGGAACACGTCGGCGCGCATAGAGTTGATGAAGTACAATCCGTTTTTGCGTAAACACACGCTTCATCGCGAATTGAAGAAGTAGACACATTTATATTTTTAATCGAAATCGGCTGGACCTGGACGCGATGTATCGGATGTATCGACGCGCGCGATGTTGGACGCTAAGTGTCAAAGCTTTACAAGTCTATCATAAATTCCCCGAGCAAAGTTTATTATTACGGTGCCGCCTCGCGGAGTTCGACGGGCGCGGAGCCCGGCGTCGTCGCTCGACGACGAAAGAATTTGGGCGACGCGCGCTCGCTCCCTCGGCGCCGTCGCCGCCACGGTGTTGCACATCATTTAGTTCTTCGCGACCAGTTCGAAACCGTCAATCTTAATACCCATATTCGCCGCCGTACCCGCAACGATGTTCATCGCGGAATCAAGCGTCGTGCAGTTCAAGTCCGGCATTTTAATCTTGGCAATCTCCGTGAGCTGGTCCTTGCTGATGCGCCCCACCGTCGTCTTTTGCGGATCCGCCGCTCCCTTGGGCACGCCCGCCGCCTTCTTCAACAACACCGAGGCCGGAGGCGTCTTCAAAATGAACGTGAAAGACTTATCCTCGTACACCGTGATCTCGACCGGGACGATCATACCCGGTTGGTCCGCCGTTTTCGCGTTGTACTCCTTGCAAAACATCATAATGTTTACACCCTGCGTCGAACGCGACCCGAAACCGCGCGGTGAGTGTCGCATTCATTCATCACCCCTCGCGATTGATCGATGTAAACCACCCGTGGACCTGACCCCCCGGACCGCGCGGTCTCGCTCGCGCGCGAAACCCTCAGGCCCTAGGTCTTTGCCCCCATTCCCCCTAACGCGCGTTGCGCGCCACCGCGACGCACGCCTTCGCCCTTCGCGCGCTCGAAACATTCGCTCTAAAAGTGACGCATCGTTCGACGTACCTTCGACCCGAGCGCGGGCCCGATCGGGGGCGCTGGATTCGCCTTCCCCGCCTCGATCGCGAGCTTCACGATGGCGACGACTTTCCCACCCTTCTTCCCCGCGGGCTTCCCCGCGGCCTCGGGCTTTCCCGCGGGTTTCGCCGCGACGACCACGCGCGCGCCTCGCGCGCGCGCATTCCCTTCACTCGTCGCCGTGCGCGTCGATCGAAATCCATGTGCGCGCGCGCGATCGCCATTCGATCGCATCGCGCGCGCGCGCTCGACGCGCGTCGCCGGTGCGCTCGCGCGCGCCGCCGAAACCCCGCTCGCGGCGATCATTTCACCCAACGACGATCAAAAAATAACAACAACGACGACGCTTGAACGAATGCGTTCGTCTGTATTCGAGCGTTCGTCGACGAAGGCGCGCGACGACGAATCGCGACGTCGATCGCACGTCGTTCGGTCGCGACGCGGTCGTCGTGTATTCGGTCGGTCGGTCGGTCGGTCGGTCGGTCGGTCGGTCGGTCCGTCCGTCCGTCCGTCCGTCCGTCCATCCGTCGATCCGTCCGTCCGTCATATGATGAATTCACGTAGTTCACGCGCGCGAACGCCATGACGCACGTTCACAAAACCACTGTGTCGATTGGTCGTTCAAATCGAATCGATCGGTCACTCCCACGCGCGCGCGATCGATGGATGGGCAACGCGCGTCGTCGAACGACGACTCCTCTTCGGGCGACATCGAAGCGTTCGACGAAGGCGAAGATGAACGCCAATCGCGCGCGCGCGCGGGAGATGGCGCGAGACGAACGGGGGAGACGGCGCGGGCGAGCGCGCGCGCGCGCGACGCGCGCGACGCCGCGTGGTCGCCGGGAAACGCGCGCGCGAGAGCGAGCGCGCGCGCGAGGGACGACGTCGAGGACGGACGAATTGAAGGAGATTTTGTTGTGAGGAGTCCAGGGGAGGATTTGTTTTCCCCGCGCGTCCCTGGGGGAGGGCGAGGGAACGCGAACGCGACGCCGAGGAACGCGAACGCGACGCCGAGGAACGGAGGACGAACGCCGGCGAGGGTTGGGTTTGCGTCGCCGCGAGCGACGCCGAGGAGTGATTTGGGGAATGTTGGGAGCGCGCGAGCGCGAAGGTACGCCGGGGAGGATCACGGAGGTGGGTCGCAGGCGAACGGGACGCAGGAGGACTTTTTGGCGTCGCCGCCGCTGAGCGCGGGGGATCGGGTGTTACGCGCGCGACAGGCGCAGGATGATGAGGCTTCACAGACGTATATTTGGGGGACGAGAGTGAATGTGTTTGATACCAAGCAGCGTTTTCGGCGATTTATCGAGCACTTTGAGTTGCCAGATTCCGGGGTGTCGTATTACGACGAAGAGTTGCGCGCGTTGAACGAGAAGGAAGAAAAGCATTTGGACTTGGATTGTCAACACTTGAACCAGTACGATTCGTATTTGTGCAAGCTTCTCATGGATTATCCGCAGGAAATTATACCGATCTTTGACGTGGTGGCGAGTGAATATTTCCAAGAGAACATCGCGCCGATGGATGAGGAAGACGTCGTGCACATCATCGTGCGTCCGTTCAACTTGACCGACGTCAGGCCTATGCGCGATTTGAATCCGTCCGATATTGATAAGATGGTGAGCGTACGCGGGATGGTGACTCGATGCACGACGGTCATACCCGACTTGAAGCTCGCGTTCTTCAAGTGTTTGATGTGTGGGCACTCGCCAGATCACGTTCAAGTCGACCGCGGTAGAGTGAACGAACCGCCCCTGAAATGTGCGCAGTGTGGAAAACCAGGGACGATGACACTCATTCACAATCAATGCATTTTCGCCAATAAACAAACGGTGAAGATGCAAGAAACGCCCGATGCGATTCCTGAAGGTGAAACGCCGCATACGGTGTCGATGTGCGTCTTCGATGACCTCGTGGATCAAGCAAAGCCAGGTGATCGCGTTGAAGTTACGGGCGTGTACCGCGCCGTACCCATTCGTATCAGCTCGCTACGAAGGACTTTGAAGAGCGTGTACAAGACGTACTTGGACATCATTCACATCAAGAAGGACTCGGGTAATCGCATGCGAAACACGGCTGAAGCTGAAGACGACGAAGCAGTCAGGCATTCGTCTGCCGAACGTTCGTCGGGAGTGACGAGCAGCGCTGGTCCAAATCAAGCGCTTGAATTTTCACCAGAGCGCATCGCGGAGTTCCAAGAGCTGGGCCGTTCACCTGATATTTACGATCGCCTCGTTGCTTCGCTCGCGCCGTCAATTTGGGAACTCGAGGACGTCAAGAAAGGCCTACTTTGCCAGCTCTTCGGGGCGACGAACAAGACGTTTAGTGGCACCGCAGCGAACAAAGTGCGAGGAGATATCAATATTTTACTCGTCGGTGACCCTGGGGTGGCGAAATCGCAGTTGCTTACCTACGTGCACCGCATCGCTCCGCGAGGCATGTACACCTCGGGTCGAGGTTCGTCTGCCGTAGGTCTCACCGCGTACGTCACGCGCGATCCGGAATCGAAAGACATGGTTCTTGAATCCGGGGCATTGGTGCTCTCTGATCGTGGGATTTGCTGCATTGATGAGTTCGATAAGATGTCAGACAGCGCGCGTTCCATGTTGCACGAAGTCATGGAGCAGCAGACGGTGTCCATCGCCAAGGCAGGGATCATCGCCGTGTTGAACGCACGGACATCGGTTTTGGCGTCGGCGAACCCTGTTGGGAGTAGATATAACCCAAACATGTCCATCGTTGATAACATTCAGCTCCCGCCGACGCTGCTTTCGCGTTTTGATCTGCTTTACTTGTTGCTAGACAAACCAAACGAAGAAACAGATCGACGTTTGGCGCGTCACTTGGTCAGTCTTCATTATAAGGATCCACCGCGAAGGAGACGAGGTGCGATAGACGCGTCACTGCTCACTGACTACGTCTCGTACGCGCGTGCGGCGATTCAGCCCGTGCTGAGTGACGAGGCCGCGGAGGAGCTCGTCGAGGGCTACGTCGAAATGCGCCGAATGGGTGGCAGTCGCAAGGTCATCACCGCGACGCCTCGTCAGTTGGAGTCTTTGATTCGTTTATCGGAATCCTTAGCGCGCATGCGATTAGATGTACGCGTTGATCGCGACGATGCCAAAGAGGCTCTGCGCTTGATGCGCGTGGCGATGCAGCAGTCGGCGGTGGATCCGCGAACCGGCACGATTGACATGGATAAAATTTTAACCGGTCATAGCTCATCCGATAGACAACATCGCAAAGTCATCGCCGATGCCGTCTACGCGTGCTTGACAACGTCCGGAAGTGGTAAATTACGACTCAGTGAGATAGTAAAGGCGTTGGCGGAGAAGAGCGCGATGACGCTGAGTGTGCAAGAGGTTCGCGACGGCGCGATGTTGTTGGTCGAGCAAGAAACCGTGAGCATACGCGGCGACTTGGTTTCGCTCTTATAGGAAAATTTATCACCCAAGGAAGTTAAATTCATATAACAAAGCGTGAGTCATGTGATCCTAATCCTATCATGGCCACTATGTACAAAGGCTCGCGCCGCGAATCACGGCTTGAATTGAGAGTTTTCGCGCGAGATGGCAAACTGTAAGTAATCAAATTTTTGAATGGTGCCCGAAGCCTCACCATACTAAAGAATGCAACGACATTCATTCGCTTTCCCTTTAGCTGATGCCCGCGGCACCAGTGTACGCGCTACCCGCAGAGAGCTCCTTGCCATCGCCAGTCAACACCGTGATCATACCTTCCGCATTCACATCCATAATGCACGACGATCCCTCAGAAATCTCTCCCGTGAGCATCTTCTCCGAAAGGTTATCCTCCAATAAACGCATGATGGCGCGACGCAACGGACGCGCACCATACGCTGGGGAGAAACCTTCATCAACAAGACGATCCTTGAAACGCTCCGTGCACTCAAGGGTGATATCCTTCTCCTTCAAACGCTTGAACACATTCTCAAGCATGATGTATGCGATTTCGCGAACTTCTTGCTTGTTGAGTTGACGGAACACAATGATTTCGTCAAGACGGTTAAGGAATTCAGGACGGAAGTAGTTCTTGAGATCCTCCATGACTAAGCTCTTGATGCGGTTGTATGACTGGTCTTCTGCGTTATCGTCAAGTTGGAAACCCAAACCACCACCACCCTTTTCGATCGCGGACGCGCCTACGTTCGAGGTCATGATGATGAGGGTGTTCTTGAAGTCAACGACGCGGCCCTTGGAGTCGGTCAATCGACCGTCTTCAAGAATTTGAAGCATCATGTTGAAAACATCAGGGTGCGCCTTCTCAATTTCATCGAAAAGCACCAAGGTGTACGGCCGCCGCCGAACAGCCTCGGTGAGCTGACCACCTTCGGAGTAACCGACGTAACCCGGCGGAGAACCGATGAGCTTTGAGACGGTGTGACGTTCCATGAATTCAGACATATCGAGGCGAACCATAGCTTCTTCGGAGCCGAAGTAAAAGGCGGAGAGCGACTTGGCAAGTTCGGACTTACCAACGCCGGTAGGGCCAGAGAAGATGAAGGAAGCAACCGGGCGATTCGGGTTCTTCAAACCGGTACGGGCGCGACGAATAGCGCGCGCGCAAGCAACAACGGCTTCTTCTTGACCAACCAAACGCTTGTGAAGAGTAGCTTCCATATCCATCAAACGAGTACCTTCGTCAGACGACACCTTGTCGACGGGGATACCAGTCCATGCGGCGACGATGTCGGCGATGTGTTGTTCGTTGACAACCGGGCCAGAGGCGTCGCCAGAGTCAACCTTAGCCTTGTTCTCTTCTTGCTTCTTCTCCGTGATGGTCTTGATTTGAGCGCGAAGTTCGACTTCACGATCACGGAGACCTCCAGCGGCTTCGAAATCTTGGGAGCGAATCGCGGTATCCTTCTCTTTCATCAAAGCCTTCAACTCCTTGTCGAGTTCCTTGGCTTCTTCGGGAAGCGCGGCGTGCTGGAGGCGCACGCGAGAACCAGCCTCATCGATGAGATCGATAGCCTTGTCAGGCAAGAAACGATCAGAGATGTATTGGCTGGAGAATTTCGCGGCAGCGATGAGAGCTTCATCAGCGTATTTGAGCTTGTGGTGCAATTCATAGCGCTCGCGGAGGCCGCGGAGAATTTGGATAGTTTCATCCACCGTCGGCTCCGGAACTTGAACCGGTTGGAAACGACGCTCAAGAGCCGGGTCCTTCTCTATGTGCTTACGGTACTCATCAATGGTGGTGGCACCGATGCACTGAAGTTCCCCACGCGCCAAGGCGGGCTTCAAGATGTTTGCGGCGTCGATGGCGCCTTCCGCCGCGCCGGCGCCGATGAGCGTGTGAACTTCGTCGATGAAAAGGATAATGTTCTCATCGCTCTTCACTTCTTCCATCAGCTTCTTAAGACGCTCTTCGAACTCACCGCGGTATTTGGTACCAGCAACGAGAAGACCCATGTCGAGCGTCATCATACGCTTGGAGTCGAGAGTTTCTGGAACATCGTTTGCCGCAATCTTTTGCGCGAGACCTTCGGCGATGGCAGACTTACCGACGCCTGGCTCACCAATCAAACACGGATTGTTCTTCGTACGGCGACCGAGAATTTGGGTGACACGAACAATTTCGTTAACACGTCCGATGCACGGGTCGAGCTTGCCCTCCTCCGCCTTCTTCGTGAGGTCGCTGCCGAACTCTTCCAAAGTGGGCGTCTTCGAGCCGCTCGCCGCCCCTTGTCCGCCGCCGGCGGTTGCGCCGACTGCTTCTTGGGTTTCACCAACCATGCGGATGACTTGAGAGCGAATCTTCGCCGGATCGGCGTCGAGATTTTCAAGCACGCGCGCGGCGACGCCTTCGCCTTCGCGAAGCAAACCGAGCAACAAGTGTTCGGTGCCGATGTAATTGTGACCCAATTGGCGCGCCTCTTCGAGCGCGAGTTCGAGCACGCGCTTCGCGCGCGGAGTGAAAGGAATCTCCACCGCCACAAAACCAGAGCCACGACCAATGATCTTCTCAACCTCAATGCGTGCCTCCTTCAACGAAATGCCCATCGACTTGAGCACCTTGGCCGCGATGCCCGTGCCTTCGCCAATCAACCCGAGCATGATCTGCGCGCGAATACAAAAATAATCACCGTCAGCGCGCGCATCGCGCGCTCGCGCCGTCGCTCTCGCGCATCGAGTCCCTCGCATACGCGTCAACGCGTTTGAATCGATCGAACCCGCGCGTCGCCCTCCGTACACCCTCCGCGCGCTCGCGCGTTCGCGCTCAAACCTAGGTCGCTCCGCCCCGCGCGCGCCCGACGTCCTTCGAAGCTTTCCCTTGGAATCGCACGCGCGCGCGACGACGACGACGAGGACGAATTCACTCACCTGTTCCGTACCCACAAAGTTATGCCCGAGCCGTCGCGCCTCTTCTTGCGCCAACATAACCACCTTGATCGCTTTCTCCGTAAATCGCTGCGTCGGACGAGAGATAACGAATGTCAATCGGTCAGCCCTCGTTCGCGCGCACGCGCTCGCTCGCTCGCTCGCGCGCGCGCACATCCCCCTTCCTCGCGACCGGGAACATCGATCAATCGATGCGCTCTCTTTTTTTCCCCGTCACCGTCCCAATCGTCTTCCAAAACGTCGCGTCATTCGCACCTCGAACATCGCATCGACGCGCAGCGTCCCTCGGCGCGACCCTAGCGCGCGCGCGCGCGCGCGACCGTCCGCGATCGCCGCCCCCGCGTACGCCTTGCGCGCGACGAACGCGCGTGCGCGCGCATTATTTTTCATTTCTTTCCGTTCGCCAAACGCGGCGTGCGACGCCGATGGCGCTCGACGCGGCGCGCGCGCCATCGAGGGCGAAATCGCCATCATCGCGGTCGATGTCGACGCGAACGCCCGATCGAATCGAATCGAATCGAATCGAATCGTCGAACGAACGAACGAACGAACGACCTAGGGTGACGCCTCTGCGAGCGAGGGATTCCAACGGGAGATCGATGACGTCTGTCGCCGACGACGACGGGAGTGCGAGGTCGCGTGTGACGCGCCACTCGCGACCGTCGCGCGCGTTCGACGTCGACGACGACGTCCATCGTCGTCCACCGACGTCGTCGGTCGACCGTCGACGGTCGACGTCGACGTCGAACGCGCGCGCGCGCGATGGCGTTCGACGAGCGCATCGTACGACGATGGACGAGACATAAAAACGACCGATCGCGCGATCGATCGCGATCGAATCGATCGAATCGATCGATCGATCGCGCGATCGAATGGATTGCTCGATCGCGATCGATCGCGCGCGCGCCCCCTCGAGGGGCCCCGTCGCGACGCGGCGTCGCGGAGGGGGTCGGCGCGCGGCGCGGGCATCGTGTCCGACCGACCGACCGACCACCATGACCGACCGACCGACCGACCGACCGACCGACCGACCG
>Ga0222713_10003800_pt1 | contig 15425 bp, 13 predicted proteins | sample C33_649DmetaG_FD_165061 | JGI IMG/M metagenome (GOLD analysis project Ga0222713, IMG submission 165061) | Estuarine water microbial communities from San Francisco Bay, California, United States - C33_649D | ecosystem: Environmental > Aquatic > Marine > Unclassified | place: USA: California...
TTAAATCTTTTGCCGTCCAACCCTTCGGCCTTAACATCCAATATCGATAATTTATCTTTTTTAAAACTTTTTGGATTATATGGATTAAGCAGAGTAACATCTTTAACCTGATCTTCCTCGCCAACAATTGAGTTTATCAGCGAAATAAGTAAGTCCTTATTCTCTTCCACTCCGAAGATCTTCTTGAAAGCAATGTCAACTTTTGGAGAAATTTTTTCTGTCATAACTTTATATCATCCTTAACTTAAAGTTATTTTAACATAAAATCATAATTATTTCTAGAGTATTTGATAATAGCATTGCAGAAGAATAGTTCAGCTATATTTTTTAATTTTTTGTGGTTAAATCTAGCTAAACAGAGCATTGGAATGGAATTATTCGCTTGCAGTAAAGAATATTTTTGCTTTAGTGATAATATATCTATCATTTAATGTATGATTAAGACCCAGAGACTAATTTGTATACTGACATTTCTTTTTCCAGCATTGAATCCAGAGAAAAATTTGTTACTGTTGATTTTCGTGCTGCAAATTTAATTTCTTTTGCTTTGTCGGTACCAAGTATTGATAAACAATATTCAATTTTATCAGCAAGATGACTGCTATTTGCTGGATTAACATGGAGTCCTGTTTTATTATCCTCTATAGTTTCAGCTGCTCCGCCAATTTTCGTGGCTATTACTAATTTTTCCATAGATTGAGCCTCAATTATTGTTCTACCGAAAGCTTCTGGTTCTATTGAACTTGATAAAACTATGTCGCTAATACCATATAAATTAATCATATTAGGTTCATTACCAAATAACTGCACTCTATTTTGAATCTTACATTGATTAATAAGATTTTTTATACGTATAACATATGCTGGGTGTTTAGCTAAATCACCAGCCATAATGCAGTAAAAATTTAAGTGTTTTATTTTTTCCAAAGCTTTTACTAATATAATATGACCTTTCCATTCTGTCATTCTAGCTGGCAAGAGAATAACAGGTGTATTATCTGGAACATTATATTTTGCTTTATATTTTGACAAAATCTCAGGGGTAATTTTTTCCATAGTAAATTCTTTGTGATCAACACCCCTATGGATTAAAACAATTTTATCCTGATCGATTTTATAATTTTTTATAATATGATCTTTCACAAATTGAGAAACTGCGATAACTTTATGACCTTCTGTCATTATACTATTATAGAATTTTTTTATTTTGGTACGAAAATTATAAACACCATGAAATGTGGTAATTAGTTTTATACCAGTTGTTTTTGCTGCTATAAAACAACTCCATGCTGGAGCTCTTGACCTTGCATGGATAATATCTACTTTTTCTTCTCGGATAATTTTACTAATTTTTTTTGAATTTAACCATATGGTTATAGGGTTTTTGCTAGCTACATTCAATTTAATATGCTTTGAACCAGATTCTTCTAAACCTTTAACAAGAGAGCCTCCACCAGATATAACTATAGAACAAAAACCTGCTTCAACTAATTTCTTAGCAATTTCAAGAGCACCTCTTTCAACCCCCCCTGAAACAAGAGCAGGAACAACTTGCAGGATTGTTTTTTTATGGTATTTTTTATTATTCATAGAATATTTATTATTAAGTAAAATCAAATGACCGTGAAAAAAATTTATACTAATACAAAAGAAAGATTTCTGATATATCATAAACAAGTTAATACAAAAAATAAAGCCCCCTATGTTGTATTTCTTCATGGTTTAATGTCAGACATGAATGGTCAAAAAGCTATAGCCACTGAAAAACTTTGTATAGAAAGGGGCTATAACTTCATTAAATTTGATAATTTTGGTCACGGTTTATCTTCAGGTAAATTCACTGATCAGACTATAAGTGATTGGCTATTAGGAATAAATTTAATTATAAAAGAAATAGAAGATGCTCCAATTTTACTTGTAGGATCAAGCATGGGAGCTTGGCTTGCTTTAATTGCGACAAAATTACATCAAGAGAGAATAATTGGTATTATTACTCTTGCAGCAGCTGTAGATTTTACTGAAACATTAATATGGAATAAACTTACCCTTCAAGAAAAAGAAATAATAAAAAACCAACCTATCTATGAAATTAGGGGTAATAATCCTGAATGCAATCATCTTTACCCTATAAGTTATAAATTAATAGAAGATGGGAGAAAATATTTGATGATTAACGATGTGTTAGAAGAAAAAATAGATATTTTCGCTCCCATACATCTCATTCACGGAATGGAAGATATTGATGTTCCTTATAATATTTCATTAAAAGTAGCTGCTAGATTAAGATCAAAAAAGGTAGTCATTAAGTTAATAAAAGATGCAAATCATAAACTTTCAAGAAAAGAAGATTTAGATATTTTGTTTAGTTCAATAGACGAATTAATTAAAGTACATAATGTATAATTACAAATGAATATGTCAAAAAAACCTTCTAAAAAAGGCTTCGCAATTATACTATCATCACCATCAGGGGGTGGAAAATCAAGCTTAGCAAAGGCTCTAATTTCAATGAATTCCAAGTTAATAATGTCTATTTCGGCAACTACAAGAAAACCAAGACCTAATGACATTGAAGGAATAAACTATTTTTTCAAATCAAGAGATGAATTTATGAAAATGGTGAATAACGGAGAGTTATTAGAATATTCAGAAATTTATGATAATTTATATGGTATTCCAAGAGAATTTATAGAATTGCAATTTAATCAAGCTAATAATGTACTATTTGATATAGATTCTCAAGGTGCTTATAAATTAAAAAATATTTTATCTAATTCAGTAATTAGCATATTCATACTCCCCCCTTCCCTTCAAGAGTTACGCAATAGGCTAGTATTAAGAAATCAAGATGATCAAAAAGAAATAGATCGCAGAATGAATTTAGCCGCTATAGAAATTGCAGAAGCAAAGAATTACGATTACGTTGTAATAAATGATGATTTCTCAAAAACTGTAAATCAAATATATAATTTAATAACAAAAGAAATGACAAAAAAGAGGGGGGTTTGACAAGCAAAAAAAAAATAGTCACAGGAGCTCTACTTGGTACTGTAGTAGAGTATTACGATTATAGTTTATACGGTTTTGCAGCTGGTATATTAGCTCTAAAGTTTTTTCCAGATTTGGAAAAAATCGAAGGTCTTATGTATGTATTTGGAATTTATGCAATTTCTTATATATCAAAACCACTAGGATCTCTAATATTTAGTTTTATAGGAGATCATTACGGCAGATCTGTTGCATTGAGAATTACTATAATTGGAATTGCCATTCCTACTTTTATCATAGGTATTTTACCTGATTTTCATACTATTGGTGTTGTTAGTACATATGCTCTTGTAATTTGTAGATTCATTCAAGGGTTTTTTATGGGCGGCGAGTACGATGGTGCTGCTATTTATGTTATAGAACATCTAGATAAAAAATATCGCTATACTGCTTCAGCAATTACTAGATCAGTAGGAGTGCTTGGTTTGTTATTAGGTATTGCATCTGTTAATTTGTTTAATTCATCCATATTCCCTGATTGGTCTTGGCGTATACCATTTATGTTATCGCTTCCTTTAGCATTTCTCACCATTTATTATAGAAAATTTTTAACAGAATCACCTGAGTTTATTGAATCAATAAACCAAAAAACTGAAATTTCAGGTATATATAGTTTTGTTAAAGATAATATTATGAATTTGTTTATGGCAATTTTTCTTGCTGGAGGTTTTGGTGTTACTTATCAATTATCGATAATTTTTATGAAACAATATTTACCAATAGTTGTTCCTGCGACCAACAATATTATGACTAGTTTTTCTGTGCTTATAGTTTTTGTTTTTGGAATTTCTATGCCGATAGCTGGATTATTTGCTGATAAATTAGGAAAAATGATAGTTATCAAATTGAGTTTATTACTTACATTGATTGCTAGTGCATTAATAGCTATAGCCATTAATTATCAAATAGTAAATCTAGTTCTGATTGCAACTATTATCTTGGCTGCAGCAGTGGCACCTTTTAACGGTCTAGCTCATGGAATAATGATTAAAGCCTTTTCTGTTAACGAACGTTATAGAGGAGTTAGTCTTGGTCATACTATAGGATCAATGCTAATGTCTGGAACAGCTGGATACTTATCTTTATATGTTATGAAAGAATATAAAATAATGCTATTTCCAATAATATATATTGCATTTTTTGCCTTGATTTCTTTTTTTGTAATTTTTAATTTTTCAAAAAAATATGATAAATCTTCTTTTATGACCTAAAAAAACATCTAATTATCTATTATCATTTAAGCATTAAAACTTGCTATAATATATTAAATTTTAAGAATTGGATTATAGTAATTTTTGGTATTCAAAATATATTTTTCTTATTGAATATATCCATAAAAAACAAACAAATATAAATATTACCATCAAGCTAGAAGAAATACTATTATATGTTGCCATTGGTAGTATAGTGAAGATTATAGATTGAATAAGACCGCTAGCAGATTTACCAATTTTAGGGCTAATTACATCTACAGCTGCTTTGCCCTTAGTTCTTAGTTCTTTATTAAGAGGAATATATAGCATTTCTCTTGAAGTATCCCAAATAGAATATTTCGATCCTTTAGATAAAATATTTTGAATAGCGCCCACTGAAACTGCTAAGGCTAAAGGAGTAGTCAAAACTATTCCCTCATAAAAAGTAAGAATAGCTTCGTCAAAAACCACAAGTGTAAAAAAGATGCTACCAGTGATTAAAATAATTATTGGTGAAATAATTGCTGCAGTAAACCAACTTTTGGTACGCATTATATTATTTCCAACTATAGTTAAAATCATAATAACAACACCTGTCCATAGAATATAAATACTGCTAAAAGCTGCATATTCAGTTACACTTGGATAAAGTTCTTTGATTTTTGCTTTCCAAACAGCTTCTACTAGATTCATTGATAATCCAAAAGATGCTGAACAAACCAACATCAACCAAAGATATTTGGAACGAGCAATATATTTAAAACTATCAATTAAAGGCATTTTATGCTTGGATAATTCTTCTGGTGGTCTTAAATATAACGCTGGATTTGTCATCACTTTTTTTGTGATATATCTTACAAGTAAACATGAAAATATAGCTGAAATAGCAACAAAGCTTGTTGAAACTTGCGTTAATAGTATTTTGCTCTCTGATAGGGTAAATAATTTTCTAGTTATACTATCTTCTGAAGATAAATTAAGCATAAGCAAACCAACTACTACCACTGCTGAATTACCAAAAAGAGAAAACAAAGTATAAAATCTTTTTGCTTCGCTAGTAGAAGTGATTTCGTTAGCTAATTGCCAAAATAGTAGAATATAAAAAATATTAGGCCATAATTCGGATAATGTATAAAATGTTATGTAACTCCAATTTCCAAGAATAGCTATATACCATTTAAAATGTGGGTTAGCTAACATTAGATAATCTAATTTTTCTCTATCCATATGAAAATAATCAATATTTGGATAAAGCACAAATGCAAAAATAATGTAAAATGCAGTAAAAAAAGCAACTAAGTGATAGAATATCCTATCAAAAGTCATGTGATTGATGAGTTTTGCATATATGATTACAAAAATAGTTGCCGCAGGAGTTACGCAATATACTTTTGTAAAACTTGTTACTTCTGCACTGATTTCTGAAATTAATATACTATCTTTTAATATCCTCAAAATATTTTGATTAAACAAAACGCAAAACATGAGAGCTGACATTGGTATAAATTTAGGAAGCTCAGACCGTTTTATAGGCCAGAAAATAGTTCTAAATTTGCTTTTGAAGTGATGAGTTTCTGATTGAGACATTGTTTATTAACACCTATGACAAAAAAAAAACTTAAAATCTTTTTGAGTTTAAGTTATTTTTAGTCGTAGGTCCTGCGATTTTGCTTTAGTATATATTTTTTTAAAACATTCTGAAAAAGCCGCTAGGTCAACGATAAAAATTTCATAAATTATAACTATTTTCTAATAAATTGTCAAGTAACTAAAATACAGAAATCCCGATGTTTTCTTTTTGTAATGATCTACATAAAATATATCAAGAAGATTACAATAAATATGTAAATATTGATATAGAAAATAATTACAAAAATAATGCTTTCAAATGTGGATATGATTCCGATATTTCTAATTTGTGGTTGTTTAAATCAAAAAGCTTATCTAATCAAAATTTTGTTATAGTACCATCTTTGTTTAACTCTCCCAAAATATTGTTTTTTAATCAAGATCAAAACTATATTGAATACATGAAATTACTAGGTAATGTATATTTGATCGAATGGAGAGAAACTAAAAATGCTCTAAAATTATCAGATTATGCGAATGATGTTGCAAATGTTTTGCAATTTATTGAAGATACTAACTCAGGATTTGTAAACCTTGTTGGTCATTGTATAGGAGGAAATATAGCAATATTTACTATGTTTATTTATAAACATACACAATCTTTAACTTTGCTTACTACCCCATGGGACTATTCACATTTTTCTAGTTCTTATTTAATATCCGAGTTGTTTGAGATCAAAAAAGCTATTTATGGTCTTAAAATCATACCAAAAATTTATGTTCAAATGATGTTTTTTCTGTTATTTCCAGATCAATATCAAAAAAAGGTAACTAAATATTTTTCCCTTGATAAAAAAGAAGAAAAAGAAAAATATCTGCGTATAGAGCAATGGTTACAATCGGGGATAGATATTCCCAGTTCTTTATATAATGAGATTATAGATGATATAATCGCTAAAAATAATTTGGTTAATAAGAATTTTTATATAAAAGATAGACTAGTTTCTCTTGATAAAATTAATATACCAACTTGTATCATTGGTGCAAGAGAAGATCAAATTGCTCCTATTTCTTCAATGCTTTATTTGCAAAAAGAAATAAAAAAATCTAAAATGATAATAATTGACGGAGGTCATATAAATTATTTGGTCAATAATGATCAAAAATTTAAAAAAGAATATACTAAATGGTTTAGAACAAGAGATAAAAATGAATGAAGTATTTATTACACACGCGAAAAGAACTGCTGTTGGATCGTTTTTAGGAAGTTTATCAAATATTTCATCTCCTATTCTCGGTAGCGCTGTAATCAAAGCCATTTTAGCTGAAAGTAAAATTGAAAGCAAATTTATTGATGAAGTAATACTTGGTCAGGTGATAACAGGTGGGAGTGGTCAAAACCCTGCTCGTCAATCGGTTATTAAAGCTAATATGGACATCTCCGTGCCAGCTTTAACTATTAATAAAGTTTGTGGATCTGGTTTAAAAGCAGTTTCAATGGCTGCAAATGCTATTGCAGCAGAGCAAGCTGATTTAATAATAGCAGGAGGTCAGGAAAATATGTCTCTTGGTATGCATGGCTTATATATAAGGGCTGGAAAGAGGTTTGGAGATGAAAAATTACTTGATTTGATGATGTATGATGGTCTAACAGATGTTTTTTCTGGTGCTATGATGGGAATTACTGCAGAAAATATTGCTAAAAAATTTAATATTTCAAGAGAAATGCAAGATGAATTCGCATTAAACTCACAGTTAAAAGCTTCTTTAGCTCAAAAAAATGAAAAATTTAAAGATGAAATTGTACCAATTGAAGTGCAAATAAAAAAAGAAACAAAGATTTTTGATTTTGACGAGGGAGTAAGAGCTTCTTCAATAGAAGCGCTTAGTAATCTTAGACCTGCTTTTGATCCAAAAGGATCTGTTACTGCCGGCAATTCTTCATCCATAAATGACGGCGCCGCTGCTATGCTAATTGTTTCAGAAAAAGCATTAAAAAAATATAATCTTGAGCCACTAGCTAGAATTGTTTCGACTGGTGCGTGCGGCGTTGATCCTCTGCTTATGGGAACAGGTCCTGTGCCAGCTTCGAAACTAGCCCTATCTAGAGCTGGTTGGAAAGTTGATGATCTTGATTTAATAGAATCGAATGAAGCATTCGCAGTTCAAGGCTGTTATGTTAACGAACAAATGAAATGGGATTTAAATAAAGTGAATGTAAATGGTGGTTCAGTGGCTATTGGTCATCCAATTGGTGCTAGTGGCGCAAGAATTTTAGTAACTTTATTACATGAAATGCGTAAGAGGTCGTCAAAAAAAGTGCTTGCTACTTTATGTATCGGCGGTGGAATGGGTATCGCTATGTGTCTTGAGAAAGCATAAAAAACAGGCGCTGTATTATACTCTACTTCTATTGAAAATCCAAGTAAGTCATATTCAAACTCAGAAAGAAAAGATGGTTATGCTCTAAACCAAATCTACAAGCCCGTCTTTTTGCAATATCTAAAAACCCCTTATCTTTTAAATCTGTAAATTAATATTAAGTATATGAATTTCCATAACGCTAGAAAGCTTTTTCTACTTAACTTCTCAGGCAGCTTCTTTTATAATTAATTTAATATTCAGTTCAGCAAAAACATCCAACAAAGCTAGCGTCAATTCTTCGATCATTTGATCGGTGTGAGCTGGTGTGGGAGTGATTCTTAACCTCTCCGTTCCCCTTTGAACAGTTGGAAAATTTATATTTTGAACAAAAATACTATGTCTATCAATTAACAATTTTGAAGCTAATCTTGTTTTTTCCGGATCACCAATTATTATTGGAATAATATGACTTTCATTATTATAAAATCCAATACCCGCTTTTTTAAAAGATTTTTTTACTTTTGCCACGACCTCTTGATGTTTCAGTCTCTCTACATCCGAATTTTTAAGATACATAATACTAGCCTTTGCGGCAGAAGTAATTAAAGGCGGAAGAGATGTAGTGAAAATAAATCCACTAGCAGTTAATCTGATAGCATCTATTACATTTTTATTTCCTGCTATATAGCCACCAATAACTCCATAAGCTTTAGCTAATGTTCCTTGGATAATATCTACTTTATCCTCAAAACCCAACATATTAGCAATTCCTGCTCCTCTTTTTCCATATAAACCCACACTATGAACTTCGTCAATATAAGTCATAGCATTATATTTTTCTGCAAGTGAACAAATTTCTTTTATAGGAGATATTTGACCATCCATAGAATAAGCCGACTCAAACGCTATAACTTTAGGTTTGTTAATGTCAACTAATTTTAAAAGTTCTTCCAAATGGGCAATATTTAGATGTTTATAAATATGTTTCTCGTTTTTTGAGTTTCTAATTCCAGCAACCATAGATGCGTGATTAAGCTCATCTGAGAAAAAAACTAGGTCAGGTATAATTTTTGCCAAAGAAACTAAACTAGCTTCGTTAGAAACATAGCCAGAAGTAAAAACTAATGCCGATTCTTTTGTATGTAAATCGGCAATTTCATTTTCTAATTCTTCAATAGAGTAGTTATTACCACCAATATTCCTAGTACCACCAGAACCAACTCCATTATCAGATAGCGCCTTTGATGCAGCTTCCAAAACAACAGGATGCTGGCTCATGCCAAGATAATCATTTATACACCACATTGTGATAGTTTTATTTCTATCTTCACCCCACAAAGCTTTTGGAAATTCACCAGCTTTTCTTTGCAAACCTATAAAATTTCTATATCTTCCCTCTGTTTTTATCTGGTTAATTTGATTTACAAAGGCGGCTTGGTAATTATACATTTTTTTCTCTATTTATAAACTTTCTCACTATACAATAAATAAAATACTTTAGAAATAATTAATTTTCAATTATTTCTAAAAATCAATATTATGCTTCATGAGATAATTAAATTCTGCTCCTAGGATAAAAATCATATTGACTATATAGAAGAAAATCAAGGTTACTATTATACTTCCTAAAGATCCATAAATTATATCTAATTGATTATAATAGACCAAATATGTGGATAATAAATAGCCACTTAGAACCCATAAAAATACACTGAGTAACGCTCCTGGAATCACCTCTAAGAATTGAAGTTTTATGTTTGGAATTAGATAATACAAAGAACATACAGTAAAAAAGAGAGACAAAAATATCAAAAAATATCTAGAAAGATTTAATATAGTTTTATAATCTTGTATTAAATTCATAAATTGAGGTATTTTTTGCAAGCCAATAGGAATGATAATAAGCAATAACATAGCTAAACATATAACAGTACTTATAAATAAAAACTGAGCAATACTTAACATTCTTCTTAAAAAATAATTAGGAGGAGATGTAATTTCATATACACGATTTAAAATAGTTCTCAAACATTCTACAAAAGAAGAAGATGTCCACAAACTCCCTATAATAGCAAGAGTTAAAAGACCTTGTGGCGGGGTAGTTATTAGCTCTTTTACTCTTGTTCTAATTGAATCAATAGATTGGGCAGGCATATTTTCAAGAGCAAGTTGAATAAATTTTTCTCCAAGCTCTGAAGCACCAAAAAACCCCGTAAAGGCCAAAATGAAGATAAAAAATGGAAAAATGGAAAGTAATACCATAAATGACATATAACCAGAATGCTCGATACCATCATGGTTTATCATCCTAATTACTGATTTATACAAATTAACAATAATTTTTTTCATTTAGGTACAATAAGATTCAATAATATTAAGTATTTTAGGTATATAGATTTTGCTTAAAATTTTCAATATTTTTAGCGTTATCATTCTAAAAATTCATTTATTTCAAATTATTAAAAAAATTTTAAATAAATATCTTGTACGACAATAAATTTCGTGATACAAACGAAATAATATTATAAAAAATATAATTTATATTAACTAACTAAAATTTAGCAGAGAAGTTTTATGGCTCGCAAAAATGATTTTATAGAAGAAATTGATAAATTAATTGGTGTAAGAATATATTACTTAAGATTAGCAAAAGGATTTTCTCGTCAACAATTAGCAAAACTTATTGGTGTAACTCATCAACAATTGCAAAAATACGAAAAAGGTAATAACAAAATATCTATAGGTAGATTGGTGTTAATAGCAAAAGCTTTAGATAAAAATTTAGCTTATTTTTATGAAGAATTATGCCCATCAGGTAATAATAATGAAGCATTAATTACTAATCATCAACGTATGTGCATTGAGGTTTCTCGTAATTTCATGAAGATTGAAAGCGCAGAACATCAAAATGCTGTTAATACACTTGTGAAATCTTTAGCAAAAAATAAGGCTGCTTAAAGAAGAATTTTAATTATATATTAACTATTGTAATATATAATACCAACTACATAAAAATGGATTGATAAAAAATAAGGAAATTTTGTTATTAAAATATTGCGATGATTGATTTTCCTAATATTAATCCCATAATAGTTTCTATTGGACCTTTTGCAATTTCTTGGTACTCTCTTGCTTATGTAGTTGGAATTTTGTTAGGATGGTATTATGCTAATAAATTGACCATAATCTCTCCTCTTGGTATTAACAAAAACCATATTGAAAATTTTGTTAGCTGGTCCATTATTGCCATTATTATTGGTGGCAGACTCGGCTATGTTTTATTTTACGATCCGCAAAAATACTTATCAAATCCTATTGAAGTTTTTAAAACATACGAAGGTGGCATGTCTTTTCATGGCGGAATATTTGGTATTGGTATAGCTAGCTATTTATATTGCAGAAAAAATCATATTAATTTTCTTGCTTTCGTAGATATTCTAGCCGTAGTATCGCCAATTGGTCTTTTTTTAGGAAGATTAGCAAATTTTATTAATGCAGAATTATATGGCAGAACGACTGATGTTCCTTGGGCAGTAATTTTTCCTTATAGTGATAATATTCCAAGGCATCCCAGCCAATTATATGAAGCATTCTTAGAAGGTTTTATGCTGTTCTGGATAATGATGTATTTTTCTTACAGAACTAAATCTCTATCAAATCCTGGTAGAATGCTTGGTATATTCTTAATTTTTTACGGTATTTTCAGAGCTTTTATTGAATTTTTTAGAGAACCAGATATTAAAATTGGTTTTATCCTAAAATATTTTACTTTGGGTCAGTTATTATGTATACCAATGATTCTAATTGGTATTTACTTATTAGCTCATAGCGCTAAACATATTACTAAAAATGGCAATAGACTACAAAATAAGATCAATCATTAAAGATTTTGGTCATATTAAAATTGATGACATGATGAGAGAAGTGTTATCAATCAATCCTAATTCATATTATAGATCTAAAACTTCAATTGGAATAGAAGGTGATTTTATTACATCTCCTGAAATTTCTCAACTTTTCGGTGAAACCATTGGATTTTGGGTAATAAATAAATGGCAAGAATTAGGATGCCCTAAAAAATTTGCTTTAATTGAGCTAGGACCCGGACAAGGAATATTAATGCGTGATTTAATGCGTGTAGCTAAATTAGCACCAGAATTTACTCAAGCTGTTGAGATTTATCTTTATGAAATAAATCAAAATTTTATAAAAAAGCAAAAAAACAATCTTTCTTTTGTAAACCAAAAAATATCTTGGTTTAATGATATTAATAAACTTCCTCTAATGCCATCTATTATAATTAGCAATGAATTTTTTGACGCCCTACCAATAAAACAATATATAAAAAGTCGTAATAGATGGTATGAATCAGTACTAATATGCGATCCCTTAGATGGTATGCTTAAGTTTGATAAAATAGAATTAAATAAATCTTTATTTAATCAATTAAATCTTGATCATAAAAATGCTCAAGATGGGGCATTAATAGAAGAATCTGCTGAATCTTTAGAATTAATGCGTAAAATAGCAGTTCATTTAGTAAAATTTAATGGTGCTTGCTTAACTATCGATTATGGCTATAATATCGATCTATTTGAACGTAGCAGAAATCATTATAATTCTACTTTGCAAGCAATAAAAAATCATCAATATATATCAATCATTGACTCTCTTGGCGATGCAGATCTTAGCGCTCATGTCGATTTTAACGCCCTCAAAAATGCTGTTATAGAAAAAAATATTAAAAATGTTACTATTTCTTCTCAACATAATTTTTTAGTTCAACATGGTATAATTATCCGTCAAAAAAATCTAAAAAATCAATCTTCAGAAGATTATGATGCAATTTTAGATAACCAACTTTATCGACTTATTTCTAAAAAACAGATGGGAGAGATGTTTAAAGTAATGGAATATACATCTCATTAAACAATAATTACATTGCGAATCACTCAAACTCTAACAATACCTGACCACTTGCAACATTATCTAATTCCTTTACAAATATTTTAGCTATTTTACCAATACGCTCAGATGTAATGATATTTTCCATTTTCATAGCTGTTAGCACTATTAAATCCTGTCCTAAAACAACTTCTTCACCAACTTTAACATTGATAGATACTATTTGACCAGCAAGAGGTGCTGTTAGCTCTACTACTCCTTCAGTATCATCACGCACTGTCATAAGAGATTCAAGCTCCGACATTCTAGGGGATCGAACATAGGTATTAACTGTAATGCCAGAATGAGTAAGCCTATAACCGGTTGGAATATCAACAATTTTTACATTAACTTTCTGACCGGTAATAATAGCTGAAAAAAGATGACTTCCTAAAGTCCAATTACTATTAATAGTAATTCTACTTGTTCCATATCTAATATTATAACCATCTTTTACTTGTTTTACCATTATGGGATATTGATCTTTATCAATAGAAACAACCCATCTAGTACCAATTTTATGAGCTTGATTACTAATTTGATCTCCAATAGAAGAAGCTCTTTTTTGTTCTGTAAGATAAACATAAATTGCTGTAGCTAAAAACACTTCACTTATTTCTGAAGTAAGATTTGCTCCTGAAAAACCACCTGGATATTCCTCATCAATAAAACCAGTATGAATATCACCAGATATAAATTTTGGATGATTAATAAGAGCTTCAAGAAAGCTAATATTATGAGATATACCTTGAATGATAAATGAACTAAGAGACTGGCTCATAAGATCTATAGCCCCCTGTCTAGTTTCACTGTAAGTACATAATTTTGCGATCATAGCATCATAAAACATACTTACTTCACCACCTTGACCTACTCCGCTATCAATACGAATATTGGGGTTTTTTGGAGGAACTTTATAATCTAATATTCTACCACTAGATGGTAAAAATCCACGCGATGGATCTTCAGCACAAATTCTTGATTCAATTGCCCAGCCAGTCAATTTTACATCTTCTTGTGTAAAAGAAAGCTTCTCACCAGCGGCAATTTTAATCATTTGCTCTACTAGATCATATCCCGTAACAAGTTCAGTAACTGGATGCTCTACCTGAAGGCGTGTATTCATTTCAAGAAAATAATATGTTCTATCTTTATCCATCATGAACTCAACTGTACCAGCTGAGTAATATCCAACTTTTTTTGAAAGAGCAACAACCTCAGAATACATTTTCTGTCTGGTTTTTTCATCTAAAAAAGAACTAGGAGATTCTTCAATAACTTTTTGATGATAACGTTGAATTGAACATTCTCTTTCCCCAAGACATACAGCATTACCATATTGATCAGCTAAAAGCTGTATTTCAATATGACGTGGGGCGATAATTAATTTTTCAATAAATACTCTGCCATCACTGAAACTATTTTGAGCCTCAAACCTAGCTGATTGATAAGCTTTTTCCATCTCTTTAGGATTTTTTACTACCCTCATACCACGACCACCACCACCAGCAGCAGCTTTTATTATTACTGGAAACCCTATCTGTTCTGCAATTTCTATAGCTTGGTCAACATTATTAATTGTTCCCATGTAACCAGGAACAGTGCTAACCCCTGAATCAATAGCAATTTTTTTAGCTTCAATTTTATCGCCCATGATTTTTATTACTTTAGCACTTGGACCAATAAGAGTAACACCCTCTCTCTTTAATACATTAGCAAAATTAGCATTTTCTGATAAAAATCCATATCCTGGATGCACAGCATCTGCTCCGCTTTCTCTAATTGCTGCAATAATATTTTTTATCGACAAATAACTTTCTGTAGCTGGTGAATTTCCAATATAATAAGCTTCATCTGCATATTGAACATGTTGTGAGTTAGTATCTGCTTCTGAATATACAGCTACAGATTTTATACCCATTTTTTGTAGGGTTTTCATAATTCTAAGAGCAATCTCACCACGATTAGCAACAAGAACTTTTTCAAATAATGGTTTTTCAATCATAAATAGTTTGTATCTTTATTATTTATTATTCTACAGAAACAACTTTTTACAATGGCAAGTTATCATGTTTTTTCCAAGGTCTTACCAATGATTTACTACGTAAATACTTAAGGGATTTACATATTCTCCATCTTGTATTTTGAGGTTTAATAATATCATCAAGATAACCTCTTGATGCCGCAACAAAAGGAGGTGTAATTGTCTCTTTATAATTTGCTATTATCTCTTTTTTCTTTTCTGGATCTTTGCATTCTTCTCTAAAGATAATCTCTGCAGCTCCTTCTGCGCCCATAACGGCAATT
>Ga0222713_10003804_pt1 | contig 15418 bp, 17 predicted proteins | sample C33_649DmetaG_FD_165061 | JGI IMG/M metagenome (GOLD analysis project Ga0222713, IMG submission 165061) | Estuarine water microbial communities from San Francisco Bay, California, United States - C33_649D | ecosystem: Environmental > Aquatic > Marine > Unclassified | place: USA: California...
CGATTTGCCTGAGCTTTACGACCGCCTGCTCCGGGCCATGCTTCTTGTTCGCCATTCGTAGACTCCTTCTTCCAAGTTGAAAAATACAACATTCAACCTGGCACAGAAAAAGCCAGTCAGGTCAAGTCTGCCGCCAAAAGTGCCAAATCAGCGATTCACGCGAAAGCCAATAATTCAGATTTCCTTGAGTCCTTCTGAATCCGTTGTAAGAGGAGTAAAAGCACTCTTGACCATAAAATCCGAAGTACTTTCTAGCAGTACGGCTCCGGTATATCCAGTCAAAAAAATGGATCGGCAACGGTACATACCTGTGCTGTAGGTGGATAACCTCTTTTAATATGTCCTTAACTTTCATGCGCTCTTTTATATAGTTCTTACGGCCCAAAGACGCATCATGGCACACTTAATTGTGAATCCCAATACACCAGTCAGTAACCCAGTAGCGAATGGGCAGGGCTTGTTTTTTCTGGTGCAAGCGCCGTGACTGAGCGAGTAGAGGCTGCAAGCGGACGATGGCTGCGGGCAAAGGATGGAAGATAACGGGCATGTGCAAGAGTCGGCGCTAGCGAGACGGCGGCAACCCATACCATACGAAAAATCAAAACCGGGTATGAAAGCGGGTACGAAATGAATATTGAAAGCCACCTACCACCTATTTACATGGCTTACAGCAAATAATTGTGATTTAACGTCTGATTGCGTTGAACTGAAGCGGTTTGACAGCACTATTCCCGTTTTGTAATCAGGGATTTACAGGGCTATACTTTCGCCCATTGCATGGCAGCCATTAAGGAGGCGGACTATGTTTGAGCGATCCCTGATGCGTGTGATTTGCGGCCTCGCAGCCATTCTGCTGGTTGCCGGCTGCAGCGGCGTCGGCGGCAATCATCGCGCCGGTCTTGATGTCGAAGACATCAACAATGCGATCACTCTGGATGATGTCTCCTATATTCAGGCTGCAGTGGCCCGCGGACTCAATGTCAATCAGAGAATCCAGGCGCTCGGTTATTCCACCGGTGCGCCTCTCATCGCGCTGGCTGCACGCTCCGCATCAATCCGCACATTGCGTTATCTGATTGCGGCAGGCGCCGATGTCGACGCGCGCACACCCGCCAATGAAACGCCGCTGATGCTGGCCGCTTATTTTCGTGAGGATGGCGCATCCTCGGTGGATCGTCATGATGAGGCCGTGCGTTTGCTGCTGGATGCCGGCGCCAATCTTGAAAACCCCTACAACTACACCGCGCTGGCTTATGCCGCCTACAACGACCGCCAGCGTGCGATGCGCTTCCTGATGGAACGGGGTGCAAAGCTGGACGCCGATGCCGTCAACCGCCTGGTTTACGTCAATACGCCGTTGATGATGGCGACCATCCAGGGGCACCGGGAAGCGGTGCGTGCGCTGCTGCGTGCCGGCGCCGACCCGCTGGTGCGTGTGCGCGGCGGCAATACCGCACGGGAATTCGCGTTGAAATACCGTCATACCCACATCGAGCCGATGCTGGTCTGCGCGGAACGGCTTCCGCCAGGCGCGAGTTACATCGAGCGTTGCGATAACCCCCGCGTCGCTGCTACGCAATAATCCGAAGCAGGCTTAGCGCTGCGCGTTTGTCGGGCGAAGGCTGATTAGCAGCACGCCGGCAAGCACCAGCGAGGCACCGGCCATTTGCACGGTGCTGATTTTCTCGCCGAGAAAAAGCCAGGCGAAGGCCATGGTCGCCACCGGACCGATGCAACCGGTGAGGGCGACCTGGTTGGCACCGATGCGCTTGAGTCCTTCCGCCATCAGCCACAGCGGCAGCACGGTGGAGAAGATTGCCAGTATGGTGACCAGCAGATAGACGTGCTCATCGACCACCAGTGCCTGCAGCGGATGGGTCGCCGTGAAATGGCCGATGACAAAACCCGTTGCGATCAGTGAGGCATAAGCGGAAAAACGCATCGAGCCGAATTTGTGCACCAAACGGCTGCCTGCGACGAGGTAGATCGCGTAGCTGACGGCGCTGCCGAAGACCAGCATCGCGCCCAAGGCTGTCAGCATCCGGTCAGTGCCCAGCCGCGCTTCAGCACTGAATACCATTGCGATTCCGGCATAGGACAAGGCGAGGGAGGCGAGCTGCCGGCTGCGAAGCGGCTGGCGCAGAAAAGCCGCCGACAGCAGCAGCACCAGCGTCGGATAAAGATAGAGGATCAGCCGGCCGAAGCCGGCGGAGATGTATTGCAGACCGGCCAGGTCGAGAAAACTGCCGAGGTAGTAGCCGATGAAGCCCAGCGCGGCGAGTCCGCCGATTTCACGCGGCGTAACCCGCTCGGTCATACGGCCCGCCCACCACGCCATCATTGCGAACAGCGGCGCGGCGAACAGCATTCGCAGCGCGAGCAGCGTCGTGGTGTCGACACCGTACTGGTAAGCCGCCTTGACCAGAACCGGCTTGCCGGAAAAGGCGATCGAGCCGACGAGGGCGCAGGCGATGCCGAGCCAGACGTTACGGCGGGCCGGTGACGCGGGCACTAGCGGCGGCGCCCGCCGCCGAGGATGGAGCCGAGCACGCCGCGGATGATTTCGCGGCCGACCTGTGAGCCGATGGCGCGGGCGGCGCTTTTGGCGGCCATTTCGACAACGCCTTCACGGTGTCCGCCGCGCGGGCCGGTGCTGCCACCGAGCAGATCGCCCAGCGCGCCGAGCATGCCGCCGCCAGCCGGCGCGCCGCCTTGTGCCGCAGCAGGCTGTGCCGCCATTTGTTCTTTGACGCGCTGCGTGAGTTTTTCATAAGCCGACTCGCGGTCCTGCGGCGTGTCGTATACCCCGGCAAGCAGTGAGCCCTTCATCGTCGCGGCGCGTTCTTCCGGCGTCACCGGACCGAGCCGACTGCCCGGGGGCAGTACGAAGGCGCGTTCCACAATGCAGGGCCGGCCTTTTTCATCGAGCAGCGACACCAGCGCTTCGCCGACGCCGAGTTCGGTCATCGCGGCCTCGACATCCAGCTTCGGATTGGCGCGTAGCGTGGTCGCAGCGCTTTTGACCGCTTTCTGGTCGCGCGGCGTGAACGCGCGCAAGGCATGCTGCACACGGTTGCCCAGCTGGCCGAGTACGGTTTCCGGGATGTCCAGCGGATTCTGCGTCACGAAATACACGCCGACACCTTTGGAGCGGATCAGGCGCACGACCTGTTCGATTTTTTCCAGCAGCGCCTGCGGCGTGTCGTTGAACAGCAGGTGGGCTTCGTCGAAGAAAAACACCATCTTGGGTTTCTCCGGGTCGCCGACCTCCGGTAGTTGCTCGAAGAGTTCCGACAGCAGCCACAGCAGGAAGGTCGCATACAGCTTTGGCGAATTCATCAGCTTGTCCGCGGCAAGGATGTTGATCACTCCGCGGCCCTTGGCATCGGTCTGGATCAGGTCCTGGATATTCAGCGCCGGTTCGGAGAAAAAACTATCGCCGCCCTGCTGTTCGATTTCGAGCAGGCCGCGCTGGATGGCGCCGATGGATGCTGCCGAGATGTTGCCGTACTGGGTGGTGAAGTTCTTGGCGTTTTCACCGACGTATTGCAGCATCGCGCGCAGGTCCTTCAGATCCAGCAGCAGCAGGCTGTTGTCGTCGGCAATTTTGAACACCAGCGTCAGCACGCCCTGCTGGGTATCGTTGAGATTGAGCAGGCGGGCCAGCAGCAGCGGGCCCATCTCGGAAATTGTTGCGCGTACCGGGTGGCCCTGCTTGCCGAAGGCGTCCCAGAACACCACCGGGCAGGCTGAGTAGGTGAACCCCTTGATGCCGAGTTGCTTGATGCGCTCTTCTATCTTCGGCTTGGGCCCGCCTTTTTGCGACAGCCCGGCGAGGTCGCCTTTGACGTCGGCCATGAACACCGGCACACCGGTTTTCGACAGCTCTTCGGCCATGCGCTGCAGCGTCACGGTTTTGCCGGTGCCGGTAGCGCCGGCAATCAGGCCGTGGCGGTTGGCAAAACCCGGAAGCAGGCACAGGTCGTGGTCGGATTTGGCAATCAGCATCGGTTCGGCCATGGCGGATTCCTGAAGGAACGGTGTCGGGGGGGGCGTCTGGAAGAGGCTATGTTAAAATTTCGTTCATTCTAACGGGTAAATTGCGCAATCATGGCCGGACATTCCAAGTGGGCGAACATCCAGCACCGCAAAGGGCGGCAGGACGCCAAGCGGGGCAAGATTTTTACGCGGTTGATCAAGGAGATCACGGTGGCTGCACGCCTCGGCGGCGGTGATGCTGACAGCAACCCGCGTCTGCGGCTGGCGATGGACAAGGCCTACGACAACAATATGCCCAAGGACAACGTCGAGCGCGCGATCAAACGCGGCACCGGTGATCTCGAAGGCGTCAACTACGAAGAAATCCGCTACGAAGGTTACGGCATCGGCGGCGCTGCGGTGATGGTCGACTGCATGACTGACAACCGCACCCGCACCGTGGCCGACGTGCGTCACGCCTTCACCAAATACGGCGGTAACCTCGGTACCGACGGTTCGGTCGCCTTCCTGTTCAATCATTGCGGGCAGTTGCTGTTCGCGCCCGGCACCGATGAAGCCAAGCTGATGGACGCGGCGATCGAGGCCGGCGCTGAAGACGTGTTGACTCACGAAGACGGCAGTATCGAAGTCATCACCGGCCCTGCGGAATTTTCCGCCGTGCGTGCTTCACTGGAGAAATCCGGATTCAAACCGGAACTGGCTGAGGTCACGATGAAGCCGACCACCGAGAACGCACTGACCGGCGATGATGCCGTGCGCATGCAGAAACTCCTGGACGCGCTGGAAGCCGTCGACGACGTGCAGGAGGTGTACACCACCGCAGTCATCGACGAGCCCGCTTGAGCGCGGCCTCCACGCTTCGTATCCTCGGTATCGATCCCGGCCTGCGTGTCACCGGTTTCGGCGTCATCGAACAGACCGGACAGCAGCTCAGCTATGTTGCCAGCGGCTGCGTGCGCAGCGGCAACGGTGAACTTCCCGTACGTCTGAAAGTCCTGCTCGAAGGACTGCAGGAGGTGATCGCCACTTACCAGCCCGACTGCGCGGCGGTCGAGCATGTCTTCGTCAACGTCAATCCCAAATCCACGCTGCTGCTCGGGCACGCCCGCGGCGCGGCCATCTGTGCGGCGGTTTTACATGCGCTGCCAGTCGCCGAGTACACCGCCTTGCAGGTCAAGCAGGCGGTGGTCGGTGCCGGGAAGGCGCACAAGACGCAGGTGCAGATGATGGTGCGCAAGCTGTTGCGGCTCCCCGGCGATCCTAGTCCTGATGCGGCCGATGCACTGGCTTGCGCGATCTGCCATGCCCACGGCGGGTTGGGTTACGGCGGCGTCGGCATCGGAAAGCGCCGCCGCCGCGGCCGGCTGGGATGAGCCGGATTCTGCTGGCCTGGGATTTGGGTATCGGGTTCGGTTACCTGGGTCCCTTCCTTACTGTTGCAAAAGGTTTGCTCCAGTACGGTCACGAACTGCATATCGCTGCGCGTGAGGTGGCCCTTGCTGTCGCTGCCGATGCATCTGGAGCATTTTCTGCTTGCCCGTTCTGTTGCGCGCACCGGCGCCGGGGAATTGCTGCATCCGGATACCGCTACGATATCGCCGCCGCTGCTCTCGCTGAACGCGATGCTACGGTATCTGTTGGTACAATACGGACTGGACGATTGTCCGCATTGAGGCGATTGCCGCGCAAACTGGGGAACACAAATGATCGGCCGTATCGCAGGGCGCCTGCTGGTCAAGCAGCCGCCGCAAATCATTGTTGACGTCAAAGGCGTCGGTTACGAAATCGACGTGCCGATGAGCACCCTGTATCAGCTGCCCGCTGCCGGCGAGCCGGTGACGCTGTATACCCATCTGGCGGTACGCGAGGACGCGCACCAGCTCTTCGGTTTTGCCACCGAGGCCGAGCGTTCGCTGTTCCGCCAGTTGATCAAAATTTCCGGCATCGGCGCACGCACCGCGCTCTCGGTGCTGTCGGGCATGTCGGTCGCGGAGCTGCATGAGGCAGTCAGTGCCAAGGATGGCGGTCGCCTGACCAAGATTCCGGGCATTGGCAAAAAAACCGCCGAACGCCTGCTGCTGGAACTGCGCGACCGTCTGCCAAAGGGCGTGGTGCAGGCCGGTGGCGCGACGGCGTCGAGCGAAAACAGCGATATTGCCAATGCGCTCAGCGCGCTTGGCTACAATGACAAGGAAGTGACCTGGGTGGTCAGCCAGTTGCCCGCCGGTCTTACAGTGACCGACGGCATCCGCCAGTCGCTGAAACTGTTATCCAAATCCTGATTGAGCGCCGCCATTACCGATGATTGAAACCGACCGCCTGATTTCTGCTGCGCCGGCCTCCGTTCAGGAAGAGGTTATCGAACGTGCGCTGCGGCCCAAGGCGCTGGATGAATACGTCGGTCAGGAAAAAGTGCGCGACCAGCTGTCGATTTTCATCGAGGCAGCGCGTAAGCGCAAAGAGGCGCTGGACCATGTGCTGCTCTTCGGTCCGCCAGGATTGGGAAAGACCACGCTCGCGCACATCATCGCCCGCGAGATGGGCGTCAATCTGCGTCATACCTCGGGCCCGGTGTTGGAGCGTCCGGGCGACCTCGCGGCGATGCTGACCAATCTCGAACCGAACGACGTGCTGTTCATCGACGAGATCCACCGCCTGTCGCCGGTGGTTGAGGAGATCCTGTATCCCGCACTCGAGGACTACCAGATCGACATCATGATTGGCGAGGGTCCCGCGGCGCGTTCGGTCAAGCTGGATCTGCCGCCGTTCACGCTGGTCGGCGCAACCACGCGCGCCGGCATGCTGACAAATCCGTTGCGCGACCGTTTCGGCATTGTTGCGCGGCTCGAGTTTTACAACACCGACGAGCTGACACGCATCGTTGAACGTTCGGCGCGGTTGCTTGAGGTGAGCGTCGACGCCGCAGGCGCGCGCGAAGTGGCGGCGCGCTCGCGCGGCACGCCGCGTATTTCCAACCGGCTGCTGCGCCGCGTGCGCGATTTTGCGGAAGTGCGCGCCGACGGCAAGGTTTCAAAAAAAGTGGCCGATGAAGCGCTGAAGATGCTCGATGTCGATCCGGTCGGATTCGACGTAATGGACCGCAAGCTGCTGCATGCGGTGATCAACAAGTTCGGCGGTGGGCCGGTTGGCGTCGACAACCTGGCTGCAGCCATCGGCGAGGAGCGCGATACGATTGAAGACGTGCTCGAGCCCTACCTGATCCAGCAGGGTTACCTGCAGCGCACGCTGCGCGGGCGGATTGCAACCGTGTTGGCCTACCGGCATTTTGGATTGCCCGAGCCCAAGGGTGAGGGGCCGCGCGATTTGTGGGATGGCAGTACGCCCGCGCAGTGAATGCTATAAATATTTGTTTTAATTGAATAAACCAGATAAATCATTCCTCACCAATACGGTCACCGCAAACGTGGCAGCCGCTGCGCAACCCTTTTCCTGGCCGGTGCGCGTTTATTACGAAGACACTGATTCGGGCGGCGTCGTGTATTACGCCAACTACCTGCGCTTCATGGAGCGCGCGCGTACCGAATGGCTGCGTATGCTGGGTTTCGAACAACCGGTGATGGCGAAGGTCCATGGCGTGCTGTTCGTGGTACGTGCGGTGAACATTGACTACCTCAAGCCGTCGCGGTTTGACGACAGCTTGCAGGTCACGGTGGAAATCGTTAACGTCGGCGGCAGCCGCATCCGGTTTTTGCAGCGCGTGCTGCGCGGGGACGAGGAGATCGTGCGGGCCGACGTCGATGTCGTGTGTGTCAACACGGATAGCTTCAGGCCGGCGCGATTGCCCCGGGAAATGCGTACAACAATAGGAATGGAAGAGTGAACGCAACGCTTACGCATGACATGTCTGTAATCAGCCTGATAACCGGCGCGAGCATACCGGTGCAGCTGGTGATGGCCCTGCTGCTGCTGTCTTCGATGTTTTCCTGGTATTACATTTTCCTGAAAGTCTTCACGCTGCGTCGCGCCGCGCAGCAGACCGCGGAATTCGAGCGCCAGTTCTGGAGCGGCGCCGATCTCAATGAACTGTATCAGCGCGCGGTCAATGCCCGCGAATCGGCGGGGACGCTGGAACGCATTTTTGAAGCGGGTTTCCGCGAATTCACCAAACACCGCCGCCAGCCCGGTGCCGATGTCGGTGCGCTGATGGACAGCACGCGGCGCGCGATGCGCGCGACCTACCAGCGCGAAATGGACAAGCTGGAGTCCTCGCTGTCCTTTCTCGCTTCCGTCGGTTCGGTCAGCCCCTATGTCGGTCTGCTTGGCACGGTTTGGGGAATCATGAATTCATTCCGCGGCCTCGCCAACGTCGGACAGGCGACGCTGAGCCATGTTGCGCCCGGCATCGCCGAGGCGCTGATCGCCACCGCGATCGGCCTGTTCGCGGCGATTCCGGCAGTGGTGGCGTACAACCGTTTCGCCGGTGACGTCACCCAGTTGGCGATTCGCTTCGAGTCCTTCACCGAAGAATTCTCCAACATCCTGCAGCGTCAGCTGCACTGAACGCATGCTGATCGAGAAGCGCAGCGGCCGCCGCTTGATGAACCAGATCAACGTCGTGCCGTATATCGACGTGATGCTGGTGCTGCTGGTGATTTTCATGGTCACCGCGCCGATGATGAATCCGAGCAAGGTGGATCTGCCATCGGTGGGCAAAACCACCGAGATCAAGTCGCCGCCACTGCAGATCATCGTTGACAAAAAAGGCGAGATGACATTCCGTGATCAGGACGGCAAGGCTGACCGCAAGGTGAAGTGGGATGAAGTGATCGCCATTATCAAGGAACGGCAGTCGAAAAATCCTGATCAGGCCGTTGTGATCGCTGCGGACAAGGACGTGATGTACGAAAAAGTCGTCGAAGTGATGAACACGCTGCAGCGTAACAATGTGCAGCGGGTGGGATTGCTGGTCCGTCCCGGAAACTAGATGGCGGTCGATTGAATGACAGCGGCAGTGTTCCAATCCCGCGACGAGGCTCTGGCCGGCGGGCTGGCCCTCGCGATGCATGTGCTGTTCCTGGTGCTGCTGGTGTTCGGCGTCAGTTGGCAGCACAAGCCGGTCGAAACCGCGGCCGTGGTCGACCTGTGGCGTGATCTGCCGCCTGTCGCGGCACCCAAAGCCGAAGTGGCGCCGCCCGCGCCGATCAAACCCGAACCGCCGCCGTCACAGCCCAAAGTCGAGGCCAAGCCGCCGCCCAAACCCGAACCGGCGCCCGTCGCCAAGCCCGATATCGCGCTGAAAGACAAGCGCGAGAAGGAGCTCAAGCTCAAGTCGCAGCTCGAGGAAAAGAAGCGTTCGGAAGAGAAGGTTCGAGAAGCAGCTCGTGAAGCCGAGGCCGACAAGAAAAAACGCGCGGAAGCCGATGCGTTGAAAAAGAAACAGGCTGCCGAGGCCGAGGCCAAACGCATCGCCGGCGAGCAGGCAAAGGCGGAGCAGGCGTTGGCTGCGCAGCAGGCGGCCGCAAGTGCCAAGGTGGTTGATGAATACAAGCGGCGCATTATTGAAAAGGTGAAGCGCTTTATCGTCTTGCCTCCCAATGTCAGTGACAACGCACAGGTGGAGTTCGATGTGGTGGTGCTGCCCGGCGGCGAAGTGCTCAGCGCGAAACTAAAAAAATCCAGCAACAGCATTGCCGCCTACGATTCCGCGATCGAGCGTGCAATCCTCAAGGCGCAGCCGCTACCGCTGCCACCGGATCCGGCGCTGATGCGCCAGTTCCGGGAACTTAATCTGGTATTCCGGCCCAAAGAGTAATCCTGCCTAATGACCATACAAATGCAATTTCATGCTGAGACCATGCGCAACATCATGCTTAACCTGATTCGGACCATGACAAGGACACTGACGGTGTCGCTGTTGCTGACCGCCGGCGCTGCCGGCGCAGCAATGACCATCGAGATCGTCGGCGCCGGCGCCAACCAGATTCCGGTGGCGATCGTACCCTTCCGCGCCGAGGAGGGTTTGGCACAGAAACTGACGCCGGTGGTGGCGGCCGACCTCACGCGCAGCGGGCTGTTTCGCATGGTTGATCCGGGCGGCATGAATCCGGTGCCCTACGAACCCGAACAGCTCAATTACGGACAGTGGCAGGCGCGCGGTGCCGAAGCGGTGGTGATCGGTTCAGTGAGCAAGGCGGCGGACGGCCGCTACGACATCCGCTTCCGGGTGATGGATGCAGTCAAGCAGACGCAAATCGCCGGTTTTGTCTATTTCGCCACTGAAGGCCAGCTGCGCCTGACCGCGCACAAAATCGCCGACGTGATCTACGAAAAACTCACCGGCGACGCCGGGGTTTTCGCGACCCGCATTACCTATGTCGTCAAACGCGGCAGGAACTACGAACTGCATGTCGCCGATGCCGATGGTTACGGTGCACAGAGCGTGCTCAGTTCCAACGAGCCGATCATCTCGCCGGCATGGTCGCCGGACGGCACGCGGCTCGCCTATGTCTCCTTCGAGCAGAAAAAACCGGTGGTTTACGTCCAGTCGCTGGTCACCGGCGCGCGCCAGGCCATCGCGGCTTTTCGCGGCAGCAACAGCGCACCGGCATGGTCGCCCGACGGCAAACGTCTCGCGGTGACGCTGACGCGCGACGGCGGCTCCCAACTGTTCCTGATCAATGCCGACGGCAGCGGTGCACCGCAGCGGCTGACGCAGAGTTCGGCGATCGACACCGAAGCCAATTTTTCGCCGGACGGCCAGTCGATCCTGTTTACCTCGGATCGCGGTGGCGGCCCCCAGATCTATCGCATTGCCGTGTCCGGTGGTGCTGCGCAGCGTGTGACCTTTGAGGGCACATACAACGTGTCGCCGCGGCACAGCCCGGACGGCAAGAGCTTCACTTTCATCCAGCGTAACGGCGGACGTTTCAATGTTGCTGTCCAGGATTTTGCAACCCGGCAGTTGCAGGTGCTGACCGACGGCGGCATTGATGAGTCGCCGAGTTTTGCGCCCAACGGCAAGATCATCCTCTACGCAACCGAGGTCAGGGGGCGTGGTATATTGGCTGCAGTTTCGAGTGACGGGCGCATCAAGCAGCGATTTACTGCTGATGTGGGGGATGCGCGTGAACCCGCGTGGAGTCCCGTGGTCAATAAATAAAAAATAAATAAAACAGTATCCGAAATACTACTCAGCAAACCACTTCAGTCGACAAGGAGTCCGAACATGAAACGATTAATTTTCGCAGTAGCGGTTTCGGCGATGCTTGCGGGCTGCGGCAGCAGCCCGAACAAGGAGCAGGAAAGTGCGGCGGTTGAAGACCGCAGCGGCGCCACGGCCAGCTCGCAGCAGAAGCCGCAGACTCAACCCACCGGACCGACTTCGAAGCCGCTTGAATCCTCCAGCATGTCGGGTAACCCGCTGAAAGACCCGTCCAACATCCTGTCCAAGCGCAGCGTGTATTTCGAACTCGACAGCAATGTCGTCAAGGAAGAGTTCAAGCCGGTGGTCGCCGCCCATGCCCGTTACCTGCAGCAGAACCGCGGCGTGAAAATGACGGTGCAGGGCAATGCCGACGAACGCGGCAGCCGCGAATACAACCTGGCCCTCGGCCAGCGTCGTGCAGATGCGGTGAAACAGGCGATGCAACTGCTCGGTGCCCAGCCGGACCAGATTGAATCCGTCAGCTTCGGCGAAGAAAAGCCCAAGGCCACCGGACATGACGAGGCAAGCTGGGCGGAAAACCGCCGTGCAGACCTCGCTTATCCGAACGACTGATCCCCGGTCATGAAGGATTGCAGCATGCGCGCGGCTTTTGCTGCGCTGGCCCTGTGCACGGGACTTGTTGCCGCGGGCCCTGCCGCCGCCGGCCTGTTTGACGACGAGGTCGCCCGCAAGCAGATCGCCGAGCAGCAGAAGCGTGTCGATGAGTTGCGCCAGCAAAGCGAGGGCCTGTCGGGGCGTCTGGGTAAACTCGAAGATGCGGCCAAGGCCCAGCCCGTGCTGTCGCTGGTCGCGGAAATCGAGAAATTGCGCGAGGAAATCCGCAACCTGCGCGGTCAGGTTGAAACCCTGGGCAACAATATTGAAGGCGTCGCCAAGCGCCAGCGCGACATGTACGTCGACCTCGACCAGCGGCTGCGCCGTTTTGAGCAGCCCGGGGCTGCTGCTGCAGTTGTGCCGGCCGCAGGTGCCGCAGCACCGGCGACAGTTGCAGCTGCAGCAGCCGAAACGCCAAAACCGGCGGCGGCTGCCAACGTCAGTCCTGAAGAAAATGAGGCTTATGAACGCGCCCAAGGTCAGCGCCGTATTGGCAATTACCAGGGAGCGATCAGCGCATTCCAGGGCTTTATCGCCAAATACCCCAAAAGTACGCTGGCGCCGCGCGCCCAATACTGGATCGGTGATTCCTATTTCAATCTGCGTGATTACAAAAACGCCATCGCCAGCCAGCAGAAACTGCTGTCGGCTTATCCGGACAGTTCTTCGGTGCCGGACGGACTGCTCAATATGGCCAGCGCGCAACTCGAAGCCGGCGACAACGCCGCCGCACGCAAGACCATGGACGGCCTGATCTCCCGTTATCCGTCCTCTGAGGCCGCCGAGAAAGCGCGTCGTCGCGTCGCCAATCTGCGCTGATGGGCTGCGGCTTCGCGCCGCATGACGGTAGAATCACTGCCGTGAACACGACCGTAACCGAAAAACCTGCCGCCGTTTCTGCAGCAACCACGCTGCGCGTGACGGAAATTTTCCATTCGCTGCAGGGTGAAACCAGCCGCACCGGGCTGCCCACGGTATTTGTGCGCCTGACCGGTTGCCCGCTGCGTTGCGGTTATTGCGATACCGCCTATGCCTTCCATGGCGGCGAGTCGCTGACGCTGGATGAGATTCTCAGTCGAGTTGCTGCGTTGGGGGCACATTATGTGACCCTCACCGGCGGCGAACCGCTCGCACAAAAACAGGCGCCGGTGCTGCTACAGCGCCTTGCAGACGCGGGTTATTCGGTTTCGCTGGAAACCAGTGGCGCGCTGGATGTGTCGGCGGTTGATCCGCGCATTTCGAAAATCCTCGATCTGAAAACGCCCGGTTCCGGTGAGTGCGAACGCAATCTGTGGTCCAACCTTGCGCTACTGACGTCGAGCGACGAGATCAAGTTCGTGCTCTGCGATGAAGCGGATTATCTGTGGGCCTGCGAGCAGATCCGCAAGCATCAACTCGATGCCAAATGCCCGCTGCTGCTGTCGCCGGTGCACGGCAAGCTCGAGCCGCGCCGGCTCGCCGAGTGGATCCTCCGCGATCATCTGCCGGTGCGCATGCAGTTGCAGCTGCACAAGCTGCTGTGGGGCGAGAAGCCGGGGCATTGAACGATGACTTCCCCCGCAGTCGTATTGCTCTCCGGCGGTCTGGATTCCGCCACAACGCTGGCGATGGCCCGTGCCGCCGGTCATGACTGCCATTGTCTGTCGATCGATTACGGCCAGCGCCATCGTTCTGAACTGGATGCGGCTGCGCGCGTGGCAGAGGCGCTGGGTGCGAAAGCGCAAAAGGTCGTGCGTATCGATCTTGGCGCAGTCGGCGGTTCTGCGCTGACCGATCCCGCGATCGCCGTGCCGGTCGATGGCGTGCAGCCGGGCATACCGGTGACCTATGTGCCGGCGCGCAACACCATCATGCTGGCACTCGCGTTGGCCGAAGCCGAGGTCACCGGCGCCGCTGATATCTGGTTCGGTGCCAATGCGGTGGATTACTCCGGTTATCCGGATTGCCGCCCCGAATACATGCGCGCGTTTGAAACGCTGGCGAATCTGGCGACCAAGGCCGCCGTCGAAGGCCGGCGGCTGCAGTTGCATACGCCGATCATCACGCTGAGCAAGTCCGACATCATCCGCCGCGGCACAGCGCTGGGTGTGGACTACGCCTTGACCGTGTCGTGTTATCAGGCAGATGCGGCAGGGCGCGCCTGTGGCATCTGTGATTCCTGCCGCCTGCGCCGCGCCGGTTTTGAGGGTGCCGGCATCGCCGATCCGACGCGCTACAAATAACTTATTAAAAACAAATAGTTAATGTGATTTTCCGGGCGGGCGCTATACTCGGCGCAGCAAGGGTTACGGGAGCGGGTGATGGAAATCAATGTGCATTACCAGGTGCTGACCGCGGTGTTTGTCATCGCCGCAGTGCTGGGCGTCATCGTCAACAAGACCAATTTCTGCACCATGGGTGCGGTCTCCGACTGGATCAATATGGGCGATCACGGGCGCATGCGTGCGTGGTTGCTGGCGATGGCGGTGGCGATGGGTGGTGTGGCGATCATGGAATCCGCCGGCATCATTACCTTGGGCAGCGACACCTTTCCGCCGTACCGTGCTGCCGGTTTCAGCTGGGTGCGTTTTGTTGTCGGTGGTGCGTTGTTCGGCATCGGTATGACGCTGGGCAGTGGTTGTGGCAATAAGACGCTGGTGCGTGTCGGCGCCGGCAATCTGAAATCGCTGGTGGTACTGGCGATCGCTGCAGTGATGTCCTATCTGATGTTGTGGACGCCGTTCTACGAACAGCTGTTTCATCCCTGGGTGTCGGCGACTTCGATTGATCTCGCGCAGCATGGCATCGCTTCGCAGCAACTCGGTGCGATGATTGCCGGACTGACCGGAATGCCGCCCTCGCGCGCCTTCAATGCTGCCGTCGGTGGCCTGATTGCAGCGGGCCTGATGGTGTTCGTACTGCGTTCTGCGGAATTCCGCGGCAGCACCGACAATCTGCTCGGCGGCACCGCCGTTGGCCTCGCCGTGCTCGCCGGCTGGTATCTCACCGGCGGACCGCTGGGTCAGGCATGGAAGGAATATGCGGAGTTCGCGACCGTAGTTCCGAGCCGGGTACAGGTGCAGTCCTATACCTTCATCAGCCCGATGGGGGATACGGTTCGTTATCTGCTGAGCCCTGGCGATTTTTCGCTGATCAATTTCGGCGTTGTCGCGCTGTCCGGCGTGATTGCCGGATCCTTTATTTATGCGTTGTCGACACGCGGCTTTCGCATTGAGTGGTTTGTTTCGATGAAGGATTTTGCCAATCATGCGATCGGCGGTGTGTTAATGGGAGTCGGCGGCGTGTTGTCGATGGGATGCACCGTGGGGCAGGCCATCACCGGTATGTCCACCGTGGCCCTGGGCGCCTTCCTGACCTTTATGGCTATTGTTGCCGGGGCGGCAGGCACCATGAAATACCAGTATTGGCGGATGTTGCAGGAGGATTGAGCGTATCCGGCGGTTTTCGGGGGTAAATGCGGGTTGACCCACCTAGCCTCGGCGGTTAGAATTCCGCCTCTTTTTGGGAGGTTAGCTCAGCCGGTAGAGCAGCGGACTTTTAATCCGTTGGTCGCGAGTTCGAATCTCGCACCTCCTACCAGTAGGACTCAAAGGGCCAGCGCAAGCTGGCCCTTTGTTTTTGCTGCGGCGCCGCTGTTTG